>Ga0268257_1001395_pt1 | contig 20893 bp, 19 predicted proteins | sample AgamicAtPrz_FD_200249 | JGI IMG/M metagenome (GOLD analysis project Ga0268257, IMG submission 200249) | Agave microbial communities from Guanajuato, Mexico - At.P.rz (v2) (version 3) | ecosystem: Host-associated > Plants > Phyllosphere > Phylloplane/Leaf | place: Guanajuato, Mexico | collected... | reverse complement strand
AGGGTCTCGCGGGTCTCGTTGCCGTCGTGGGCGCTGGTCTGCCTTCTTGCCATGTCTGCCAGGTGGTGGATCGTTGTAGTGCGGCGATCCTAACAGGCTGTTGGTAGCGCGCCAATCAAGCGTTCGGTGCCTGCCGCCCGCCGACTGCCGCATGGCCGGGCCGCGAAATCCGATTCAAGAATCACCCTTGAAACGACTGCAGGCTGCAATGGCTCCGGCAATCGGGAAGCCGATGCGCTTGTCCTGTATAGACAGAAGGCGCCGCCATTCACCATTCGAACAAGCGGTCTTTGACAATAAAAAAATCCTATCCTGCAAATCGATTATTCAAATGAAACCACAGGCATCAATCAATGCATTGAATAACTCGATCAAATCACATGTAATATATTTTATAAATCGCTTTTACGATTTGATTGATAAAATGCAAATGTTGATTGTTTTCCATAACCAAGGCGGAACTTTCGCGGCCAACGTTGCGCACTCCCCTGAAAAAGCCATGACAGCACGTCGTCTCCAGAGGAGGAAGCGCCAACCACAGTGCTCTGCAAATGTAACAACGGCACAACAGCTTTTGTAAAGTGCCGGTTATCCAGATTGCCCTGGATATAATGCGGATCGCCTTGGAATATGCCCAGGCATGAGAAGAAGCGCCCTAACCTCCATAGAGCGCCAACATCATCAGTATTTGTACTTACGGTGAGTTCTTCATCCCCACTGCACATGCACCAGAATTGACCATTCTGCAAAGAGTCCTGGGTCCAGGCTCTTGCTGCGCAGTTTTCACACAAATAGCCGCACTTAGAAATTCTTCCATCAAGATGACTACATACCAAGAGCTGATTGCCCAGAAAAAATTGCTCGACCAGCAAATCGACGATGCCCGCAAGCTGGAGTCCAAAGCGGCCCTGGCATCGGTGCAGGAGCTGGTCCGTGAGTTCGGCTTCACGGCACAACAGGTCTTCCCCTGGAAGCCCGATGGCAAAAAGAGCGCTCCCGCCAAATACCAGGACCCCGAGTCCGGCAAGACCTGGACCGGCCGCGGCAAGCCGCCGAACTGGATCCTGGGCAAGGACCGCACCCTGTTCGAAATCAAGTGAGTCCCTGCCGCGCATGGGCCCGCCCGCACGGCGGCGCACATGCGCGGATGAGCGTCATGCAGGCACCACCGCCGTGACCTCGATCTCCACCTTGGCCCGGTCTTCCACCAGATCCGCCACCTCCACCGCCGTCATGGCCGGGAAATGCCGCCCGATCAGTTCGCGGTAGTGCTTTCCAATGGCCGGATAGGCAGCCACGTATTCCTGCTTGTCGGTCACATACCAGGTCATGCGCACGATGTGCTCGGGCCTGGCGCCGCCTTCGGCGAGGATGGCGACGATATTGGCCAGCGCCTGCCGCACCTGTTCCGCAAAGTCGTCCGACTCGAATTGCTGCTGGCCGTTCCAGCCAATCTGGCCGCCGACGAACACCAGCCGGGAGCCGACCGTCATCTCGGTCAGGATGCCATTGGCATAGCCTCGGGGCGCCAGCCAGTCCGGGGGTTGCAGAGTCTTCATTGCTTCATCCTGTTCTCGTTGAATCCATAAAACCGTCCTGCGGCACCAGATAGGCCTGCAGGCGCTCGCGCAGATCGGCCGGCAGTGGCGTGGCCTTCATGCTGCGCAAATCCATGGTGACGATGGTCATGCGCGCAGACAGCCGGCGTTGGCCATCTGGCCCCTCGAAACGCACATCGAACTGGAACGATGCCCCGCCGATGCGGCGCACCTCCAATACCTGGCGCAGCGTGTCGTGCCAGCGGCTGGGCGCCGTGAAATCGCATTGCACCGACACCGTGGGCGTGCCCACCTGGCGCTGTACATGCAGGGTGTGGAATGGCAGGCCCATTCCCCTGTCGAACCATTCCTCGACCAGGTCGTTGACCATCTCGAAATAGCGCGGGTAAAAGACGATGCCGGCCGGATCGCAATGGCGAAACAGCACCTGCACCTGGCTGACGAAGGCGGAGGCCATGGCGCGCGCTCACGGCATCTTGCGCAGCACGAAGCGCTGCAGCTTGCCGGTCTCGGTGCGCGGCAGGGCCGGCACGAAGACAATGGCGCGCGGGTACTTGTAGGGCGCAATGCTGGCCTTGACGAAGGCCTGCAGCGTGGCGGCCATGTCGTCGCCGGCCGCAAAGCCGGGCTTGAGCACCACAAAGGCCTTGACCACCTGGCCGCGCTCGTCGTCTGCCGCGCCGATCACGCCGCATTCGGCCACGGCCTCGTGGCGCAGCAGCGCATCCTCCACCTCGGGGCCGGCGATGTTGTAGCCGGCCGAGATGATCATGTCGTCATTGCGCGCCTGGTAGAACAGATAGCCGTCGGCGTCGCGCACAAAGGTGTCGCCGGGCAGGTTCCAGCCATTTTGCACAAAGCGCTTCTGGCGCTCGTCGGCAAGATACCGGCAGCCGGTCGGCCCCTTGATGGCCAGGCGGCCGGGCGTGCCGTCGGGCACGGGCTGCATGTCGTCGTCCACCACCTGGGCCACGTAGCCGGGCACGACCTTGCCGATGGCGCCTGCGCGCACCTCCTCGGGCGGGCTGGACACGAAGACGTGGATGAGCTCGGTGCCGCCGATGCCATCGATCATCTCGATGCCCGTGGCCTGCTTCCACAGCTGGCGCGTGGCGTCCGGCAGGGCCTCGCCCGCCGACACGCTTTTCCTGAGCGACGACAGGTCGAAGCGCGCTGCCTGCGCCGCCATCTGCCGGTAGAAGGTGGGCGCGGTGAAGACGATGGTGGCGCGGAAATCCTGCACCAGCTGCAGCAGCCCTTCGGGGGTGAGCTTTTCGGCCAGCACGGTGCTGGCGCCCACGCGCAGCGGAAAGCACAGCAGCCCGCCCAGGCCAAAGGTGAAGGCCAGCGGCGGCGTGCCGCAGAAGATGTCGTCCGGGCCCGGCCGGATCACATGGCGCGGGAACAGGTCGCACATGGCCAGCACGTCGCGGTGGAAATGCATGCAGCCCTTGGGCGCGCCCGTGGTGCCGCTGGTGAAGGCGATCAGGCAGACATCGTCTGCCGCCGTGTCGCAGCAGTCGAAGGTGTCGGGCTTGGCTGCGGCCAGGGCGTCCAGCGCATCGGCTGCGCCGTCGTTGAAATACAGCACACGCGAAAGGTCCGGGCAATGGTGTTCATGGCCGGGCTGCAGGCACAGCTGCACCTCGTCCTTGAGGCGCACATCGCACAGCACGGCCTGCACCTGGGCCTTGGCGATGATCTGCTGCAGCTCCTTGGCGCGCAGCAGCGGCATGGTGGGCACCGTCACCAGCCCGGCCTTGATGGCGGCCAGCCAGGACGCGGCCATCATGGCGTTGTTGGGGCCGCGCAGCAGCAGCCGGTTGCCGGGCACCAGCTGCAGGTCGTCCACCAGCACATGGGCGATGCGGTTGGTCAGCGCCTGCAGTTCGGCATAGGTCATGGCGGCCTGGTCCGCGCCCTGCCTCCAGCGCAGGGCAACGCGCCCGCCCTGGCCGCGCGCCACCATGGCATCGACCAGTTCGGCCGCGCAGTTCAGGCGTTCGGGATAGGCCACGTCCGGCCCGTCGAGCAGGAACTCGGGCCATTGGTCGGGCGGCGGCAGATTGTCCCGGGCGAAAGTATCGATGTGGGCGGAGGCTTGCATGCGATGTTCCCTGGCTTTGCGTTGAATGGGCAGCCTGCCGCTCAGGCCTTGAGCAGCTCGCGCGCGATGATTAGTTTTTGCACCTCGGTCGCGCCCTCGTAGATGCGCAGCGCGCGGATCTCTCGGTACAGCGTCTCCACCGGCATGCCCGAGACCACGCCCGCCCCGCCGAACATCTGCAGCGCGCGGTCGATCACGGCCTGGGCCGATTCGGTGGCCGTCATCTTGGCCATGGCCGCCTCGCGCGTGGTGCGCGTCTTCTTCACATCGCGCATCCAGGCGGCGCGGTAGGTCAGCAGGGCCGATGCGTCGATGGCCGTGTCCATGTCGCCCAGCGCCGCCTGGGTCAGCTGAAGGTCGCCCAGGGTCTGGCCGAACATGCGGCGCGACTTGGCGCGTGCCAGGCCTTCATCCAGTGCGCGGCGCGCAAAGCCCAGTGCGGCAGCAGCCACCGAGGCGCGGAAGATGTCCAGCGTCATCATGGCCAGCTTGAAGCCCTGCCCCGGCTCGCCCAGGCGCTGCGACACGGGTATGCGGCAGTTGTCGAAACGGATGGTGGCCAGCGGGTGCGGCGCGATCAGCTCGATGCGCTCGCCAATGGAGAAACCCGGCGTGTCCGCATCGACCACGAAGGCGCTGATGCCGCGCGCCCCGGGTGCCTCGCCCGTGCGGGCGAACACGCAGTAGAAGTCGGCAATGCCGCCGTTGGAGATCCAGGTCTTGGCGCCATTGAGCACATAGTGGTCGCCTTCGAGCCGCGCCTCGCAGGCCATGGCGGCCACGTCGGAGCCGGCATCGGGCTCGGACAGCGCAAAGGCCGCAATGGCCTCGCCGCGCGCCACGCGCGGCAGGTAGCGCTGGCGCAGCGCGTCCGATCCCATGAGCGATATCGCACCGCTGCCCAGGCCCTGCATGGCAAAGGCGAAGTCGGCCAGGCCTTCATGGCGGGCTAGGGTCTCGCGCAGGATGCAGACCGCACGCGAGTCCACCTCGGGCAAGGCCCCGCCCCAGGCGCCGCCGGGGCCGGACGGCACGGCGTAGCGCAGCCAGCCGGCTTGGCCCAGGGCCTTCACCAGTTGGCGGCAGGCCGCATCGGCATCGTGGTGGTCCACATCGCCCAGGGATTGGGCGCACCAGGCGTCGGCCTCATGCGCCAGCGTGCGGTGTGCGTCGTCGAAGAAGGGCCAGTCCAGCCAGGAGGAATCACGCATTTTCAGTTTCCTTCGAAGACAGGCTTTTGCTTGGCCACGAAGGCCTCGTAGGCACGGTGGAAGTCGCGCGTCTGCATGCAGATGGCCTGGGCCTCGGCTTCGGCCTCGATGGCCTCGTCCACGCCCATGTTCCATTCCTGGTGCAGCAGCTTCTTGGTCACGCCATGGGCAAAGGTGGGGCCGGCGGCCAGCTGGGCGGCCAGCGCATGGGCGGCTTCGCCGATCTGTTCGGCGCCATGCAGGGCATTGAAGAAGCCCCAGGCAGCGCCCTCCTCGGCCGTCATGGCGCGGCCCGTGTACAGCAGCTCGGAGGCGCGGCCCTGGCCGATCATGCGCGGCAGCAGCGTGCAGGCGCCCATGTCGGCGCCGGCCAGGCCTACGCGGGTGAAGAGAAACGCCGTGCGCGCCGCGGGCGTGCCCAGGCGCATGTCGGCTGCCAGCGCGACCATGGCACCCGCGCCCGCGCAGATGCCGTCCACCGCCGCCACGATGGGCTGCGGGCAGGCGCGCATGGCCTTGATCAGGTCGCCCGTCATGCGCGTGAAGTCCAGCAGCTCGGGCATGCTCATCTTGGTGAGCGGGCCGATGATCTCGTGCACATCGCCGCCCGAGCAGAAATTGCCGCCCGCGCCCGTGACCACCACGGCCTTGATGTCGGTGGCATAGACCAGGGCGCGGAACAGGTCGCGCAGCTCGGCATAGGAGCCGAAGGTCAGCGGGTTCTTGCGCTCGGGCCGGTTCAGGGTGATGGTGCCGATCTTGCCGTCGGCCGATACCTGCCACACAAAGGTCCTGGCCTCGTAGCCGGCCAGGGGGCGCTTGTGGTGCTTCATGCTGTGTTCTTCGGGCTGGGTGCTCATGGTGTCTCCATCAAGAATTCAGAAAACGGGGGTGGACCGGGTTCAGCCGGTCATCACCTCGCCGCCATCGACGGCAATGGACTGGCCGTTGACCGAGGCGGACGCCGGCAGGGCCAGCCAGGCCACGGTCTCGGCCACTTCCTCGGGCTGGACCAGGCGGCCCTGCGGGTTGCGTTCGGCCAGCCTGGCGCGGGCCTCATCCGCCGTCATGCCGGTCTTGTCCACGATGTTGGCCACGGCGCCGCGCACGATGTCGGTCTCGGTGTAGCCGGGGCAGACGGCATTCACCGTCACGCCCTTGCCCGCCGTCTCCAGCGCCAGCGAGCGCGTGAGGCCGATCACGCCATGCTTGGCCGCGCAATATGCGCTGACATAGGCATAGCCGATCAGCCCTGCCGTGCTGGCCACATTGATGATGCGGCCCCAGCGCGCAGCCAGCATGCCCGGCAGCGCGGCCTGCATGCAGTGGAAGGTGCCCGTGAGGTTGACGGCCAGCATCGCCTGCCACAGTGCGGCATCGGTGCGCTCGAACTTCTGGCTGCTGGCCTGGCCCGCGTTGTTGACCAGCACCTGCACGGGACCGAAGGCCGCCTCGGCCTGCGCGAAGGCCTGGCGCACCGAGGCCTCGTCGGCAATATCCGCCTGCACGGACTGCACCATCTGTGCTGTCTGGGCCGTGCCGCCCAGCTCGCGCACGGCAGCCTCCAGCGCCCCACCATCGCGTCCCAGCAGCGTGACCCGCGCGCCGCGCGCCAGCAGCGCCCGCGCGCAGGCCAGGCCTATGCCGCGCGCCCCGCCCGTCACCAGGGAATGGCGCCCTTCCAGGGCTTGTGAACTTGGAGTCATTTGAGGTCCAACTGCGCCATGGCGGCGGCGCGTTCGAAGTTGGTTTCCAACTGGCGCTTGCCGGGCTGGTACTGGTTCGGCCAATCCACATCCTGCGCACCGAGGCGCGCAGCCTCGCGCAGCGTCCAGGCCGCATCGGCCAGGTGCGGACGCGCCAGCGCGCACAGGTCGGCGCGGCCCGAGGCGATGATGGCGTTGGCATGGTCGGCCTCGAAGATGGCGCCCACGGCAATGGTCGGTATGCCGGCCTCGTTGCGGACACGGTCGGCAAACGGCGTCTGGTACATGCGGCCGTACACCGGCTTCTGATCAGGGCTGACCTGGCCCGAGGAGCAGTCGATCATGTCGGCGCCCGCCGCCTTGAAGCGGCGTGCGATCTCCACCGCATCGTCGGGCGTGATGCCGCCCTCCACCCAGTCATGGGCCGAGATGCGCACCGACATGGGCCGGTCCTGCGGCCAGGCTGCGCGCACCGCCTCGAACACCTCCAGCGGAAAGCGCAGGCGGCTGTCCAGGCTGCCGCCATATTCGTCATCGCGCCGGTTGGTCAGCGGCGAGATGAAGCTGGACAGCAGATAGCCGTGGGCGCAGTGCAGCTCCAGCCAGTCAAAGCCCGCTGCCGCGGCGCGCCGCGTGGCGGCCACGAAGTCCTCGCGCACGCGATCCATGTCGGCGCGGGTCATGGCGGCGGGCACTTGCGAGAGTCCCTCGATATAGGGCAGGGCCGATGCCGACAGCAGCGGCCAGTTGCCCTGCTCCAGCGGATGGTCGATCTTTTGCCAGCCCAGCTGGGTCGATCCCTTGCGCCCCGCATGCCCCAGCTGCACGCCAATGTGCGTACCGCCCTGCGCGTGCACGAAATCGACAATGCGCCCAAAGGCCTGCGCCTGCTCGTCGTTCCACAGCCCGGGGCAGCCAGGCGTGATGCGCGCGTCGGGCGAGGTGCAGGTCATCTCCACCATCACCAGGCCCGCGCCGCCCATGGCACGCGCGCCCAGGTGCACCAGGTGGAAGTCTCCAGGCACGCCGTCGGTGCAGGAATACATGGCCATGGGCGAGACCACGATGCGGTTCTTCAGCCGCAGGCCTCGCGCCTGGTAGGGCGTGAGCATCGGCATGGGCGGGCGGCGGCCTTCGGGCACCGTCTCGCCCGCATGCTCGGCAATCCAGCGCTCGAAGCCCTGCAGCCAGGCGGCATCGCGCAGGCGCAGGTTCTCGTGCGAGATGCGCTGCGAGCGCGTCAGCAGCGAATAGGCGAACTGCTCCGGCTCCAGGCCCGCATAGCGCTCCACGTTCTCGAACCATTCCGTGGAATTGCGCGCCGCGTTCTGGATCTTGAGCACCTCCACGCTGCGCACCTCCTCGTAGTGGCGCAGGCCGGCCTCGATGCCCCCCGCAGACCGCAGGCTGCGCGCCAGCTCGATCGCATCCTCCAGCGCCAGCTTGGTGCCCGAGCCAATCGAGAAATGCGCCGTGTGTGCCGCATCGCCCATCAGCACCACGGGCACGCTGCGCGGGCCGCGCGGCGTGTCCAGCGCATTCCAGTGCACCCAGGTGTTGCAGATCACGCGCGGAAAGCGGATCCAGATGGCCGAGCCGCGCAGGTGCGTGGCATTGCTGACCAGGGCATGGCCGTCCAGCCAGGGGGCGAACAGCTTCTCGCAATAGGCAATGCCCTCTTCCTGGCTCATCTGCTCGATGCCGGCGGCCTGCCAGGTCTCCTCGGGCGTCTCCACGATGAAGGTGGACATGCCGTCTTCGTAGCGGTAGGCATGGGCCTGGAACCAGCCATGCTCGGTCTGCACGAAGGCGAAGGTGAAGGCATCGAACACCTTGGTCGTGCCCAGCCACACGAAGCGGCAGCGGCGCTGGTCGATATCGGGCCGAAAGGTATCGGCATAGCGCGTGCGCACCTGGCTGTTGATGCCGTCCGAGGCGATGACCAGGTCGGCGTCGTACTCGCGCGCAATCGCCTGGTCGTCCTGCACGAAGTTCTCGAACACCAGCTTCACGCCCACGTCCTCGCAGCGCGCCTGCAGGATGTTGAGCAGCTTCTTGCGGCCTATGCCGATGAAGCCGTGGCCGCTGCTGCGCAGGCTGCGGCCCTTGAAGTGGATGTCGATATCGTCCCAGTGGTTGAAGGCGTCACCAATCGTGAGGGCCGACACGGGATCGGCCTCGCGCAGGTTGTCCATGGTGGCGTCCGAGAACACCACGCCCCAGCCAAAGGTGTCGTAGGGCCGGTTGCGCTCCACCACCGTGACCTCGTTGGCGGGGTCCTGCAGCTTCATCAGCAGGCCGAAGTACAGGCCGGCGGGACCTCCACCGATACAGACGATCTTCATACCGCAAACCCTTTTCTCGCAGGGCGACGGCACAGGACGCCCCAGGTTCAGAATCCAGGCCCAAGAACTTTAAGCCTGAATAGTTTAGGTTTGAAATATATAGACGAAACGCCAGCACGAACCTAGGGAGAACACGCATGAGCCCCCCGACAGCCGCTACGATGCCGGATCGCCAGGAGGATCTCCCTTGGAAAAATACCGGTTCAATGTCTTCGGCCGCATCATCGCCATCGAACGCGCGCAGGCCCAGTGGCGCTGCTTCAACGTCGGCGCCGACGGCAAGCGTGCTCCCGCCCTGCTGGCCATTCCCTGCGATGTCACCCACGCCGAACTGGCGCAGTACCTCTACGACATCTACCACGAGAGCGCGGCCGCATCGGACCAGGACATCTTCGAGATCACCCCCGGCACCACCATCCCCTCACCCAGGAGTTCCTCTTGACCCAGCAAACCGAAGTCCGCGAACTGAAGCCGGGCCTCAGCCCCTTTCCCGCCGCCGCCGACATCTTCGTGGCCGACCAGCCCTGGCTGGCCGAGCACCTGCTGCCGCTGATCTCCATCGACCTGGGCCTGGTGCGGCCCGAACTGGCCGGCACCGTGGTCCACATGCTGTGCCCCGTCGAGCCCTTCGAGGGCTGCATCGGCGATGAGACCGAAGCCCACCACAACGCCTTCACCGCCCCCAACTGGTTTGCGCTGGAGCTGACGCCCGACAACCGCTACCGCTTCCTGGGCAACGAAGGCTTCTTCCAGCGCGCGCCGCAGCATGGCGGCCAGTTCACCAAGGATGCCTTCGCCTGCGAGCACACCGACGAAATGCTGGCCAGCCACGCCAAGGCCAGTGCCTACTACGCCGAACACGGCCGCCTGGCCAGCTACTCGCGCTACGGCAAGGGCGAGCCCATGGAGCACGACTACCTGGACAGCCTGGGCGGCGGAATCTGGTACGGCAACTGGACCGGCCACCCGCCCATTCCCCCGGCCTTTCAGCTGGACGAAGCGGAAAACGCCGGCATGGGCGATGAACTGGAAGACGACGGCATCCGCATCACCCGCAACGGCAAGCCCTTCTTCCACGTGGCCAACGTGGCCGGCTACAACTGGTGCGCCACGGGCGCGGACAGCATCCTGCTGTTCTACGAACCGGAGAGCCGCACGGTGCTGTTCACGTTCGACTGGACCTGAGTCGGCCGAGCAGCGCCGCTCAGACTCGCCCCGGCTCGGGCGTGACGATCAGATGCGCCAGCAGCGGCCGAATGCGATCGTCCTGGTAATAGCCGCCGTACTCCGTGTAGCGCAGAAAGGCGGCATTGCAATGGTGGCAGCGCCAGAGCGTGCAGCGGTTGTACGGGTGCCAGCCCAGGGCGATGGGGGCATCCGGTGACCACTGGTTCGTGCCCTGGGGGTGGTATTCATCGAGCAATTCCCGTGTCTCCGGCGTGCCCAGGGCACCAACCTGCTGCAGATGCGAAGTCTTGTCCGCCCCCGACAAGGACTCCCAGCCCGGCCTCCACAGCACAGCGCAGTCTGCGCATCGCTGCTGCTCGGCCGCCGCCGCGGCGAAGGCTCTCAATTCGGGTTCGGGAAGGGGGGTTGAAGTTGTCATGGAACGGTGCCTTGGTTTTTATGGATTGTCTGGCAGGTTTGGGGGCGGGTCTGGCGGGGTTTCATATTCCGGGGCAAAGCACTGTATCGGGTGCTGCCCGTCTCAACGTCAAAGTACTGGCCCTGGAATCTCAGGTGCTGCTCAGGTCTGCTGTCTTGGTCCTGCTCCACCCAGTGCTGGGTCAAGGTATTGCCCATGCGTACCGTCTGCAGCACGGCGGGGTAGTCAATGCTGGCCGTGGCGCCCCAGGCCTTGTAGTTGGCGGCCCAGACGATATGGCCGTCTGCGTTGGTCAGTTCCCGGGGTGTGCCCAGATGGTCCGTGTGCACATGCAAGGTACGGCTTTGCAGCGCCTTGGGGGGTGCTTCCTGCGGCACCACGCCCTTCAGGCGCGATTGCAGTTTGCGCTGCAGCGGAAGGACCTTGGTGTTCCACACTTGGTCGTCATTGCGCGCTTCGTGCAGGGACTGTTGCACAAAGGGGTTGCCCAGGCCTTTGTCGCGCGCCTCCTGGTCCTTGTTCCAGAGGCTTTGCACCTGGGCCAGCGGCACGAAGCTGTCGGGCTCGTAAAGGTAGAGCCTGTGGCTTGTCGTGTCCTTGCCGTCTTTGTGCTGCAGGGCGTGTTCGGCCAGCAGGCGGTTGCCATCCCACAAAAAGTGGGTGATGGGGGAGGCCGTCCCTGTGCAGAGGCCGGACGCAACCTTTCTTGTTGGGGCGCTTCCTGCCATTTGGCTATGCACCGGCCAAAGGAGTCGTAGGCATAACGCCAGGACGCCTGAGCGCTATTTGTGGCTTACACACATCTCCACAATCAAAAAGATATTTCTACAAGATTTTTGTAGAAGCCAAAAGAAAGTAAGCCACTCAAAAATAGTATATTTTTATTATATTTTTGATATCTCGATAAAAAATTCTTCTAGATTGTCATATTTATAGTAATCCGACTGAGCGCAATGCCAGATCGTAGGTTCTTTCCTGGAATCGCTCCAGTCAATATATATCTCTTCTGGTTCATAAGGATTGAATGAAAAAATAGAACAGAAAGAATCCCCCACACTTTCCGGAGGCACATGATCCCAATTTTCTTTTCTCAGACTTATCCACTCCACCAACTTCGCATTGTATGGGAAACTATTTATCTCATCCAAAGATAGCATATTTTGAGAAAGATAAAAATCATCCCATCTGTCGCAAAAAATAAATCGATCCCTCAGCATTGGACTTAGATCATATTTGGTAACTCCATCAATAGCATATATTTTATTTTCGTTAATAACTTTAGCTGCAGATGGAAAGCCAATCATTTCTCCTATATTTTTCATTTCCCTCTGGTAATTCAACATCAGAGAATGAATATTGGTCATTTAGCAACCTCCTAAACTGGAAACAATCTTAACAGTATCATATGAATATCCAACAGGTAATTGCGATACTATACCTCCAACATAGCTGTTTGTACTTGGAAGTTGCGCCATCCAATCTTTAGGAATAGCGGATCCGCCTGCCGCCGCATCTGGTACGTGACCAGCCACTTTGGTTGGACCACATTGGCATCGCATAGACCTCTTCCATTTATCAGAGTCCCTTTGCTCTTGTGCACTAATTTTTCTTCTGGTCATGGAGCCACCATTACTATCAATTTGATTTTGCTATCGCTTGCCAAAATCCCTAAGTTCATTAGATTCTGGCGATCCTGCTGGAAATTTGTCTTTAATACAAAGAGTCTTTCCATTCATTTTATATGCTTCAGGCGCCAACCCCCAGGGATCTACGAACTCTGTAGGATTTGCAGCATAGCTATAAAAATTCAAGCTTCCAAGTAATTTCACAGAATCTTGATTAACAAACCTACCCACATCTGGACCGTAGTACCTGAACCAGCTGTAATGCCGCATCGCTTCAACGTCAATTTGGCGCTGGAAGTTCAGGTCGGCTGCCCTGGTCGTGCTCCACTCAGTCCTGGGTCAAGGTATTGCCCATGCGTTCCGTCTGGTCGAGCTGTCCGTGGCGCCCCAGGCCTTTTAGCTCGCAGCTCAGACGATATGGCCATCTGTGTTGGTCAGTTCCCTTGGAGGGCCTACATGGTCCGTATGCACATCAAGGTCCAGCTTTGCAGCATGCACTATGACGACTGATTGCTGTGGTACAAAGGTTTTCAGTTGAGATTGCGGCTTGCGCAATAAGGGCAGGACCTTAGTATTCCAGACATTGTCCTAGCCCTTGCTCCAAAGGCTTCTTCCATAGGCCAGCGGCACAAAGCCGTCAGACTCATAAAACTATAGCCTGCGGATTATCGTGTCTTTTGGCTACCGGGAGTGCTCTGCCTATATAAAATTACCGACACAAACGAATTTAATGACTGTAATTAGTACAGCTTACTTTCAATAAATAATATTATTCTGCTGCGCGCCAACCGTTTTAGGACGCATCGGCGCACCACTCGATAAAACCATTGAAATCTTCCCATGATTTCTCTTGAAACCCATCATGCGAAAACTCTACAACGGATCCATCCATATTAAGACAAATCGGATCTCCAGCATGATTTTCAGATATCACCAAAAACCGCCCTTTCTCAATCATTCCATCGTCTTCATATTTATTTGTGACCTTACTAACGGTATTAAAATGCGCATCCATCAATTCAACAGAACTTACCCCATACAAAGGATAAGCACCTATTATCGCACCGCCAGAAAATTTCAAAAATTCTTGATACTGCGATGATACCAGCCCATGATAAACATCAACCAATTTCTGAATTTCACTTTGACTCACGCCTTCCGCAAACATAAAAGGATAACTATTTTTCAGATCAATAATATTAGATTTCATAATTTACATCCATTTCTTTTGTCCAGCTCTTCTTGAGCTCTAGCACGCCAATAATCTTCTCTCCATTTATTAAAATCTGTGCAAGCCGAATCCCCTATTCCTTGACCTTTCTGATTACCATTCGGATGCTGACGGGGATTACCGATCTTATGATTTTTTGCCGGCATCTCAATAATTGGACCATTCGGATTTTGCAGGTGATGATGCAGTATAAGTTTATTTCCCTTCTGATCTGTAGCAGCGAAACCCAATTTAGCCATTGCTTCTAAGGTGCCTTGCGAAAGATGACTTAGATCTCTAACTGCCCTTACCTCCAAACCATCAAACTCAAGTCTGTTTTTTTGAGAAAGACGTTTAATACACTTTAATCCCAGGGGATCAATAAACTCCGTAGGATTAGACGCAAACTGATAGTAATTTATACCCCCCGATACTCCAATCGGATCCTGACTAACAAACCTCCCCACATCCGGATCGTAGTACCTGAACCGGTTGTAATGCAGCCCCGTCTCAACGTCAAAGTATTGGCCCTGGAATCTTAGGTGCTGCTCAGGTCGGCTGTCCTGGTCCTGCTCCACCCAGTGCTGGGTCAAGGTATTGCCCATGCGTACCGTCTGCAGCACGGCCGGATGGTCAATGCTGGCCGTGGCTCCCCAGGCCTTGTAGCTGGCTGGCGGCCCAGACGCTATGGCCGTCTGCGTTGGTCAGTTCCCGAGAGGGCGCCTAAATGGTCGGCGTGTACATCTTTGCAGCGCCTTGGGGCTGATATTCCTGCGGCACAACGCCACCCTTTAGGTGCGATTGCAGTTTGTGCTCAAAGTCTATTATCCAGTCCAAAGCGCGTCCTAGAGAAATTCAAGAAACCATTTGCATACTCAAGATCGACCTTAGCCAAACTAATAATCATAAGATCCAGCAAATCCGTAGCCACATATTCTGGATAATTACTATAAGCCAGCATCTCCTGCTCGGTAGTTAGCGCTGTTATCAACAATCTAATAATTGATTTTATATTCTGCGGACTACCATCATTTTCCCGCCACAGCTCTTCTTTTAATTTTTTGTTTTTTTCATCAGAAAGTAATCTCTTCGAATTCTGTTCAGCATATTGCAAATATTTTTTAAAATCAAAATTGGTTAAAATGCTTATTTTTTCGTTAAACTTCGGCTTCTCATATAAATCATTCAAATATTTAACATATAGATCTATAATACAATAAAATCCAACATTTTCCCAATCGAGAATTTTATATATTTCTGTAATTATATCTTTTACACTAAGGTTTTCCATTTAATAACCTCGTAAAGCAACCCACACCCTGCTCATCAAGCAAATATTGACAACTAGAGCAAGGGTTCATTAACTTTCCTTTCTTGTCATTTCTGTGCGCTGAAATCTGCGACCCTTTGTTCATATTCTTTAGCTCCTCATCAGTTTTTACACCCGCTAAATTTGCAGCCTTACTCATTCCATTTGGCTCCGCACAATCTCCATGGAATGGTGAACGGAATTTTTCGGGCACCCTGTCCATTGCCCGCTGCACCGCTTCGTTGGTAATTCCTTCCCCTCCTTCCCCCGTACTCAATCCAGAAACCGTCCCCCCAGGAATATTGGGACCAGTTTGTATCGATCGAGCACCAGTCAAGCCATATGGATCGCTCCAGTTAATCGGATTAGGTGCATAAAAATAGTGATTCACGCCCCCAACCAACCCAATCGGATCCTGACTAACAAACCTCCCCACATCCGGATCGTAGTACCTGAACCGGTTGTAATGCAGCCCCGTCTCAACGTCAAAGTATTGGCCCTGGAATCTTAGGTGCTGCTCAGGTCGGCTGTCCTGGTCCTGCTCCACCCAGTGCTGGGTCAAGGTATTGCCCATGCGTACCGTCTGCAGCACGGCCGGATGGTCGATGCTGGCCGTGGCGCCCCAGGCCTTGTAGCTGGCGGCCCAGACGATGTGGCCTTCCGCGTTGGTCAATTCCCTCGGAGTGCCCAGATGGTCCGTGTGCACATGCAAGGTACGGCTTTGCAGCGCCTTGAGGGGAGCTTCCTGCGGCACCACGCCCTTCAGGCGCGATTGCAGTTTGCGCTGCAGCGGCAGGACCTTGGTGCTCCAGAGCTTGTCGTCATTGCGCGCTTCGTGCAGGGACTGTTGCACAAAGGGGTTGCCCAGGGCTTTGTCGCGCGCCTGCTGGTCCTTGTTCCAGAGGCTTTGCACCTGGGCAAGCGGCACGAAGCTGTCGGGCTCATACAGGTAGAGCCTGTGGCTTGTCGTGTCCTTGCCGTCCTTGTGCTGCAGGGCGTGCTCGGCCAGCAGGCGGTTACCGTCCCACAGGAAGTGGGTGACTGCGTGGCGTGCGAGCTTTTTCTGGACTGCAGGGGCGTGGTGTTCCTGCCATTTGGCTATGCGCCGACCAAAGGGATCGTAGGCATAGCGCCAGTGCGCCTTCTCACCTTGGCGCTGGTTCTGGTTTTCCGTGTGGACGGCAATGAGCTGGTGCTCCGCATCCCAGGTGTAGTGCTGTATCTGGTGCTTGCCGCTGCGTTTGTCGGTGCAGTTGCCCCAGGTGTCGTACTCGTAGCGGTGCTCCTGCCAGACCTTGAGCCGGTTGCCCGCCACGCGATCCCATTGCGCAGGGTCGGCGCTGGCGATGAGCGCGTCGTCCCTCGCCTGGAGCAGGTTGAAGTTGGGGTCTGAGAGGTGCTCCCTGACGTAGCGCGCCCATTGTTCGTCCGGAGTCTCCGTGCCTGGCGGGCGCGGGCTGGCAGGGCTGGCTTGTTGTGGCGGCGGCTGATCGGGGTCGATGAGGTTGTGCGCCGGGTCGAAGGCGAAGCGCTCCGCCGCATGGCCCGCCAGGGCTTGGGTCAGGCGGCCGATGGCATCGTACTGGTAGAGCGTGCGGCCCGTGCGGCTGTCGTCGATGCTTTGCAACTGGCCTGCAGCGTCGTAGCTGTAGCGCCTTGCGATGCTTTGGCCGCTGGTGGTGTTGTGGGTGCTTGCAGCAGGCGCTGTGCTTGCCCCGTCTGAGGCGGGCCCGGCCTGGCTGGCCAGCAGGCGCCCCAGGGGGTCCAGGTGGTAGCGGCTGCGCAGGGTGCCCTGGCTGCGCTCGATTTCCCGGTGCAGAGCGTCGCGTTCAAAGTCGCAGATGACTTCGCCGTCAATGTGGATCTGGTGCACGTGGCCCGATCCATAGGTCAGCGTGTGGATGGTCCGGCCATCGGGCAGGCAGGTGGAGATGCGGTTGCCCAGCAGGTCGTAGCGGTGCGTGAGTGCACTGTGCTGGCCCAGGCGGGTATGCAGGATTTCGCTGGCGATCTGGCCCACGGGGTTGTAGAGCAGTTGCACCCGTGCATTGGCATTGCGTGCCATGGTGAGCTGGCCCGCGGCGTCGTAGGCCAGGCGGGTGCGCGTGGATGGCTGCCCGCGCTTGTGGGCCCGGCGCTCCAGCATGCGCCCCATGGCATCGCGCTGGTAGTAGGTACGGATGGCTGATGGATCGCGCCCCATCCATGTGGCGCCCTGGGACAGTCCATCGACCATTTCCAGCAGATGGCCGACACGGTTGTAGCGGTAGTCCAGGCGCCGGCCATCAAAGCCCTGCTCCGCCAGGAGACGATCCAGGGCATCCCAGGCAAAACGGTAGTGGGCCCCGTTTTCGTTGATGAGGCGCGTAAGGCGACCGAAGCCGTCGTACTCGTACTGCAACGAATGGCCCAGCGCATTGGTGCGGGCGAGCGGGTTGCCGTAGACGTCGAGCTGGTAGCGGGTGTTTTGTCCCAGTGGGTCCTGGTGCGCAATCAGGCGGCCTGCCGGGTCATAGGCGAAGCGTTCCTCGCTGCCATCCGCTGCGCGCAGCAAGGTCAGGCGCCGGCCACGGTTGAGGCGCGTGTATCCGTGCAGCGTCTTGTGGCCCAGTGCGTCGGTGATGGACAGCACGTTGCCCTCAAGATCCCATAGCAGTTGCGTGGGCTGGCCGGAGCAGTCCGTGTATTGGACGAGCTGGCCCAGCGCGTTGTATTGCAGTTGCCGGGATTTGCCCAGGGCATCGGTGATGGTGACGGGCAGGCCGCGCTGGTCGTAGTGGTAGCGGGTGATGCTGCCGTCCGCAGCCGTGGTGCTCAGAAGGTTTCCGCGCTCATCCCATTCGAAACGGGTGGTCCGCCCCAGGGCATCGGTGATGGCTACGGGCTTGTCCTGGCCCTGCAGCCACTGCGTGGACTCCTGGCCGCCGTCAGGCAGGTGTGCCAACGTGGTCCGTCCCCGCGCGTCGTATTGGTAGGTGGTGATGTTGCCTTGGGCGTCGGTGTGTGAAAGCACGTTCCCATAGGCATCGCGTTCGAGCCGGGTAACGCCGCCCAGCGCATCCACCGATGCAAGAAGGTGGCCATCCGCATCGAAGCGTTGCTCGAAGCTGCGGGACATCGTGCCGCTGATGTGCGTGACCTGGACCGTGTGCGCCGCGTCGTCATAGCGCATGTGCCACTGCGCGCCTGTGGAGTGCCGCATGGCCAGTACCTTGGCCTCTGGCTGGAGGGAACTCCATTCGTAGCGGACAACCAACCCACTGGCTTCCTGGCGCTCCACCAGTCGGTGGTCCACGTACGTGAACCGCTGGCAGACGACACCGGTGTCATCCACGACTTCGCTCAGGTCGCCATCCTTGCTGTAGCGGTAGCTGACCAGCGGCGCCTGTGCAGGCGCCGGCGCCTCTTCCTCGAGCTGACCATGCCATAGCACCTGCACCAGCCGGGGACTGCCCGGGACGATGGACCAGTCATAGGCGAAACCCACTTGGACGCCGTCCGTCCTGCGCAGTGTCACGGGCAGGCCGGCGGCGTCGTACTGCAGGTGGAAGCCGTTGCCGTTGCTGTCCTCCACTCCCGCCAAGGGGATATAGCGGGTGGCGGCCGCTGCGGCGGCCCCAGGCGCTTCGCCGCCACGGCCGAACAGCAGGCGCGTGCCATCCTGGCTGACCACTTCCCAGCTTGCACCCTCTACACACCGCAGCGTGATGTGCTCATACCGGGAGTAGAACTGCTGGCCTGCCTCCAGACGCGGAAACGAAATACGCCGGCCCTGCGCATCGATGAGGACCACTTCCTCGGGCATTGCGAGCAGATGCAGCGACATGGGCACAGTCCATCCCCTGCCAAGGAGGCCTGCATGCGCGTTGTCGGACAGGTAGGTACGCTGCCAATGCAGGGGCATGGCCCCGTCGATCACGAAGTCTCGCTCGTTGACCCCATTGAGCACGCATGCGCCATAGGCCAGTTGAATCGTTTCAGGATTGGCGCTCATGCGTTTTCCCTCTCTTTTTATCTATTTGTCTATTTTTTGCACTGCAGAATTTTTCTAGCAGGCGCAGTTCTTGTCGGATTTCCCCTTGCCCCTGCGCCGAATAAACGCCCCGGACAGGGAGGCAGCAAATACCGTAGTGAGCTGGTTGCGTGCATAGCTTCCCAATTCAGGGACTTCCTTGGGATCAATGCTCTCCTTGCTGGCCCTTTCCTTGAAAAGCTCCAAAGCCACTTTCAGCTGCTCGCGGCGCGCATATTGTTCAGGACCCCCACCAGGAATGGATCGCCCTGACCCATAGTCGCCAAGCTCAGTAAGAATCGCAGAAGTTTCTCCTCTTATCTTTTCACGAGGAACGCCATCGACATAGTTCTTCAGCCCATCGATGCCTTTTTCCCAGTCGGACAATGGTGGCAGCCCCGGCTTTGGTTCTGTCTTCTGCTGCGCAGGCGCTGAGCCTTGATATGTCTCGGTTTTTGGTGTGATGATCCCCGGGGCATTGGCATGGGTGCCAGGCTGCGGGAATCCGTTCGCTTTCTTCGTCGCGCGTTTGTAGACCTTATAGCTTTCATCGGGCTTGACCACAACTTCATGAAGAACCCATCCATCACCTTTTGGGCTTCTTGAATATTCGTAGCCATCACTGACTCGATTGCCGGAGGTGGTCATTTGCAATAATCCATTATTATCATGTCAGGTCAGGGTTTCTTGCGATTCATCCAGACCTTGTCACCGGTCCGCACCACATGGCGTTGGTTGACAAAAACGGTGGCGCTGTGCTGCTCGCTGCGGCTGATAGCTACATGCGTGCCGGAAACGATTCCCTTGCCTCCACCTGGCTCATCACCTTTCACGTTGTCCACGTAGCTCTCTTCGTGCAGGTAGGCAGGCTTTCCTGCAAAAAACACATTGGGAGAGCACTGCCCACTCTGATCCATGCTATGCATGATGGGATAAGGGATGGGTTTCCCTTTTTTGTTGGGCGTCAGGCATACATCCGGCAGTGTGTTGATCAAGACAAACTGGCCATCCTGGGCTGTTCCCATTTCCTTTGCCATAAATCACTCCTGGGTGCGCTGAAGAACTTCGATCATCTTTATTCCTGCATTGGCCGCGATGTTGGTGCGGTGCACGCAGGTCAGTGTCATCTTCTGCATGTCGAAAATCAGCGTATCTAGATGCATGGGGCGCTCCAGTACCGGGCCCGCGTGAAGCCCCACTAATGAATAAGGATGATTGCCTGGGACCTTTGCGCGCAAATATCCTCCGCCTGGCGTCAGTCCGAACAAGGTAATGCTCTCGCCACCTTTTGGATAATCAATCTGCTGGTCCGCAGGTGTACAGTTCCAGTAGGAAAAATCAAAATCCTTGGGCAAGGCAGGCCAACGGCTTTCAAGCCATTTGTGGTCATAGCTGCCTGTCAGCTGCACACGTGGCTGCCACCAGCGTCCGATAGGCCCCAGCCCGACCACAGGATAGTTCTGGCCGCGGAGCCATCCATCATCGAAGGCCTTGTTGAACACTTCGATCTGTGGTGCACGAAATTCATTTTTCCCGGTTTTTTTGACCCATGCCTTGTCCAGGAATCCGCATCCAATCGGATTGAGTTCATGACGCGAAAAAATCTCGGGATCGGCGTCTTCATCGTTTTTTTCCGGCCAACGACAGGTTCCACCAAACGCAAGTTCATGGCAGATAGGTACACGAGTGGCCTTTTCTGGCTCACTGAGCTGCCAGCCCAATAAACCGGAGCGTATGACGCGCGGGCCGCAAACCATCAACACCTTGTCCCATTTATCGATCTTGACACCGGCAGTCCAGCGATTGAAGGGTTTCTCCTCCGGAGAATATGCAAAGGCATGCGAGAAGATGACATCGCAGCGGGGCTTGTAGGGCGAAAAATCGCTCTCCTGGACAATCGAGCTGGTATGACGCCCGGTATAGAACTCGTCGGTTTTCACCAGTTCAACTTGCTGTTTTGCAAGACGTGGAAACCCGTTTTCATCCAGTCGATTCAGGTCATAGGTAATCCGGGTGACCATGACGTGAAATACGTGGTCATCGGTATCCAGCATCTGAAAATACTGGCTCGGGAAGCGGGTGCGATTTCTGACTTCGGGCAAGTCCGCAGTGGGCGTCGAAGATTCCAGAACATAGGAGGGGCTGCTCATTGCACCCCCCCTCAGTTCAGGTCTATCCGGTCGGATTCCATGCCTATGTGCTT
>Ga0268257_1001390_pt1 | contig 20988 bp, 18 predicted proteins | sample AgamicAtPrz_FD_200249 | JGI IMG/M metagenome (GOLD analysis project Ga0268257, IMG submission 200249) | Agave microbial communities from Guanajuato, Mexico - At.P.rz (v2) (version 3) | ecosystem: Host-associated > Plants > Phyllosphere > Phylloplane/Leaf | place: Guanajuato, Mexico | collected... | reverse complement strand
GTTCGCGGTCAGCCGTGCGCCTTCGGCCGGCGAGAACGCGAGCGCTTCGTAGTCGTGGTACGCAAGATCGCCGTGAAAGCGCAACGCGTGCTGCGACGCCGGCAACAGCCCGTCGCGCTGGATCGACACGGCGATGCCGGCCGTATTGTGCAGGTGCATCACGCAGACGGCATCGGCGCGCGCGGCGTGCACGGCCGCATGCAGTGCAAAGCCGGTCACGTTGACCGCGTGCTCGCTGTCGCCGATCCGGTTGCCGGCGAGGTCGATCTTCACGAGGTTCGATGCGCGTACCTCGTCGAACGTGAGGCCGAACGGGTTGATCAGGAAGTGGCCGGGCTCGCCGGGCACGGTCGCGGATAGATGCGTGTAGATCAGGTCGTCCCAGCCGTTCAGCGCGACGAGCCGGTACGCGGCGGCGAGGTCGACGCGCAGCCTGCGTTCGGCGTCGGAGATCGGGCCGCCGGGCTTCACGGCGTCAGGACGGTGTGCGAATGACATCGGGTGCTCCGAGGGTGAGGCGGCGCGCGACGACTACGGTCACCCACGCCGCGAGCGCGAACGGGGCTGTAAACACCGAGATGCCCGCGCGCATCGCGAGCCACTGGATCAGCGCGGCGAGTGCGGCGGCCGCGAGCGCCGCACGCGGCCCGCGCGACATCAGCGCGAGTGCGGCGAGCGCGCCGTTGAAGCCGAGCAGGCCGCCGGCGAACGACGCGTCGCTTGCGCCGAGCGCGATCAGCAGCACGGTCGACGCGATCGCGCCGCCGAGCGCGAACGCGGCCGCGCGGCGTGACGCGACGGCGAGGGCGGCGACGACCAGCGCGCCGGCCCATGCGCCTTGCGCGAAGGTGGTCTGAGCAACGCCCGACAACAGCGCGTCGGTTGCGGAAGCGAGTGTCGGCACCGGGGCGGCGGTCGCGCCGTCCGCATGCTGCAACGCGACAAACGGCAGCCACAGCGCGGTGACGACCAGGCACGGGCTCGAATACGGGCACTGGCGCCAGCGGGCGAGCGACGCCCGCATCGCGCGTTGCACGAGCGCCGCGCCGATCGCGACCAGCGGCACCAGCGCGACGGCGGCGAGTTGATGGGGCGCGAACAATACGGCGATCAGCGCCGCGAGCGCGCCGTTGAAGCCGTGCAGCCCCTGTTCGACGTCGCGGCGTTCGGCGCCGGCCAGCACGGCCGTCATGCTGGCGGCGGCAGAGCCGACCAGCGCCGCGCATGCGAGCCGCAGGTCGTTCAGCGCGAGCGCGGCGAGCAGCAGCGACCCGGTGAGCGCATTCGCCTGCAGCACGATCTGCCCGATGCCGCGCAGCAGGATGCGCAGGTCGATCGACGGCGAAGCGGGGCGGGCAGTAGGCATGATCGCGGCGGAACAGGATGAGCCGCGAGCATAGGACATGCTGCGATGCACCGGAATAGGGAATTCCGGATAGTCAGGATTTGTGGTCGATGCCCTGAAGCGGGGCATCGCGAGGTGCGGTGCGCGTACTCGGGATGTGTTGTTAGCGTTTTCGCGAGATTCTGGCGATTCGATATCAAATTTGCGCCATCGCTATTGCTTTCGCGTGCACGCGGGGTTGCCGAGGGGGGACCCATGCGCGTCAGTTTCAACGCTCTAGCGACCGGGCCGCCGAGCTGGACTCAATCGACGGCGGCATTCCGGATAGCGACGATTTGTGTGACGATGCCCCGACGCGGGATACCAAGGAGGTGGAACGATGCGCGAAGTACGTTGGGCGTCGCTCGAAGGCGACGGAGTCGAACATCTGACGTTCGACCGGAGTGAATCCGGCATCGTCGTCGAAAGCGCGGTGGTCGGCCAGCGGTATGGCCGCGCGTACGGGCTCGCGTATCGCGTCGAATGCGATCTGCAATGGCGCGTGACCTACGCGGTGCTCAAGGTGATGGGCGGCGGCACGCTCGAACTGCGTGGCGACGGGGCTGGGCACTGGCGTGACGGCTCAGGCCGCGAACTGCACGAGCTCGACGGCTGCATCGATATCGACATCGCCGCGACGCCGTTCACGAATTCGCTGCCGATCGGCCGCCTCGGGCTCGCGCGCGGCGAGCGGCGGCCGCTCGACGTCGCGTACATCTCGACGCCGGATCTGAAGGTCATGCCGGTCAAGCAGGCTTATGCGTGCATCGAACCGGGCCGCCGCTACCGCTACGAAGGGATCTTCCGGGATTTCACCGCGGAGATGGACATCGACGACGACGGGCTCGTGATCGACTACGAAACGCTGTTCGAGCGACTGCCGCCGCTGCGCTGATCCGCGGCTCCCGTTCGCGTGGCCGGCGCCGCTGCCGACGCGGCGGCAACCGCGGGCGGTTCATGCGCGGCCGCGAACCGGTCGATCCGCGACGCGATCATGTCCGGATGGCGCAGCACGATCCAGTGCGTGCCGTCCATTTCCTCGCGCACGTGCTCGCCGAGCCAGCGGTCGAGGCCGACCGACATTTCGGGCGTCACGTAGCGGTCGCGCAGCGGAACGAGAATCTGCACCGGCGCCTGCGCGTACCGCTCACGCGGCTTGCGGGCCCGGGCAAGGAAGTTCGCGCGGTACATCCGCATCCCGTTCAGCGCGTTCTTCAGTTGCACGGGATCGCGCTCGGCGCGCACGCGTTCGGTGAGCTGCAGCCAGCGCGGCCACAGCGCGGCGCCGCCGAGCCGCCACACCAGCGACGGCACGAGCGGCAGATGGAAGAACGCGATGTACCAGGATTTCAGGCTCTGCCGGAGCCGCATCTTCGCGCGGAACACGTGATCGAGACACGGGCCGGAGATCGACGTGTACGACGCGATGCGGCCGCGGAACGCGGGGTCGGTCACGGCCTCCCAGCACTGGATCGAGCCCCAGTCGTGGCCGACCAGGTGGAACGGCCGGCCGCCGCAGGTCGCGTCGGCCACCGCTTTCAGGTCGCCGGCGAGCCGTTCGAGCGTGTAGTCGGCACGGCGGCGCGGCGCATCGGATGCGCCGGCGCCGCGCACGTCGTACGCGATCACGCGGTAGCGCTTCGCGAGCCGCGCGCGGATCGGCGCCCACACGGTCGCCGAGTCCGGGTAGCCATGCACGAGGATCAGCGGCGGCGCGCGACGCGACCCGCTGACGTAGACGGCGAGTTTCACGTCGCCGGACCGGACGGTCAGCATCTCGTGAGCGCGCGATCGCGTCATGCCTGCGCTACCGAATGCAGCGGCACGCGGCGCGGGGCGGCTTGCGCCGCATAGCGCGCGTTGGTCGCGTCGATGTTATCGAGCAGCGTGTCGAGCTCCTGCAGGTACTGATGGTTGTCGTGATCCCACGGGTGGAAGCCCGGGCGGAAGTAGTCGAGCCATTCGCGCGCGATGCTCGGGAACACGCCGTTCTTCGGGCTGTACAGATACTTCACGAGGCGCCACATGCCGCCGAACTTGCCGTGTTCTCGACGGTGCGCGCGCATCAGCCGCACGTGGAAGTCGAACACGATGGCCCAGAAGAATACCGTCGTCGTCAGCATCGTGCCGGTGCGCAGCAGGTAGCTGCCGAGGCCCGGCTTCATCACGGTGCGCCACACGTCGTAGGACACCGCCTTGTGCTCGGTTTCCTCCATCGCGTGCCACATCCACATCTGCTGGTAGCCTTCGACCGAGCCGTCGATCCGGTGCTCGTGGCCGGACAGCAACTGGTTCGCGAGGATCGCCGTGTAGTGCTCGAGCGCGATCGTGATCGCCAGCTGCATCGAGTGCGGCAGCACCTTCTTGAACCAGCCGAGGATCGTCCACAGACGCTTGTCGAGCTTGTGCGCGGGCAGGCCGGACGCCTGCAGCAGGTCGTTGTACTCGATGTGCTCGCGCGTGTGCATCGCTTCCTGGCCGATGAAGCCGATCACCTGCTTCTTCAGCTCGGGATCCTCGATCCGGTCGCGGTAGTGGCGCACCGAATCCATGAAGAAGCGTTCGCCGGCCGGGAACAGCAGCGACAGCGCATTCATGAAGTGCGTGACCGGCACGCCCTGCACATGCCAGTCCTTCGCGCGTTCGGGCGGCAGCGCGAAACGGATGTCGCGCCGCACGGGCATCATGTTCGGTGTCGTCATGATTGTTCTCCCTGATTGCCTGCATTGTTGTAGGTGGCGTGCACCGGCGCCGGCGTGCCGCGTGCGGCATGGCGGCGGGCCTTCGCGGCCTCGCGGCGCGTGGCGAGCACGACGAGCGCCTGATAGGCGGCGGGCAGGATGCGCGCCATCCAGTCCGCGCCCTTCGCGTCGCGGCCGATCAGCACGCGGCGCTTGTTCTTGCGCACGCCGGCGAGGATCGTGCGCGCGGCGTCGTCGGCGGTCGTGATGAAGAACTTCTCGAAGCTGTCCTTGCCTTGCTGTTCGCTCTCGACGATGAAGCCGACCATGTTCTTCGCGACGCGGCTCGACTGCGCGATGTTCGTGCGGATGCCGCCCGGATGCACGCACGTGGCCGACACGCCGCACTTCATCATGTCGAGTTCCTGGCGCAGCGATTCGGTGAAGCCGCGCACCGCGAACTTGGTCGCGTTGTAGCCGCTCATGCCCGGCTGCGCGAAGATTCCGAAGATGCTCGACGTGTTGATCACGTGGCCGTCGCCCGATGCCTTCAGGTGCGGCAGGAACGCCTTCGTGCCGTGCACGACGCCCCAGAAGTTGATGTTCACGATCCACTCGAGATCGTTGTATTCCATGCCTTCGATCGTGCTCGACAGCGCGACGCCCGCGTTGTTGAAGATCAGGTTGACCTTGCCGTGCTCCTTCGCGGTGTCGTCGGCCCACGCGAACATCGCGTCGCGATCGCCGACGTCGAGCACGCGCGTCGACACGCGCACGTTCGGCGCGATCGCGCGGACGATCCGTTCGGTCTCGGCGAGGCCGACGCCGTTCTTGTCGGCAAGCGATACGTGACAGCCGGCCTGTGCGAGCTGGATCGAAAGCGCACGCCCCATGCCCGAGCCGGCACCTGTGATCGCGGCGACCTTGTTGGCGAAATCTCTCATGTCGGTGGCTCCTTGTCTGACTCAGGCCGCTTCGGCGGACGTGGAAGCGGAAGCGGCGGGCGCGGCGACGGGCCGCGCGGTCGTGTCGTGTTGCGGTGCGCGATACGCGTGGTAATCGGCGATCGAGAAGTGCGCGGTGGCCTGGCGGAAGCGCCACGTGAAGCCCGGCCACAGCGTCGTGTTCTTGCCGGTGCGCGGGTCGAGGTACCAGCTCTTGCAGCCGCCGGTCGACCAGATCGCCTTCTTGAGCTTGCCTTGCAGGTCGCTGTTGAACTGCGCCTCGACGAGCGGGCGCACCTCGATCGCCTCCGCGCGTTCGCGGCGCATCGCCTGCAGCGCGCCGAGGATGTATTCGATCTGCGACTCGATCATGAACACCATCGAGTTGTGGCCGAGGCCCGTGTTCGGGCCGACGATCATGAAGAAGTTCGGGTAGCCGGGCAGCGTCGTGCCGAGATACGCGTGCGCGCCGTCGCGCCACGCATCGACGATGTCGAGGCCGCCGCGGCCGATGATCGCGCCGCGCGGATACGGGTCGGCCACCTGGAAGCCGGTGCCGTAGATCAGGCAGTCGACTTCATGACGCTTGCCGTCGGTCGTCACGACCGCGTCGGCTTCGATATGGTCGATGCCGGTCGTGATCACGTCGACGTTCTTGCGGGACAGCGCCGGGTAGTAGTCGTTCGAGATCAGCACGCGCTTGCAGCCGAGCGTGTAGTTCGGCGTCACCACCTTGCGCAGTTCCGGATCGGGAATCTGCTTGCGGATGTGGCGCAGCGCGAGCTTCTGCACGTTCTTCATCAACGACGGATGGATCGCGAAGCCGAGCACGCGCGATTCGAGCATCCAGTAGATGCCGCTGCGCACGATCTTCTGCGTGAACGGCAGCGTGCGGAACAGCCATTTTTCGAAGCCGCTCAGGTTGCGGTCGGGCTTCGGCATGATCCACGGCGGCGTGCGCTGGAACAGCGCGAGCGACTTCACGCGCGGCGCGATCTGCGGCACGAACTGGATCGCGCTCGCGCCAGTGCCGATCACCGCGACACGCTTGCCCTCGAGCGCGTAATCGTGGTCCCACTGCTGCGAATGGAACGCGCGGCCCTGGAAGGTTTCGACGCCGGGAATCGCCGGCAGCGCGGCGCGCGACAGCCCGCCCATCCCCGACACCAGCACGCGCGCCGACAGCCGCTTGCCGTTCGCGAACGTGAGGCGCCAGCGTTGCGCGGCTTCGTCGTACTCGGCGCGCTGCAGCGCGTGATTCAGCCGCAGGTGCGGGCCGACGCCGAAGCGCTGCACGCAGTCTTCCAGATACGCGCGGATTTCCGGCTGCGGCGCGAACATGCGCGTCCAGCGCGGGTTCGGCGCGAACGAGAACGAATAGACGTGCGATTGCACGTCGCATGCACACCCGGGGTAATGATTGTCGCGCCACGTGCCGCCAACCGACGCGGCCTTCTCGAGAACGACGAAGTCGGTCACGCCGGTTTGTTTCAGGCGGATCGCCATCCCGAGGCCGGCGAAGCCGGTGCCGATGATGGCGATGTCGATGGTTTCGTCCAGGCCGTCATGGCCGGGTGGACCGAAGGGCAACGTGCGAGCATTCATCCGGGTGTCTCCGATTTGGCTCATTTTTTAATGTTACATTGGTTGATGTAACGATAGTGGGTGAACCCGGAAACCGCAAGGGGCTAGAAGCGGCGCTCTAAGCGCCGGAAGCCAGGCGGGAAAAGGCTGAGCGGGGTTTGGAACGGGGCGGTTTCCGCCATGCGGGATGCGCGGAAAAGGCCGTCGGCAGGGCGGGAGAGGCAGGCGATTCAAGCCGCCGACGCGCGGCGGCCTGTTTGAAACGGGATCAGGGCCTGATCGAGCGGGCGCCTGTCTCATGGAAAACCCCGGCCACGATCGTGACCTGCGCGAGCGCATAGAGGCCCCAGATCAGATAGTCGATGCCCGGAAAACCGCCGAGGAACCGGCCGACGCCGATCAGCGTGTCCGAGCCGACGAAGATCAGGCTGCCGACGGCGACCAGCGGGCCGCGCGTGCGTGCGGCGAGCGCGAAGCTCGCCATCGCGCACAGCACGAGCATGTAGACGGCGACCGGCGCCAGCAGTTCGCCGAGGTGCGGAAAGAACGCCACGTAGAACGCCGGCGCGGCGATCCACAGCCCGACGAGCGCAACGATGCGCCAGCCGTGCGGCCGCGCGCGCCACCGGAAGAAGATCGCGCAATAACACAGGTGCGTCAGCAGAAATGCGCCGAGGCCGAGGACGAACGACAGCGGCCAGTCGGGCAGCGCGAGCAGCACGTCGCCGAGCACGGCGGTCGCGAGCGCCGCGCACAGCCACGCGCGTTCGCGCGGCGCGCCGCAGGTGCTGCCCGCCGCGAGCAGCAGGATGCCCATCGCGGCTTTCGCGGCGGCCTGGCCCGGATAGGGCGCGGCGGCGAGCGACAGTCCATACAGCAGCGCCGCGACGATGGCGAGCGGCCAGAGCCGGCGGTAAGCGGCGGGAAGCGTGGCGATCAAGGCGGGTGTCTCCGGTTTGTTGTCGTCCGCGGTGGACGGCGCGCGTCGACAGCGCGGCTGCCGGCCATTATCCGGAAGAACGGGTGCGCGAAAACCGGCGAATCCTTCTAGGAAACGACGGCGACAGGCCGCGATGCCGCCGCCGGATTTTTCCGTGCGTTGCCCCGGCTGAACCGGGGCAACGGCGCTGATTCGGCTTGCTATGATCGCCGCGGTATTGCCGTTGTCGTTGTCCCGCCTGGCCGCGCGACCGGATGCACGAGCCGGGGCGCGTCCGATGAATCCACGCCGTGCCCGGCCCGCGCGCTCGACCGAAGCGGGACGGCCCGGTCACCACGAAAACAGGTCCGACCATGACCGAACTTCTCCACGGCGACGGCGCGATCCGTCGCACGACGCCGTACGGTTCCTCGATCGAAAACACCTATGCGGGCGTGCTGTCGTTCATGCGCCGCAATTACTCGCGCGCACTCGACGGCGTCGACATCGCGATCTCCGGGGTGCCGCTCGATCTCGCGACGACGTATCGCTCCGGTGCGCGGCTCGGGCCGGCCGCGATCCGCGCGGCGAGCGTGCAGCTCGCGGAGCTCAACCCGTATCCGTGGGGCTTCGATCCGTTCGACGATCTCGCGGCCGTCGATTACGGCGACTGCTGGTTCGATGCGCACAACCCGCTGTCGATCAAGCCGGCGATCATCGAGCATGCGCGCACGATCCTGCGCTCGGGCGCGAAGATGCTGACGCTCGGCGGCGACCACTACATCACGTATCCGTTGCTGGTCGCACACGCGGAGCGCTACGGCAAGCCGCTGTCGCTGATTCATTTCGATGCGCACTGCGATACGTGGGCCGACGACGACCCGGACAGCCTCAATCACGGGACGATGTTCTACAAGGCGGTGAAGGAAGGGCTGATCGATCCGGCGACGTCGGTGCAGGTCGGCATCCGCACGTGGAACGACGACTTTCTCGGGATCGAGCGGCTCGATGCCGCGTGGGTGCATGACCATGGTTCGCGGGCGGCGGTCGAGCGGATCGTCGAGATCGTCGGCGCGCGGCCAGCGTATATGACCTTCGATATCGATTGCCTCGATCCCGCGTTCGCGCCGGGGACGGGGACGCCGGTCGCGGGCGGCTTGTCGTCGGCGCAGGCGCTGGCGATCGTGCGGGCGCTCGGGGCGGTGAATCTGGTTGGAGCGGATGTGGTGGAGGTGGCGCCCGCGTACGATCACGCGGACATCACGGCGATCGCGGCCGCGCATGTGGCTTGCGATCTGCTGTGTTTATGGCGGCAGAAGAAGGTGGCGGGGGCGTTGCGTTGAGCGCGTGCTGCGCGGCGCACGAAAGCGGCCGGTGGGGCATCGCGCCCGGCCGGCCTGCCGATGGATGGGGCCGCGCGCGTTACTTCGCCGCCAGCGCACTCGCCACGCTTTTGTCGACCCACGCATTCTCGGCCACGCTCAGCTTCTGCGGAATCAGCTTCGCCGCGTAGAACGCATCGGCAACACCTTGCTGCGCGGCGACGATTCGCTCATCGATCGGCACCGCACCGAACGGCACCCGCTTGATCCACGTCTCGACGAGCGCCTCGGGCAACCCGACCTTCGGCGCAAGCAGCGCGGCCGTGTCGGCCGGATGCCCGTTGACCCACTGGCCCGTTTCGCGCGCCTGTTTCAGGATCGCGCCGACCACGTCGGGATGCTGTTGCGCGAAACTCCGCGTCGCCTCGTAGAAGTTGTTGGTCGCCGCGAGCCCCGTGTAGTCGGACAGCGTGCGCACCTTCAGCGCGTTCTGCGCGGCCGCATAGTACGGATCCCACACGGCCCACGCATCGACATTGCCGCTTTCGAACGCGGCGCGCGCGTCGGCCGGCGCGAGATACACCGGATGGATTTCGTCATAGCGCACGCCGGCTTTCTTCAGCGCCTCGAGCAGCAGGTAGTTCGCGCTCGAACCTTTCTGGAGTGCGACCTTCTTGCCGCGCAGGCCGGCCACCGTCCGGATCGGCGAATCGCCCTTCACGAACACCGCTTCGTTGTGCGGCGCAGGCGGTTCCGCGCCGACATAGACGAACTGCACGCCGGCCGCCTGCGCGAACACGGGCGGCGGCGCGCCCGTGTAGCCGAAGTCGATGCTGTTCGCGTTCAGCGCTTCGAGCAGTTGCGGGCCGGCCGGGAATTCGAACCATTGAACGTCATAGCCGAGCGGCTTGAGTCGCGCTTCGAGCGCGCCCTGCGCTTTGACGATCGACAGCAGGCCGGCCTTTTGATAACCGATGCGCACGATCTTGTCGGCGCCGCCTTGCGCGAATGCCGACGCGGCAGACAGGGCAACGAGCGAGACGGCGGCAGCGCGGGTGATCCAGCGGGTGAGACGAATCATCGAACGAACTCCATGCGAGGCATCTTCGGGAAGCGGCCGGTGCCGCTCGGTTGGAAGAATCGTCGCATGGGCGATCGCGCCCGCAAACGAAGCATTGCCGATATGGATATGACGGCGGCGGCCCTATGCTTTGTCGTCGTCGCCTGCCGGATCGGACGTATCCGTCGTACCGGGCTGCCGCGCCGCGCCGCGCCGTCGCCGAGCTTCTTGTCGAGGATCGTCGCGACCCGTCCGCCGAGATACGCGCCGGCCGCGGTTTCGAGCGCGCGGTTCGTTTCGCCTTCGACGAACACGGCCGTGAGCGAGCGCAGTCGCGGCGCCCGCGTACGATCACGCGGACATCACGGCAATCGCGGCCGCGCACGTGGCTTGCGATCCGCCGTGTTGGTGGCGGCGGAAGAAAGTGGCGGCGGGGCGGTGAAGTAGGTGAGCGGGTGTGTCGTGCAGAAGGTCGGCGGGCACGTTGCCCGCCGGTTTTTTATGACCGTCTGCGCTGATATCGACAGTCGCGCGGCCTTTAACCGCGCGTATCGACCCAGTTGCGTGCCCAGCGTGCCGAATGCGCGAGCGCTTGCGCTTCGCTCGCGAAGTAGTCGAGCGAATAGAACTGGTAGCGGCCTTCGTCGCGCGTGCTATCGGCGCGTTCGAGCAGCAGGTTGGATGAAAAACGCCCGTCGGGCAGGCGATGCGCCGAGGGTTGGACGGCATAGCCGTTGTACTGTTGAATTCGTTGGTTGTGCATTTTAATTTTAATGATGATCGAGTGCGCGCGTGCCGTGCGAAATGCGCACGGGTATGCCGATTCAACGCCATTGCGAGCGGAATCTGACGCAGTCGGAAAGCGAAAATAAGGCGTTGCGGCCGGAGGGGGGATGAAGTGCAACGAGACGTGTAGCGCGTGGCAGGCTGCTGAATGAACAGATGCAGCTGAAGCCGATCGCGCCAACTTCAGGAGACGAAGCTCCGTGGGGATGTCGCTGCGACCCGGCGTCCGTCGCGGGAGGCCGGGCCCTTCAAACTTTACAGCGGCTTGATGTTGGCCGCTTGCAGACCCTTCGGGCCTTGCTTCGTTTCGAAGCTCACTTTTTGGTTTTCAGCCAGCGTCTTGAAGCCGTCGGCACGAATTTCCGAGAAATGGGCGAACAGGTCGTCGCCGCCGTTGTCCGGCGTGATGAAGCCAAAGCCTTTGCTGTCGTTGAACCACTTGACGATACCGGTATCCATGAAGATTCCTTGAGAAAAAAATAGAGATTTGCTCTGTTGAGGAGCGCGTGAAGCGTCAAGGAGGGAGAGGACAACGAATACCGCTGAGGAGGCGCAGCGAGCAATTGATGAACAGCAATCGGACTTCTTGGACTTCGATGCATACACTAACCGCCGGCCGGGCTTGCGTCAACCGATAACTTGTAACTGTTTTGCGGCGTGGGTGGTTACCGTGGGCGGAGCGATGCGGCGCCGTCTGGCTGGAATGAGGGCCGAACGGCGCTTCCGATCATTCGCCGACCCACGCGAACGGCGGTTGTCACCGGCAACGGCCATCGATCTTTCCGCGAAGCGGATCCGCGCGCGTGGTAGCGACAAGCCGACGCATGCATGACGGCCGCGCGCCTATGCGTTGTCGCCGTCGCCTTGCGTATCGCTCGTACCGGACTGCCGCGCCGCTTCGTCGCTGAGCTTCTTGTCGAGGATCGTCGCGACCCGCCCGCCGAGATACGCGCCGGCCGCGGTTTCGAGCGCGCGGTTCGTCTCGCCTTCGACGAACACGGCCGCGAGCGGGCGCAGCCGCCAGATCGCGTCGACCAGTTCGGGTACGTCGGTGGCCGGCGGCAGCGTGCCGGCGTCGTAGCGGTCGAGCCGCTTCACGACGAGATCGACGAGCAGCCGCGCGATCGCGTCGAAATGGGGCCGCGCGAGGCTGATCACGTCGAGCAGCTCGCGCGGCGGAATCCCTTCCTTCGTCATCGCGGCGGCCGCCTCGAGCAGCGCGGGGTTTTTCGCGACGAACGACAGGCCGCGCCGTTCGAGCAGCCCGAGCTCGGTCACGCGCGACAGTTGCGTGGTCGCCTGCGGGCCGAACATCTGCGCGAGTTGCGCGAGCGAGTAGGTCTTCGGCAGCTCGTGCGACCAGCGGCCGCCGATCGCGTTTTCGAGGCCGAGGATCGAGCGCAGGTCGTGGCCTTCGTCGATCGCCTTGATCAGGTCCTGGATGTTCGACAGCGTGTAGCCGCGCGCGAGCAGATGGTTGATCAGCTTCAGACGCGCGACGTGCGTGTCGTCGTAGATGCCGACGCGCCCGCGTTTCTCCGGCGGTGCGAGCAGCCCGCGATCCTGGTAGGCGCGGACGTTGCGCACGGTGGTGTCGGATACGCGCGCGAGTTCGTCGACCGTGTACTCGTTGCGGGCATCCGGCGCAGCCTCGTCGGGCGTGGAATGAGTCTGTTTTGACATGCGGCCATTTTAGCGCGCCGCGGCAGGCTCGGGCGAGGCGGGGCGCGTGTTCGCGCCGTCGCCGAGCGGGCGCTGCATCAGCGCCGTGTCGATCCAGCGGCCGTGCTTGAAACCGACCGCTTTCAGCAGGCCGGCCGGTTCGAAGCCGAACGCGCGATGCAGCGACGTCGAGCCGCCGGTGCCGCCGTCGGCGATCACCGCGATCATCTGTCGCCACGGGCCGCCTTCGCAGCGCGCGATCAGCGCCTCGAGCAGCGCGCGGCCGATCCCGCGCCCGCGCTGTGCCTCGTCGATGTAGATCGAATCCTCGATCGTGAAGCGGTACGCGCTGCGCGTGCGGTACGGCGTCGCGTACGCGTAGCCGGCCACGCGGCCGCCGCATTCGGCGACGAGATACGGCAACCCGTGGTTCAGCACCGCGTCGCGGCGTGCACGCAGTTCGGCGGCGTCGGGCGGCGTTTCCTCGAACGACGCGACGCTGTGGTGAACGTGGTGCGCATAGATCGCGTGGATCGCGTCGAGGTCGGCGTCGGTCGCGTCGCGCACGACGCAGGTGGGAGCTGTGGACATGGCGGCGGGGCGGACGAAATGAAAGCATGACTATGCCGGCCACCGCGGCGCTTGGCAAAGCCGTTTGCGTTTCGGCGACTTACAGCCGGCCGTCCGCCGCATGAACCGCATCGGCGATCGCGTCGGCCACGCGCTGCACCCGCGGCGACCGGCGCACGTCCGGATGAACGACGAGCCAGATTTCGCGCTCGATGTCGCAACGCGGTGGGTTCGTGAGTTCGACGAGCGGCGCGCCGGCGTGCGCGGCCGGATCGTCGACGAGAAACCGCGGCAGCAGCGCGACACCGGCCCCGGCCGCGCAGGCGCGATGCTGCGCGGCCAGGTCGTTGGCGATGAACGCAAAACGGCGCCCGGCCGCGAAGCGTTCGAGCCATTGCTGCTGCGGCGTTTGCGCAAGCGCGTCGTCGTAGCCGACGAACGGCCAGGTGTCGGGCGGCGCGTCCGCCCATTCCGGTGCCGCGCACAGCGCGAAGCGCATCGTGCCGAGCCGGCGCGCGGCGAGCCCCGGCTCGCTCGGCCGCGACAGCCGCACCGCGAGATCGGCTTCGCGCGCGTAGAGGTTCGCCGCATGCATCTCGCCCATCAGGTCGATCCGCAACGCCGGCCACGCGCGCTGCGCACGGGCCAGGCGCGGCGCGAGGAAATGGCTGGCGAATACCGGCGACGCCGATACGCGCACGACGCCGTCGAGCGCGGCCGCGCCCTGCGCCGCGCGCGCGAACGCATGCGCGTCGGCTTCGAGGCGCGCGGCGTGCTCGGCGAGGTGCAGCCCTTCGTCGGTCGGTGGCCAGCCGCGCGGCAGCCGGTCGAACAGCCGGATCCCGAGCGCCGACTCCAGCGCGTCGATGCGCCGCGCGACCGTCGAATGCTGGACCTGCAGCGCCCGGGCCGCGGCCGACAGGCTGCCGCCGCGCATCACCGCAAGGAAGTAGCGGATGTCGTCCCAGCTCATCGGTAGCGCCGGGGCGGCGGCAGAATCATGTTCGGTCGAATTTCGCACAGTAGATGGGCGTTAAGCGTGAATTCCGTTCGATTATGCACGATGAGATGATCGTGTCACTTCATTCGATAGCGAGGAACGTCATGACCCAAACTGCCAACGCCGTCCGGATCGGGATCGACCGTTACGGCGACGCCGGCGTGCTGCGCCGCGTCGATGCGCCCGTCGCGCCGCCCGGCGCCGGCGAAGTGCGGATTCGACAGACCGCGATCGGCGTGAATTTCGTCGACATCTATTTCAGGACGGGCGCGCACGCGTTGCCCGCGCTGCCGGAGGCGCTCGGCGTCGAGGCGGCCGGCGTGATCGACGCGGTCGGCCCGGGCGTGACGGCGCTCGTGCCCGGTCAGCGCGTCGCGTATGCCGGCCTGCCGACCGGCAGCTATGCGAGCCTGCGCACGATGCCGGCCGGGCGCGTGCTGCCGATTCCCGACGGGTTGAGCGACGAAGCCGCGGCGGCCGGGCTGCTGAAAGGGATCACCGTCTACATGCTGCTGCATCGTGTCCGGCAGGTCGGCGCCGGCGATACGGTGCTCGTGCATGCGGCGGCCGGTGGCGTCGGGCTGCTGGCGACGCAATGGGCGCGTGCGCTCGGCGCGCGGGTGATCGGCACCGTCGGATCGGCCGCGAAAGCCGCGCTCGTGCGCACGCACGGCGCCGAGGCGGTGGTCGATTATCGCGAGGAAGATTTCGTCGCGGCCGCGCGTGCGTTCGGCGGCGGGGCGGGCGTCGACTACGCGATCGACGGAATCGGCGGCGACGTGCTGACGCGCACGCTCGGCGCGATTCGTCCGTTCGGCATGGTCGCGAGCATCGGGCAGGTGGCGGCGATCGGCGCGCGGCAGACGTTCGATCTCGACGAACTCGGGCCGGCCCGTTCGATCGCGCTTGCGCGGCCGAGCGTGCTCGGTTTCATCGCGCGCGATGTCGGCGCGTATCGGGACGCCGCGCGCGCGACGCTCGACCGGCTGGCGGGCGGGATGCACGTCGAGATCGGCGCGCGGCTGCCGCTCGAGCAGGCGGCCGATGCACACCGGTTGCTGGAGTCGCGCGCGACGACGGGCGGTGTCGTGCTGCTGGCGTGACGGCGGGCGCGGGACGGCGCGCGATGCGGCCCGACGGCCGCGTCGCGCTCCGCCGACCGCTCAGTCGTGCTTGCGCAACGGCGCATCCTCGACGAACCACGCGAGCACGAACGCGATCGCGATGACCGTTGCAGCCGCCAGATACACGACGTGCAGCGAGCCCGCGAACGCGTGCAGGTACGCGTCGCGCACGGCGTCCGGCAACTGGTGCACGGCGGCCGGGCCGAGCGCGGGCGGCAGCTCCGTGCCGGCCGGCAGCGCATGCGTCATTCGCGACTGCAGCCCGTGCGAGAACAGCGCGCCGAACGCGGCGACGCCGAGCGAGCCGCCGATCGAGCGGAACAGCGTCGCACCCGACGTCGCCACCCCCATGTGCCGGAATTCGACGGTGTTCTGCACGGCGAGCGTCAACACGGGCATCACCATGCCGAGCCCGATCCCGAGCAGCGCCATGTACGCGTACATCGTGTGCAGCGGCGTATCGAGCGTCAGCGTCGACAGCAACCCCATCGCGACGCCGCCGATCAGCGTCCCCGCGATCGGGAACGGCCGGTACGAGCCGAGCCGCGAGATCAGCCGCCCGCTGGCGATCGACGTCACGAGCATCCCGCCCATCATCGGCAGCAACTGCATGCCGGCCTGCGACGGCGTCGAGCCCTTCACGACCTGCAGGTAGAGCGGGATGAACGTGACCGAGCCGAACAGCGCGATGCCGACCACGAAGCCGATCAGGCTGACCAGCACGAAGGTGCGATGACGGAACAGGTCGAGCGGCATGATCGGCTCGGCCGCGAGGCGCTCTTCGTAAATGAAGCCGCCGATCGCGACGAAGCCGAGCACGAGCGTCATCCACAGCTGCGGCGACGTCCACGGCAGCAGCGAGCCGCCTTCGCTCGTAAACAGGATCACGCAGGTGAGGGCGGTCGCGAGGAACGCGGCGCCCATGTAGTCGATCCGGTGCTTCACGTGCGCGGTGTGCGGCCGGAACGCCATGCCGATCACCGCGAGCGCGAGCACGCCGAGCGGCAGGTTGATCGTGAAGATCCAGCGCCATGAAAGATGCTCGACCAGGAAGCCGCCGAGCAGCGGGCCGACGATCGTCGCTAGGCCGTAGACGCCGCCGAACATCCCCTGGTAGCGCGCCCGGCGATCGGGCGGAACCAGATCGCCGATCGCGGCCATCGTGACGACCATCAGGCCGCCGCCGCCGAGCCCCTGCAGCGCGCGCAGCACGATCAGTTGCGTCATGTCCTGCGCGATGCCGCACAGCGCGGAGCCGGCGAGGAACAGCACGATCGCGGCCTGCAGCACGATCTTGCGGCCGTACAGGTCGCCGAGCTTGCCGTACAGGGGCAGTACGACGGTGGACGACAGCAGGTACGCGGTGACGACCCACGACAACTGGTCGAGCCCGCCGAGTTCGCCGACGATCGTCGGCAGCGCGGTCGACACGATCGTCTGGTCGAGCGCGGACAGCAGCATGACGAGCAGCAGCGCGGCGACGATCAGCCCGGTCGGCGCGTCGCGGCGGGCCGCTTCGGCGGCCGGCGGAGTAAGGAGGGTGTCCGTTGTCATCGAGATATCTGCCATGGCAGGAAATTGGATCGAAATATAGCCACGGATGATTGACTAGTCAATTTCTACCCAGCCTCGATATGTTGCAGTCGTAACGGGAGATTGCCGCCGTAAAAATTGACCACGATCAGCCGCCAAGCAGGGACGGACTCAAGTTTTTTGCAGGCAAACCGTAATACAGAGGGCCGCGGACCGATTGCCGCGGCATTTTTCATCGCTCACGTGCCGTCATGAACCTGAACGCCTTGTTTTCCCGTTTCTCGATCCGTACGCGGATCTTCTCCACGCTCGGTCTCGTCGCCGCGCTGCTCGTCGTGTCGGGGCTGATCGGCCTCGCGGGCATGCAGAGTTCGAACCGCGCCCTCGACGAGGCCTATACGCGGCAACTGGCGGCGAAGACCGCGCTGTCCGCGGCGAGCCTGAACCTGACGATCGTGCGCACGACGCTCGACCGTGCGCTGCTGCATCCGGAAGCGGCGGAAGTGCCCGATCTCGTCAAGAAGGCCGAGGGCTATCTCGCGAAGGCCGACACGGCGTGGCGCAGCTACGCGGCGATGCCGCACGGCGACGACGAAGGCCCGCTCGCGAGCCGCCTCGATGCCGCGCGCCAGGCGCTGATCGGGCAGGCATTGAAGCCGATGATCGATGCGATCCGCGAAGGGCGGCGCGACGAAGCCGACCGGTTGCTGATGACGGTCGCACCGCCGCTGTCGGTCGCGCTCACGCAGGCGACCGACGCGCTCGATGCGTACCAGGCCGCGCGCGGCAAGGACGTGTACGACACCGCGCAGACGTACTACGGCTGGATGCGCATGGGCGCGATCGCGGGCATCGCATTCGGCCTCGCCGCGTGCCTCGGTTGCGCGATCGGCCTGCATTTCGCGATCACGCAACCGGTGAATCGCCTGCTGTCCCATTTCCGCCGGCTGTCGGACGGCGACCTCACGTCGGAAGTGCGCTGGTCGTCGCGCGACGAGATGGCCGAGCTGGTCAAGGGCGTGACCGGCATGCAGCGCAGCCTGGCGGATACGGTGCGCCAGGTGAGCCAGGGTTCCGAGGCGATTTCGACGGCGACGCACCAGATCGCGGCCGGCAACACCGACCTGTCGCAGCGCACCGAGGAACAGGCGTCGGCGCTGCAGCAGACGGCCGCGAGCATGGAGCAATTGACGGCGACCGTGAAGCAGAACGCCGATCACGCGCTCGAGGCACAGGCGTGCGCGGACAGCGCGAGCGAGATCGCGACGCGCGGCGCGACGGTGGTCGGCGAGGTGATCGGCACGATGAACGAGATCGACCGAAGCTCGCAGAAGGTCGCCGACATCATCGGCACGATCGAAGGGATCGCGTTCCAGACCAACATCCTCGCGCTGAATGCGGCGGTCGAAGCCGCGCGCGCGGGCGAACAGGGCCGCGGCTTCGCGGTGGTCGCGGGCGAGGTGCGCACGCTTGCGCAGCGCTCGGCGTCCGCGGCGAAGGAAATCCGCACGCTGATCGGCGAATCGGTCGAGCGTGTCGCGACCGGCTCGCGGCTCGTCGGTACGGCCGGCGCGACGATGCAGGACATCCAGCAGGCGATCGGGCGCGTGACCGGCATCATGACGGAGATCGCGGCCGCCTCGAGCGAGCAGCGTGACGGGATCGAGCAGGTGAACCGCGCGGTGTCGCAGATGGATCAGGTGTCGCAGCAGAACGCGGCGCTCGTCGAGCAGGCGGCCGCGGCTGCCGCGTCGCTCGAGGAACAGGCGGAGGGGCTGCGGCGTACGGTGGGCGCGTTTCGGGTGGCTTGAATCGAAATGACGGCGGCACGGTAACGGGCAGGCGTTCGCCCGCCCGTCGCGTCAACCCGCCGCGTCCGCGAGTTGCGCGGCCGCGCGGGACGACGCGACGATCAGCAGCTTCATCGTCGCGCGCGTCGCGCCGACGAACAGCTTGCGCGCGGCACGCGCGTCGAGCGTGTCGAAGTCGACTTCGGTGAGGATCACGCACGGTGCCGACTGGCCCTTGAAGCGGTAGATCGAATCGAGCAGCACGTCGCCTTCGCGATACTCGGGGTTGCCGAACAAGTCGTACTTGCCGGTGAAGCGCTTGATCCGGTGCGGGCCGAGCTGGTCGAGCGGCGCGAGCACCGAGCCTTCGCGGCCGCGGTACGACAGCACAGCGATGTCCTGCTTGCGGAAGCCGAGCGACAGCGCCTGCGTGATCGCGCGCTTGGTCGCGTCGATGCAGGCTTGCGCCAGTGCGTCGCCCGGCGCGCCATCTTCCCCGTATGCCGACACCGACGGATCGGAGCCGTCGAACGGGCTGCCCGAGCGCAGTTCGGCCGCGAGCGGCTCGACCCGGCCGACGACGTCGCGCACGAATTCGAGCAGGTCACGCGGGCTGCGGTAATTCGTGAGCGCCTTCAGCGTGACCCAGCCGGGCAGCGCGACGGGTTCGCGCATGTACAGGTTCTGCAGCGGATCTTCCAGCCACCACCATGCGCCGTCCGGCGCCAGCAGCCGCTCCAGCGCGACCGCCCACGGCGCGTGGAAATCCTGCCCTTCGTCGACGATCAGCACGTCGAAGCGCCAGCGCTCCGGAATCGGCGCCTCGGCGAAGCGCGCCTCGAGTCGTTCGAATTCGCCGGGCATCTGGAAGTCGGGCGTATAGCCGCCGTCGCGCGCGACCCAGTCGCACAGCTGATGGTAGTTCGCGATCTTCGCGCCGGGCGGCGCGATGCGCGCGATGTAGTCGGCGAGCGGCCGGTTGAAGCACACATAGAGCACGCGCTTGCCGGCCGCGACGGCATCGCGCATCACCTGCACCGCGAGCTGGGTCTTGCCCGAGCCGGCGGTGCCGGTGACGCGCAGCCGGAACGGCGCGAAGTCGAGCTGGCGCGCCCATGCGGCGAGCCCGCCGGACAGCCGCGTGACGAGCGTGCCGGCCTGCCCGACGAGCGCGCTCGTGTCCGGCGTGAGCGCGAGCTCGTCCGCGAGGAAATGGTGGAGCTTCGGCGCGTTCGGAAAGTGTTCGTCGTCCTCGGGCAGGATCTGCAGGATCACTTGCGCGAGCTGCGCCTTGCGCGACGCATCGACGATGCGGTTGGGCGGGACGCCCGCGATCGACGCGTCGCGGATCGAGTAGTCGGGGCAGTACAGCAGCGCCTCGACGCCGTAGACACCCGCGCCGAGCGCGGCCGTCAGGCGCCGGTGCAGCGTCTCCTGCGTCCGTGCGAGCTGGATCGGGACATTGCGCTCCTTCTGCAGGTAGACCTTCACGAGCCCTTTCGGGGTTTCGCGCAGGAAGCCGGCCTTCTGCTCGATCAGCAGCACGCGGCCGGCCGGGCTCACGACGACGAACGCGGCTTCGCCGAACACCGAGAATGCCTGGTCGGCGCGCGTCCAGTGGACGCCGTGATACACGGTGTAGCTGTCGGGCAGCGCGTGCTCGAGCGCGGCGAGCGTTTCGCGCTCGCGTTCGGCCGCGCCGGTCGCGGCGAGGCTTTTCCAGTCGTCGGGGATGAGGCGGGCCATGGCGTCGGGCGGCGGATGCCGGCGTGAGCGTGAACGGGTGCGGCTATTGTACTGAGGAACCTGTTCATGCTCGCGGCGCCGCGCGTGCGTTGGCCATTCGACGGGCGGCCGGCCCGGCGGACGTCAGCCGCGCGCGAGCCGCTTCGCGAGATCGGCGCTGAGGATCGCCATGCGCGCGGGTTTTTCGTAGCACACCACGTCGAACGCGCGAATCACTTCGCTGATGTCGGCTTCGCTCGCGCGGCCGGTGAGCAGGTCGCCCGTCAGCACGAAAATCGGCGCGCCCGGGTTGTCGGACGTGCGCACGGCCTTGATCGCGGTGGCGGCCGTCCCGTCGTCGAACAGCCATTCGGTCAGGACCGCGTCGAAGGCCTGGCCCTGCAGCGCGTCGACGAACGCTGCGAGGCCGTCGAACGCGGCCGTCGCGAAACCCTGCCGTTCGAGATAGCGGCACAGCTCGGTCGCGCTGACGCGATCGGGATCGATCACCGCGACGACGAGCTTGTCGCTCTCCGCACGGCGCGGGTAGATCTCGATCTTGTGCACGTCGTACGCGTTCTGGTACAGCACGCCGGTGTGGCGCAGCACGCGCCAGCGGCCGTTCTGTTCGTACGCGACGAACTCGGGGCGCGCGCCGGCTTCGAGCGGCGCACCGATCCAGGCGGTGCACGGAATCTCGGCGACACCCGCATACAGGACGGCTTCCTGGGAATAGGCGCCGACCATGCCGGGGTCGAGCGTTTGCGCGCCGAACAACTGGGCGGCGGGCTCGCCGTACGCTTCGGCGACTTTCTTGATCTGCGCGAGCGTCCAGGGGCTGCTGCCGCGCAGTTTGCGGTGGCCTTGCGAGAAACTCAGATCGAGGATGCGGCACAGCTCGGTG
>Ga0268257_1001387_pt1 | contig 20990 bp, 13 predicted proteins | sample AgamicAtPrz_FD_200249 | JGI IMG/M metagenome (GOLD analysis project Ga0268257, IMG submission 200249) | Agave microbial communities from Guanajuato, Mexico - At.P.rz (v2) (version 3) | ecosystem: Host-associated > Plants > Phyllosphere > Phylloplane/Leaf | place: Guanajuato, Mexico | collected... | reverse complement strand
CGGCCGCTGCTGAAGCAAGCAGCGAGCTGGATGAACCGGCAGAAATGACTGCATGAGCCATCAGAATTTAGAACAAGTCGTTCGCGATAGCCTGGAGGGCTATTTCCGCGATCTCGAGGGCGAAACACCGGCCAATGTCTACGACATGGTGATTCGTCTGGTTGAAAAACCGCTGCTGGAAGTGGTGATGGGCCAGGCCGACAACAACCAGTCGCGCGCTGCCGAATGGCTGGGCCTGAACCGCAACACCCTGCGCAAAAAGCTGGTCGATCACGAGTTGCTCTGAACGACGAGGCTACCGAATCCATAGCTGCAAGCGCTGATCCATCTGCACTTGCAGCTTGTTTTTATCCAAACTTTGAATTGACGCCCATGAAAGCTCTGATCTCCGTCTCTGACAAGACCGGTATCGTCGAATTTGCGCAGGCCCTGCACGCTCTTGGCGTGCAGTTGCTGTCCACCGGTGGCACTGCCAAGCTGCTGGCCGACAAGGGCCTGCCCGTGACCGAAGTCGCTGAAGTCACCCGATTCCCCGAAATGCTGGATGGCCGCGTCAAGACCCTGCACCCCATGGTGCACGGCGGTCTGCTGGCTCGCCGCGACCTGCCCGAGCACATGGCCGCGCTCAAGGAACATGGCATCGAGACCATCGACCTGCTGGTGGTCAATCTCTACCCCTTCGAAGCCACCGTGGCCAAGGCGGGCTGCACCCTGGCCGACGCCATCGAGAACATCGACATCGGCGGCCCCGCCATGGTGCGTTCCGCTGCCAAGAACTGGAAGGATGTGGGCGTTCTGACCGCCGCCGACCAGTACGAAGCCGTGCTGGCCGAACTCAAGGCGAACGGCAAGCTGTCCGACAAGCTGCGCTTTGCACTGTCCGTGGCGGCATTCAACCGCATTGCCCAGTACGACGGCGCGATCAGCGACTACCTGTCCAGCGTCAAGTTCGAAGACGAAAAGCTCAGCGAAGAATATGTGCCCGAGCGCGCTCTGTTCGGCGGCCAGTCCAACGGCCATTTCATCAAGGTGCAGGATCTGCGCTACGGTGAAAACAGCCACCAGCAAGCCGCCTGGTACCGCGACCTGTACCCCGCTCCCGGCTCGCTGGCAACGGGCGTGCAGCTGCAGGGCAAGGAGCTGAGCTACAACAATATCGCAGACGCCGATGCGGCCTGGGAATGCGTCAAGAGCTTTGACACCCCTGCCTGCGTGATCGTCAAGCACGCCAACCCCTGCGGCGTGGCCGTGGGTGCGAACGCCTTCGAAGCCTATTCCAAGGCCTTCCAGACCGACCCCACCAGCGCGTTTGGCGGCATCATCGCCTTCAACCGCCCTGTGGACAAGGCTGCTGCCGAAGCCGTGTCCAAGCAGTTCGTCGAAGTGCTGATGGCTCCCGAGTTCAGCGCCGAAGCCCTGGAAATATTCAAGGCCAAGGTCAATGTGCGCCTGATGAAGATCGCTCTGCCCGCCGGCGGCGCAACCGACTGGGACAACGGCCGCAACGCCATCGAGTCCAAGCGCATCGGCTCGGGCCTGCTGCTGCAGACCTCCGACAACCACGAGCTCAAGCTGGCCGACCTGAAGGTCGTGACCGTCAAGCAGCCTACGCCCGAAGAGCTGCAGGACCTGCTGTTCGCCTGGAACGTGGCCAAGTTCGTCAAGTCCAATGCCATCGTCTTCTGCAAGAACGGCATGACCATGGGCGTGGGTGCCGGCCAGATGTCGCGCCTGGATTCGGCCCGCATCGCCTCCATCAAGGCCGAAGCGGCCAAGCTGTCGCTGCAGAACACCGTCGTGGCGTCGGATGCCTTCTTCCCCTTCCGTGACGGTCTGGACGTGGTGGTCGATGCAGGTGCTACCTGCGTGGCCCAGCCCGGCGGCTCCATGCGCGATCAGGAAGTGATCGATGCGGCCAACGAGCGTGGCGTGGCCATGGTGTTCACCGGCGTGCGCCATTTCAGGCACTAATTGCTCCCCCTGAGCGGCTTTGCCCAGGTGGCCCCGCCGCTTCCCCCTCTCTGGCGCTGAGCGCCGGAGGGGGGTGACAGCCTCGCTGCGAGGCGGCTCTTGCTCGCTGTCCCTTTGATGGGGCATGCCTGTTCGGGTAAGGTGCTCAATGGCTGGCGTCTGCCGGCCATACTTTTTTGTGAATCTGCTTTGGTATGACTGATCCTATCGACGACGAAGAAAACTACCCGCCACGTCCGCGCTGGATTGGCTGGCTGATCGGGCTGGTCATGCTGGCGTCGGCCCTGGGCGTGGCCAATATCGGCTGGCGCATCATGCGGGTCAGCACGGCCGAGAAGGCGGCGGATGCGCTGGTGGCTGCCAAGCCCGAGCTGGCGGCGGCCCGAAAGCTGGTGGAGGGCGCAGACTGCATGCGCTGCCATGGTCTGGACCGCAAATTTGTGGGCCCTGGCTTTACGGAGATCGCACAGAAGTACGGCTCGCAAGCCGATGCTCAGAGCTATCTGGCAGACAAGATTCGCAGCGGCAGCGTGGGAGTCTGGGGCAATGTGATCATGCCGCGCCACCCGCAAATCAGCGAGGCCGATTCTCTGCAGATGGCCCGTTGGGTGCTGTCGGCTCAGACGCCATCGGCCGCGGCTCAATAAGCCCGGTTGCCGAGATCCGGCGTGAATTCAAAGGCTGGCAGCGCTTTGCGCTGCCAGCCTTTTTTGCTTTGCAGCCTGCGCAGGGTGGCCGGCCTTGCTTTCATAATCCGCACATGAGAAAACCGCCCGCGCCCGCTTCTGTGCTGAGCCCAGCCGATCAAGCCCTGCACAGGCCTGTGCATGCCCCGGCGCGCCAGCGCGGCTTTGTCTTCTGGGCCATCTGGGTGAATATCGCCACCTACGCGATCTATCCCACGGCCAACTGGCTGGCCAGCCTGCGCGATCATCGCTATGACTTCATCACGCGCTGGGACGCGATGATTCCGCTGGTGCCGGAATTCATCTTTGTCTATTTCTCTTTTTTTCCGTTTCTGGCCCTGCCGTTCTGGCTGGTGGGCCAGCCCGATACGGCGGCGCTGGGCAAGCGCCAGGTGCTGGCCACGCTGATCTGCGGTCTGGTCTTTGTGCTGTTTCCGGCGAATCTGGCCTTCGACCGCGTGATCCCCGAGGTGGAGCCCTATCGCAGCATTTTCTCGACCATGTTCTTCGTGGACCAGCCGCACAATCTGCTGCCCTCGCTGCACATTGTCTACACGGCGCTGACCTGTCTGGCCATCTGCCAGGCGCAATGGCCGCGTGGTCGCCGCGCGCTGTGCGTGCTCATGGTGCTGTGGAGTGCGGCCATCTGCGCCTCCACCATGCTGGTGCACCAGCACCATGTGCTGGACGTGGTCACGGCGTTGCTGCTGACAGCCGTTCTCTGTGTGCTGATTCGCCCGGCCGATGTGCCGCCGCAGCCACCGCGCATCTGAGTCTTCGGGGCAGGCCCGGCCCGGCCCATTGCGAATCCTGCGTCAGTGATCGCTTGCATGCAGGACTGCGGCGCTGTTCATGCGCCCTGTGCAGGCTTCGTGAAGCGCTCGACTGGCTAGTCGGTTTTGCGAAGGCTGTGCTGCCGGACGTGCACAAAACATGCAATCGGACTGGTGATGCTGCAGGGAATCTGCGCGTTATTGGTGAAATCCCTAGGATGCCGTTTTGAACAAAAGGACCGGGCCGAAAGTGCCGCGTCAAAAGCGTGGCCAAGAACGTGTTTACGACCTCCTCGCGCCGCGACAGAGGCTTTGCGGGATGGGATGCTAGGGGGCGGCCCCCCGCGCGCGATACCGCAGCAATAGCTCTGCTATTGCGAGGATTCGCAACGCCGCAGACTGCCCGCAAAGACACTGTCCCGGAGGGTTGGTGCGAAATCGGGCGATTTGCTGCGCGATGTCTCTTGCTTGCACCCCGGTGCAAGCGGCGAGCCATCGCTTCGAACTCATCCCGATTGCGCTCCAACGCGGCTGCGTAGAGATCGTAAACACGTTCTCAAAGCCCGGAGATATGCATGCAGTGGCTGAAAACCAAAACCATTGAACAGGCGCTGGCCGATTCGGACGAGCCGGGCCGTCAACTTCAACGCAGCCTGGGCGCGTTCGACCTGATGATTCTCGGCGTGGCCGTGGCTGTGGGCGCCGGCATTTTCTCGGTGGGCGCGCGCGCGGCGGGCAGCTTTGCCGGGCCGGCCGTGATTTTCTCCTTCATCCTGGCGGCCGCCACCTGCGCGCTGGCCACCATGTGCTATGCGGAGTTCGCCTCCAGCGTGCCGGTCACGGGCAGCGCCTATACCTACACCTATCTGACGCTGGGCGAGGGCGTGGCCTGGATCATCGGCTGGAATCTGCTGCTGGAGATGATTGCCGCCGGCGCGGTGATCGCCAAGTACTGGGGCATCTACCTGTCCACGGTGTTTGCCACGGCAGGCGTGGACATTCCCAGCACCCTGCATCTGGGCGCCATCAGCCTGGAGTGGGGGCCGTTCTTCATCGTGGCGGTGTTCACCGGGCTGCTGATCCTGGGCACGCAGGAGTCGGCCCGGGTCAACAATGTGTTCACCCTGATCAAGATCGCCATCACCCTGTTCGTGATCGTGGTGGGCTTCACCTATATGGACCTGAAGAACTTCACGCCCTTTGTGCCGCCGGCCCAGCCGCCCGTGGCAGGTCATGGCGTGACCGCCGATGTCTGGGGCCAGCCCATGCTGGCCTGGCTGTTCGGTGCCCGCCCCAGTCAGTACGGCTGGCTGGGCGTGATCTCGGGCGCATCGCTGGTGTTCTTTGCCTTCATCGGCTTCGACGTGGTCGCCACCTCGGCCGAAGAAGTCAGGGAACCACAGAAAACGCTGCCGCGCGGCATCTTCGGCGGCCTGGCGCTGGTGACGCTGCTCTACATCCTGGTCACGCTGGCGCTGACCGGCATGGTGCCTTATACCGAGCTGGCCAAGGCCGAGAATCCCTCGCTGGCCACCGCCTTCATCAGCGTGGGCGCCAACTGGGCTGCCCAGGTGATCGCCGTGGGCGTGCTGCTGGGTCTGACCACGGTGGTCATGGTGCTGCTCATGGGCTCGGCCCGGATCCTGATGGCGCTGTCGCGCGACGGCCTGCTGCCACGCAGCTGGAGCGTGACCTCGGCCAGGCGCAAGACGCCGGTACGCCTGCAACTGATGGTGGGCGCCGTCGTCGCGGTCCTGGCGGGCTTCACCAAGGTGGAGCTGCTGGAGGAGATGATCAACATCGGCACGCTGTCGGCCTTTGTGCTGGTCAGCATCGGCGTGCTGCTGTTGCGCAGGAAGCGCCCTGACGCCGGCACCGGTTACCGCGTGCCCTGGGTGCCGGCGCTGCCCCTGCTTTCGGCCCTGCTGTGCTTTTATCTGATGTTGAATCTGACCACGCTGACCTGGCTGCGCTTTCTGGGCTGGATGGCGCTGGGTGTGGTGATCTACATGGCCTATGGCATGCGCCATTCGCGCCTGGCTCAGGCGGATAAAAAGTGAGCTGCAAGCGCATGGTATTGCTCGATTTCAATATGTTTTATATCTGAAATCGTTTGATATCAATCGCAAGAAGCTATCAAAACAAAAGCCCTGCAAGGAACGCCCTGCAGGGCTTTTGCATTGGTTAGAGTGCTGGGCATGAGTACCGAACCCACCGAGACCACGCCGACCCGCTCCCCCACCCAGTCCGCAGAAGATGGCCAGCAGCGCTGCCGCTGGTGTCTGGCCACGCCGGGCTATGTGCACTATCACGACCGCGAATGGGGGTTCCCGGTGGACAGCGATCAGCGCCTGTTCGAGAAGCTCTGCTTGGAAGGCTTCCAGTCCGGCCTGAGCTGGCTGACCATTCTCAACAAGCGCGAGAACTTCCGGGTCGCCTTTGCGGGTTTCGATTTCCGGCGCGTCGCGCAGTTCGGCGAGGCCGATGTGCAGCGCCTGTTGCAGGACGCGGGCATCGTGCGCCACCGCGGCAAGATCGAGGCCGTGATCAACAACGCCGGCAGGGCCATCGAAATGGTCCAGTCCGAAGGCTCGCTGGCCGCGTTCTTCTGGCGTTATCAGCCGGCTGTGCCATCGACGGGCACGACCATTCAGGCCCAGACGCCGGAGTCGCAATCCCTGTCCAAGGAACTCAAGAAGCGCGGCTGGAAGTTTGTCGGGCCGACCACCATGTATGCACTGATGCAGGCCATGGGCATGGTCAACGACCATGCGCCGGGCTGCATCACCAGAGCCGAAGTGGAGCGCGCCAGAGCCGCTTTCCAGCGGCCCTGAGCAACTGCCAGGGTGCGCCCCGGCAGCCGTCCCAGGCGCGTGGCTTGCAGGGCATCGAGGGCTGGGCCTGGATGGCCGGCTGCCGAGCTCTGGTCACCGTCTGCCGCAAAAAACAAAAAGCCCTGCAGACATAGGCTGCAGGGCTTGGTGGGGGGTCTGAGATTTACAGTGTCTTGAAGACTTCGCGTGCCGCTTCAATGGTGCGGTCGATGTCTTCGTCGCTGTGCGCGGCGCTGACAAAGCCTGCCTCGTACAGCGCCGGAGCAAAGTAGTGGCCGCGCTCCAGCATGCCGTGATAGAACTTGTTGAAGACCTTGCCGTCGGTCTTCATGACCTGGGCGTAGTGCGTGGGCAGCTCGGGCAGGAAATAGAAGCCGAACAGCCCGCCTTGCCAGTCCACGCTGAAGGGAATGCCGGCAGCATTGGCTTCGGCCTTCAGGCCTTGCATCAGGTGACCGGTCTTGAGGTGCAGCTCGGCGTGGAAGCCGGGGCGGCTGATCAGCTCCAGCGTCTTCAGGCCGCAGGCCGTGGCAATCGGGTTGCCCGACAGCGTGCCGGCCTGGTAGACGGGGCCCAGCGGCGAGAGCTTTTCCATGATCTCGCGGCGGGCACCGAAGGCCGCCATGGGCATGCCGCCGCCGATGACCTTGCCCATCACGGTGATGTCGGGTGCAAAGCCTTCGATCTCCTTGGCATACAGGCTTTGTGCGCTGCCCAGGGCGACGCGAAAGCCGGTCATGACCTCGTCATAGATCAGCAGCGCGCCATGCTCGCGGGTCAGCTCGGAGATGCGGCGGGTGAAGTCCACCGAGGCACGCACAAAGTTCATATTGCCGGCAATCGGCTCCATGATGACGCAGGCGATGTCGCCGCCCATCTTGGCAAAGGCCTCTTCGAGCTGGGCGATGTCGTTGTACTCCAGCACGATGGTGTCCTTGGCCACATCGGCGGGCACACCGGCCGAGGACGAGGCGCCGAAGGTGGCCAGACCCGAGCCGGCCTTGACCAGCAGCGAGTCCGCATGGCCGTGGTAGCAGCCGTTGAACTTGATGATCTTGTTGCGGCCGGTGTAGCCGCGCGCCAGGCGCAGCGCGCTCATGCCGGCTTCGGTGCCGGAGCTGACCAGACGCACCATGTCCATGCTCGGCACGAGGGCTCGAATCTTCTCGGCCAGCACCACTTCGCGCTCGGTGGGGGCGCCAAAGCTGAAGCCTTCGAGCACTGCGGCCTGCACGGCCTCGACCACTTCGGGGTGGCCGTGGCCCAGGATCATGGGGCCCCAGCTGCCGATGTAGTCGGTGAACTGCTGATCGTTCTGGTCCCAGAAATAAGCGCCTTGCGCACGCTTGACGAAGCGCGGCGTGCCGCCCACGGCAGCAAACGCGCGCACGGGCGAGTTCACGCCGCCGGGGATCACGCCCTTGGCGCGCTCGAACAGTGCAGTATTCAGATCAGTGTTTTGTGTCATGGGAAGGAATCACAAAGCCTTCAATCGGCTTGGAGTCGGGTTCGTCATCGGTGGAGTCTTCGGCCTGCTCGTCTTCGGACTCCTCGTCCTCGGTGGGCTGTGCCCAGAAAAGACGATCCGGCAGATAGTGGCCCATGCCGGGGCGAAAGCCTGCATCCAGGCTGTGGTCCAGGTATTCCAGCGCCTCCAGGGTCGCAGCGCCCAGGTCGTTGCCGGTGGCCAGCAGGGCCGTGATCGCTGCGGACAGCGTATCACCGGCACCTGTGAACGTGGCGTCAAACATCTCGTACTTGCTGTTGCCCAATACGGACTGGGCCGTGGTCAGCACGTTGTCCACGAACTGGTCGGGCAGGGGGATGCCGGTCACCAGCACATAAGGCACTTCCAGTGCCTCGGCGGCCATGGCAATGTCGCGCGCCGTGGGTGCACGGCTGTTTTCCCAGTCCGGCAGCAGCCAGCGCCACAGCGTGTTGTGGTTTCCAACCAACACCGAGGTTTGAGGCAGGACAAGCTCCTTGAACGCGTCGAGGTACTGATCCTGCTTGTCGTCCTCCCACCAGGACAGGTCCGGCATGTAGCTGATGATGGGGATGTCGGGGTAGTCCGACGAGATCGTGGCGATGGCCGCCAGATTGGCGGGGCTGCCCACGAAACCGACCTTGATGGCGGTGACGGCAATGTCCTCCAGCACCATGCGCGCCTGCTCGGTCACCGCGTCGTCGTCGAGTGCAAAGTGCTCGTAGATGCGCGCCGTGTCTCTGGCGTAGGCGCCGCAGGCCACCGGCAGCGCATGACCGCCGATGGAGGAGATGGTGGCAATGTCGGCCGAGAGTCCGCTGGCTCCGCTGGGGTCACTGCTGTTGAAGGACAGCACGCAGACAGGAGCGGATTCTGTCGCTTCTTCCTGGCGGGTGCGGCGAGGGGGGGAGGAGGAGATGGGGTTCAATGCCATGGCGCACCCCAGTTTGCACCCGGGAATGCAAGGGTGGGAGCCGGGGTTGTGACTAGATACAATCGTTGCATTCTATGTGAAGCCCCTTTAAGCTGTGACTGACCCTAAAACCTGGATGTGTTTGACCTGTGGCTGGCTTTATGACGAAGCCCAAGGCTGCCCCGAACATGGAATTGCTCCAAACACCCGCTGGGAAGATGTGCCCATGAACTGGACATGCCCGGAATGCGGTGCACGCAAAGAAGATTTTGAAATGGTGGAAATCTGAGTGCAAGAGTCGCTCACTCCATCAACGACCGAATTGGGAGGAATTTCACCGTGACAGCATCTGGTGCGCCTTTGCGCGTTCTGGTCGTGGATGACAGCAACACCATCCGCCGCAGCGCTGAAATTTTCCTCAAGCAAGGTGGTCACGAAGTTCTTCTTGCCGACGATGGCTTCGATGCCCTGTCCAAGGTCAATGACTACCAGCCCCAGCTCATCTTCTGCGACATTCTGATGCCCAAACTCGATGGCTATCAGACCTGCGCCATCATCAAGCGCAATGCTCGCTTTGCCAATACGCCCGTCGTGATGCTGTCATCCAAGGACGGTGTATTCGACAAGGCTCGCGGTCGCATGGTGGGCTGCCAGGACTATCTGACCAAACCGTTTACCAAAGATCAATTGCTGCAAGCCGTACAACAATTCGCGCTGCAAGCTGCAGATGTGGGAGCTGCATGATGACAATTCAAAAAGTTCTGGTCGTTGACGATTCCAAGACGGAGCTGATGGCTCTGAGCGATATTTTGCAAAAGCAGGGCATGCAGGTGCGTACCGCGGAAAATGGCGAGGAAGCCATGAAGCGCCTGGCCGAAGACAAACCCGACCTGATCCTGATGGATGTGGTCATGCCTGGACAGAACGGCTTTCAGCTGACCCGTGCCATTTCTCGCGATCCCCTGTATGCCGATGTGCCCATCATCATGTGCACCAGCAAGAATCAGGAAACCGACCGGGTCTGGGGCATGCGTCAGGGCGCACGTGGCTATATCACCAAGCCCGTGGATGCCGCCGAGCTGCAAGCCAAGATCGCCGCTCTATAACGAGCTGCGCTGCTTATGGCGAACCGCGAAGCCCTCCGAGATCTTCAATCCCGTCTGGCCGGGCGCCTGCAGGCAGCACGCAGCGAAGGCGTCAGCGTGGCTGCCTGGCTGGCAGTCCAGGCTGGCGGACGGGACTATTTGCTGCCGCTGAACCAGGCGGGAGAGATCTTCCCCTGGACCGGCGTTCAGCCCGTCCCCTACACACAGGCCTGGTTTCTGGGCATCGCCAATCTGCGCGGCTCCCTGATGGGCGTTGTGGACCTGGCCCAGTTGCTGGGCCATGGCAACGTCCGCAATGAGCAGGAGCTGATGGATTGCAGCCTACTGGCTTTCAACCCGGCTCTTGAGGTCAACGCAGCCCTGCTGGCCGATCGTCTGCTGGGCCTGCGTGCCGCAGACGCTTTTTCCAGGTCCGAGCCCGCGCCTGATCACTCCCCGAGTTTCTTTGGAGCCGTCCATATCGATGCGAGCGGCCGCCGCTGGCAGGAGCTGAAGTTGCAGCCCCTGTCTCAAACCGCCAAATTTTTGAGCATTCGTGCTTGAGGTTCCTGGATACAGCGCTATGTCCTTTGCACAGAAAATAAATCAGTTGTTCCGACGCAAGCCCATCGCGGCAGCCGCCAGTGGTGATAGCAGCATGATGGGAGACACGGTCGTACAGGATCTGTATGACGGATCGCTCAACAGCGTGCAGGGGGCTCCTTCCGTCTTCGGCGTCGAGGAGGCTGCCCGTGGGGATGAGCTGGTGAGCCTGCCCATTCTTGGCACGGCCACGACCGCCAGGCATCAGCGCACCCTGTTCACCCTGCTGGGTGGCTCGGTGCTGGTGCTGGTGGTGCTGTCGGCCTGGATGCTGCGCGAAGCCAACAACTCCAACCAGCAGCTGGCGGCAACCGGTCAGGCGCTGATGCAGTCGCAGCGTCTGGCCAAGTCGGTCTCCATCGCCATGACGGGGGCCGCTCCTGCGTTTGCCGACGTCAAGGACAGCGCTGGCGTTCTGGCGCGTAACGTGCGAGCGCTGGCTGGCGGCGATTCCGATCTGGGCGTGAATGCGCTGGGCGGCGGCTTGCAGGACGAGCTCAGCTCCATCAGCACCCTGATGGAGCGCGCGGAAAAGAGTGCGGGGCTGATTCTCGGACAGCAAAAGACGCTGACCCAGGTGGGCGACGCGCTGCGCACCATCAACCGTCAGTCCTCCGATCTGCTGGAAACCGCTGAAACCATTTCCTCGCTGAAGTTGCAGCAGGGTGCCGGTGCGGCCGAGATCTCTGCTGCCGGCCAGCTGGTGATGCTGACCCAGCGGATTGCCAAGTCTGCCAATGAATTCCAGACCCTGGAGGGCGTGAGCCCCGAGGCCGTGTTCCTGCTCGGCAAGGACTTGAACTCCTTCAAGGAAATCTCCGAAGGTCTGCTCAACGGCAGCGCCGAAATGCGGCTGTCGGCGGCACGCGACCCTCAGGTGCGCGAACAGCTCGAGACGCTGATCAAGCAGTACGACGACACGCGCACGCAGGCCAGCGCCATTCTGGGCAATCTGCAAGGTCTGGTGTCGGCCCGTGAAGCGCAGGCCAGCATCAACAACGACAGCGAACCGCTGCGTCAGCAGCTGGAACAGTTGCAGACGGCTCTGCAGGGACTGGGCGGGGCCAGCATGCTGCAGCTGGCGCTGCTGGCCGTGGCCATTCTGGCTGCGGTTCTGAGCGGTATCGGCATCTCGCGCGTGCAGCTGCTGGACAGCCGTGCGCGTCAGCAGGAAGCCGAGCGCCATCAGGTCGATGCCCGTTTGCAGGAGCAGGAAGCCAAGCGTATCAACGACGCCAACCAGGCGGCGATTCTGCGTTTGATGAACGAGCTGCAATCGGTGGCCGAAGGCGACCTGACGCAGGAAGCCACCGTGACCGAGGACATCACCGGCGCGATTGCCGACTCGGTGAACTACACGGTGGAAGAGCTGCGCGCTCTGGTGGGTTCGGTGCAGAACACCGTGACCCGAGTGGCACAGACCACCGAACAGGTGGACGTCACCTCGACCGAGCTGCTGGCTGCATCGAACGAGCAGCTGCATGAGATTCGCGAAACCGGCAAGTCGATTCTGGACATGGCCGGCCGTATCAACAACGTCTCGGCCCAGGCGCAGGAATCGGCCCAGGTGGCCCGCCAGTCGCTGCAGGCTGCGGACTCGGGTCTCAAGGCCGTGCAGAACGCCATCGGCGGTATGAACTCCATCCGCGATCAGATTCAGGACACTTCCAAGCGAATCAAGCGCCTTGGCGAATCGTCCCAGGAGATCGGTGAAATTACCGAGCTGATTTCGGACATTACCGAGCAGACCAACGTGCTGGCGCTGAACGCAGCCATTCAGGCCGCGTCCGCCGGTGAAGCCGGTCGCGGCTTCTCGGTGGTGGCCGAAGAAGTGCAGCGTCTGGCGGAGCGCTCTGCCGACGCCACGCGACAGATTGCCGCGCTGGTGAAGGCGATTCAGACCGATACCCAGGATGCCGTGGCCGCCATGGAGCGTTCTACCCAGGGTGTGGTTGAAGGAGCCCGTCTGTCCGACTCTGCGGGTACCGCACTGTCTGAAATCGACAGCGTGTCGCGCCGACTGGCCGAGCTGATCGAGCAGATTTCCAACTCCACTTCGCGTGAAGCCAATATGGCCAACGGCGTGGCGGAAAACATTCAGCATATTTTTGCCGTGACCGAGCAAACCGGCGAGGGCACCCGCACCACTGCACAGCAGGTGCGCGAGCTCTCCCATATGGCTGAAGAGCTGCGTCAGTCCGTTTCCCGATTCAAGATTGCCTGATTTGACTGGCTCTTTCTCTCATAAAAATGCACGACCCTTGAGGGTTAAGGAACTAGAGCATGTCAGTGGTTGACGACTCGCCAATACGTGCAGCCATGTCTGCAACTGCAGAGCAGGATCTGGGCCCGCTGGCCTGGGTGCTCGATGAAGTGCGCAAGTCGCTGGAGGCGGCGTCCAAGGCGGTGAACCGTTTCATGCGCGATGCGGATGCAGCCCGTTTGTCTGATCTTGAGGAGTTGGATACATCGGCGCTGCGCATTGCTCGCCAGCAACTGCACCAGGCTTGCGGCGCCCTGGAGATGGTGGGCGTCATCGCTCCGGCGCAGGTGATGCGCAGCATGGAAGCTGCGGTCAACCGCTTCGTACAGCGTCCCGAATACTGCACGCAGGAAGCGGCGACCACGCTGGAGCGCACGCATTTTGCGCTGATGGAATTCCTGGAGGCCGTGCTGGCCGGTCAGCAGGTCTCTGCCGTAGCCTTGTTCCCCCAGTACCGCGAGACCCAGGTACTGGCCGGCAACGACAAGGCACACCCGGCAGACCTGTGGCCTGCGGAACGCCGTGCGCGCGAGCCCCGCTGGACCGGGACCATGCCCGAGCCGCTGGCCTATGGTCCGCATGCACGTGCCATGCTGGACGGCGTGGTGCTGCGCATGGTCAAGAGCGACGACCGGGAGGCAGCTGCGCAGATGTGCGAGCTCTGCCGGCGCTTTGCGGCCGCTCAGTCCGAGGATGTGGCGGCGCGCAGTTTCTGGAAGATTGCCGCGGCCTTCTTTGACGGTTTGGCACGCGGACTCATCACCGCCGACATCTACGTCAAGCGCATGGCTTCGCGCGTGCTCATGCAGTACGCCAGCATGGCCAAGGGCGACAGCCTTCCGCCCGCCCGCCTGCTGCAGGATTTGATGTTCTTCTGCGCGCAGGCCAAGCCCCGCGAGCAGGCCGGCGAGAGCCTGAAGGCCGTGCACGAGGCCTATGCCATGGAGCACATGCCGGTGGTGGACTACCACGTGGCGCGCTATGGGCGTTTCGATCCCTCGGTGCTGGTGCAGGCGCGCAAGCGCATTGCGGCCGCCGCTGAAACATGGTCAGCGGTCGCCGGCGGCGACCGCAGCAAGATCCGGTCCATGGCCGAGCAGTTCGGGCTGGTGTCCGAGTCGCTGGTCAAGTTGCAGCCTGTCAGTCACGGTCTGGCGCGCGCGCTGATTCGTGTCGCCGAGACGGTGGAGCGCATCGGCGAGCCACCACCGGCCGAGCTGGCCATGGAGGTGGCGACCGCAGTGCTGTATCTGCAGGCCAGCTTCATGACCGCCGGGCATGACGACGAGATACAGGCCGCCCAGTCCAGCGTGCTGGTCCAGCGCCTGGATGCAGCATTGCATGGCGCGCAGTCCGAGCCGCTGGAAATCTGGATGGAGGAGCTCTACCGTCAGGCCAGCGACCAGCAGACCATGGGATCGGTGGTTGGCGAGCTGCGCATCACCCTGGGCGAGGCAGAGAAGCAGCTGGATCTGTTCTTTCGCAACCCCTCCGACATCTCGGTGCTGGCCTCGGTGCCGGGCCAGATGGCGCAGATGCGCGGCGTGCTGTCGGTGCTGGGCTTCGAGCAGGCCGCGACCGCCATGCAGCGCATGCGTGACACCGTCGAGCATCTGATGCTCGGCGAGGTGGCGGTCGAGAATCAGCCCCGTATCTTCGAGAAGCTGGGCAGCAGCCTGGGCGCCATGGGCTTTCTCATCGACATGCTCAGCTACCAGCGCAATATGGCGCGCAAGCTGTTTGTCTATGACGAGGAAAAGGACGAGCTTCGCATCGTCATGGGTCACAGCCGCAGTCGCGGCCCCGAAGCTTTCCGGCCGACCGTGGATATTCCCATGGATGGCGTTCCATCCGCGCAGCCTGCGGTCGCAGCGGTTGCGACAGCGGCGGCCATCCCAACAGCTGCAGCGGCCATTGAGCCTTCGGTCGCCGCACCGCCGCCGCCCGCCGAAGTGCAGTCTGCGGCACAGCCGCAGCCCTTGCCGGCTGGGCTCACAGACGATGAGGACACCCCGCCCTGGGCCGCAACCGAGCCAGGTGCCTTGCCCGACTTCGAGGCAAGGCCTGCACCTGTTGCGTCCGAGCCGGCGGTGGCAGGCTCCGATGCCCTGGCCGATGCCATGGCCCAGGTTTTTGCGGACATGCAATCGGGCAGACCGGCAGCGGATGAGGCCGTCACCGCTTCTCATGCAGGCCAGGATCCGGCCGGCCCGGGCAGCGCAGCAGTTGCTGCGACAGAGCCCCTGTCCGCTGCTGCCGAGCTGAGCGCCGAAGAGCTGGATGGCGATGATGAGCTGCTGTCCATCTTCCTGGAGGAAGCCCGTGAAGTCGTGGATAACGGCTTGCAGGCCCTTCAGGCTCTGGCCGATGAGCCCGGCAATCTGAGCGAGCAGACCACGCTGCGCCGTGCGTTTCACACGCTCAAGGGCAGCTCGCGCATGGTGGGGCTGGATGAGTTTGGCGAAGCCGGCTGGGCCATGGAGCAGATGCTCAATGCCTGGCTGGCCGAGCAGCGGCCCATGCCGCAGGCCATGCAGCAGCTGGCTCAGGATGCCCTGAAAGCCTTTGCTGCCTGGGCTCAGGATATCGAGAACCGGCAGGCGCAGAACTGGTCGGCCACGGCCTTCCGAGCTGCCGCCGACGCCATGCGTCTGCAGGGCGAGCGTGCCGACGTGGCCCTGGTCCCACGTCGCTCCGAGCGCGCGGAGCGTACGGAGCCGGTGTGGGACGTGGCCGAGGTGGAAGCCGCTGTAGCGCACGAACCAGTGCCAGAGCTGCCTCCCGCGCTGGCCGCCGAAGTGCAGGAATGGCCGCAGGAGTTCGAAGCCGAGGCTGCAGAGCACGGCTCCGACGCCCAGACTGCCCGGAGCGAGCCCGCATTTGCCATGCCGGAACTGGACTTCTCCCTGGAGGAGCTGTCTTCCGTGCCCGGGCAGGAGCCTGTTCCTGAATCGGAGGCGGCAACGACCGACTTTGCCTTGCCGCAGCTGGATATTCCCGACGATCTGCTGCAGCAGCTGGCGGCCCCGGAGCTGCTCGACGAATCCGCGCTGCCCACGCTGGAGTCGGAAGGCGAGCCAGCGCCAGAGCAGACCGAAGGCGCTGCTGTCGATGCCGTGATCGAGGCTCAGTCCTCGCCAGAGCAAAGCAGCAGTGCGGACGAGGTGCAGGAGCTGGACTTCGCCGCCTTCGAAGCGGCCATGCGCGAAAGCGAACAGGCGGCCATTGCCGTGCAGACCGCTCTGGAGGCGGATACGGCCTCCGTGGATACGGCTCCCGTGGAAACGGCTTCCGTTGAGACGGCCTCCTCAGATGTGGCTTCCGTGGAGACGGTCGCCGTGGATACTGTGGCCGAGTTGCCGTCCGCAGAGGCAGTGCTTGAGCTGGAGGCGATTGAAGCCTTGCTGGATGGTGCGCCCGAGCCAGTCGTGGCCGAAGAGCCGGTTCCGGCAGCAGGACCCGAAGTCCCGGCGACGGAGCAGCCGCCCGAGCAGGCAGCCGAGCCGGACGACGGCTATCGCAATATTGACGGCCTGCGCATCAGCGCAGCGCTGTACAACGTCTATCTCAACGAAGCAGACGACTGGTCCGAGCGTCTGGGCGAGGTGTTGCAGCAGTGGCTGCAGGAGCCCGGCGAAGTCATTCCCGACGATGCGATCGCGTTGGCACATTCGCTGGCAGGCAGCTCCGGCACCGTGGGCTTCAAGGCCTTGTCGGAGCTGGCGCGTTTGCTCGAGCATGCACTGCTGCATCTGCAGCCTCAGGGCTACGCCAGCGCGCTGCAGATTCAGCAATGCCTGAGCGCGTCCGATGAGGTGCGCCGTCTGCTGCATCAGTTTGCGGCGGGCTTTCTCAAGGAAGCCTTGCCCGCCGTCGAAGAGGCGCTGCGCGAAATTCTGGACACCCCCATCGATGCCAGCGCCCTGGGCGAGCCGGCCGATCTCGAGCCGGTCGATCTGGCCGGGCTGGACGAGGCAGAGTGGCCCGAGGTGCAGGCGCTGCAGCAGCCCGCCGACCTCAAGGATTTGCCGCTGGACTTTGCCGCCGAGCTGTCTGAGGAAGCGGCTTTGCCCCCGCTTTCCGATGCTTTTGCTGTGGAGCCTGTCGAGGAAGTCGTGCATGCAGCGGCTGCCGATCCCTTGCTGGATGTGGCGCCGCCTCCAGCGCAGCAGCCGCCGTACTCCATGGTGCCTGCCGGAGGCAGCGTGGAGCATGAGGCCGAGCTGCAACGCCGCATCGATGAAGCCATCGCGCTGGCGGTGCATGCCAGCGATGACGAAGACGACATCGATGTGCTCGATCAGGTCGATCCCGACCTGTTCCCCATCTTCGAGGAAGAAGCCATCGACCTGTTGCCCAAGCTCGGCGCCGCACTGCGCCGCTGGCATGGTCGCCCGGCGCTGGATGAAGCCCGCAACGAAGTCCTGCGTGCGCTGCACACCATCAAGGGCAGCGCCCGCCTGGCGGGTGCCATGCGCATGGGCGAAATGGCCCACCGCCTGGAATCGGCGGTGGAACGCATCGACCAGGAGCGTCCCGCTGCCGACGCGATAGAGCCGCTGCTGAGCAGTTTCGACGCTTTGCAGGCCAGCTTTGATGTGCTGCGCATGGCCGGCGAGCAGGAGCCCGAGCAGCCGCTGGCGCAGCTGGACGACCATCTGGCACCGGCAGCGCTGCATCTGGGGGCGGCAGAGACCGAGGCGACGCCGACCGCGACGGCTGCCGAGGCCGGCGAGAAGAGCGCCGCAGAGACCGCGCAGGCGATTCAGCTGCCGGCGCCGGTGGTGCCACGCGCCGCCTCGCAGCAGACCGTGCGCGTGCGTGCCCAGCTGCTGGACCGCCTGATTTCCCAGACCGGCGAAGTGTTGATTGCGCGCTCGCGTGTCGATGCGCGTCTGTCGCAGGCCCGCTCGGCGCTCCATGATCTGACGGGCAACCTGGAGCGTCTGCGCACGCAGCTGAGAGACATCGAGGTGCAGGCCGAAAGCCAGATGCAGTCGCGTCTGGCCCTGTCCAAGGACACGGCGGCCGGCTTTGATCCGCTGGAGTTCGACCGCTTCACGCGCGTGCAGGAACTCACGCGCATGATGGCCGAGTCGGTCAACGACGTGGCCACCGTGCAGCGCAATCTGCAGCGGGATCTGGCGGCTGCCGAAGACGATCTGGTGGCCCAGGGCCGGCAGGCGCGCGATCTGCAGCGCGATCTGCTGCGCACGCGCATGGTGGAGTTCGACTCCTTTGCCGAGCGCCTGTATGCCGTGGTGCGCCAGACCTCCAAGGAGATGGGCAAGCAGGTGCGCCTGAACATTCTGGGCGGCACCATCGAAATGGACCGCGGCATGCTGGAGCGCATGATGCCGGCCTTCGAGCATCTGCTGCGCAACTGCGTGGCTCACGGCATTGAATCGCCCGAGCAGCGCGAGGCGCTGGGCAAGCCGGCTGTCGGCACCATCGAGATCGTGCTGAGCCAGGAGCGCAACGACGTGGCACTGTCGGTGGAAGACGACGGCGCCGGTCTGGACCTGGAGCGGATTCGCAGCAAGGCCCTCAGCCTCAAGCTGTGGACTGATGAGCGCCCCATGACGCTGGAAGATGCGGCGCGCCTGATCTTCGAGCCAGGCTTCACCACGGCCACCGAGGTGACGGGCGTTGCCGGTCGCGGCATCGGCATGGATGTGGTGCGCTCCGAGGTCAACGCCCTGGGCGGTCGTATCGAGACCCATACCGAGCCCGGCAGGGGCAGCGCCTTCCGTCTGGTGCTGCCACTGACCACGGCCGTGACCCAGGTGGTGATGCTGCGCATGGGTGCCGTGTCCATGGGCGTGCCCGCCAATCTGGTGGAAATCGTGCGCCGCGTACCCGTCGATGTGCTGGAGGAAAGCTATCGCCGGCAGGAGTTCCAGGACGGCAGCGAAGTCATGCCTTTTTACTGGGCTGGCGCGCTGTGGCAGACCTCGCTGCGCAGCGAGGAGAACCTCGGTCGCACACGCCCCGTGGTGATTGTGCGCAGTGCCTCGCAGCGCGTGGCGCTGCATGTGGACGAAGTGCTGGGCAACCAGGAAGTGGTGATCAAGAACCTGGGCCCGCAGCTGTCGCGCCTGCCGGGTCTGACCGGCATGTCCGTGCTGCCCTCGGGTGCTGTCGTGCAGATCTACAACCCGGTGGCGCTGGCCAACGTCCATGGCGAGCATGTGCGCGCCATGCTGGCCAGGGCCGAGCAGGCGGCAGCCGAGGGCGGCCAGCAGGCCGAGGCCGGCGGCGTCGATCTGCTCGGCGCCGATGCCGCGCAGACCACGGTGCCGCTGGTGCTGGTGGTGGATGACTCCATCACCGTGCGCCGTGTCACCCAGCGTCTGCTGCAGCGCGAAGGCTACCGCGTCACGCTGGCTGCCGACGGCCTGCAAGCCATGGAGCGTCTGCAGGACGAGCGCCCGACCCTGGTGCTGTCGGACATCGAAATGCCGCGCATGGACGGCTTCGATCTGCTGCGCAATATCCGCGCCGATCAGACGCTGGAAGGCCTGCCTGTGGTCATGATCACTTCACGCATTGCCCAGAAGCACCGTGAAATGGCCCGTGATCTGGGCGCCAATCACTATCTGGGCAAGCCCTATTCCGATGAGGAACTGCTGGGCCTGATCCGGCATTACGCGCTGCAGCGCAGCGGTCCTGCACCCGAGCGCAGCCCGCTTGGCGGGCCTGCCGAGGAGCCAGGAGTGGTGGTCGAATAAGCGCTGCTCCTGATAAGGAAGCGGCTTGCGCAAGTCAGTATTGCATTTCAGGTTGATATCAGTCTGAAATGTAGGAGGGACTTGCGCAAGCCGCTTCTTTTTTTGAGCGCGAGCCTACTGGGCACCTGACAGTCTCGTGTAAAGCAGCATGCACCGTGCCTTTGAGCAGGACCGTCACAGGGCCTGAAGGCAGGAGGCAGAAAGGCAGATCAGGACTCCTTCTTGAGGATTCCGTAGCGCGCCAGGGTTTTCTCTCGCGCCGCCGCATGATCCACGACAGGCAAGGGATAGTCGCGCCCCAGTGCGATGCCTGCTTCGGCCAGTTCCAGCGGCTTGGCCAGCCATGGGGCATGCCGCAGCTTGGCCGGCAAGGGCGTCAGCTCGGGGACGTAGCGCACGATGAACTTGCCTTCGGGATCGAACTTCTCGCTCTGGGTCACCGGGTTGAAGATGCGGAACCAGGGCTGGGCATCGCAGCCCGTGGAGGCCGCCCATTGCCAGCCGCCGTTATTGGCCGCCAGATCGAAGTCATTGAGCTTTTCGGCGAAATAGGCTTCGCCCCGGCGCCAGTCCAGACCCAGGTCCTTGACCAGAAAGCTGGCCGTGACCATGCGCAGCCGGTTGTGCATATAGCCGCTGGTATTGAGCTGGCGCATGGCGGCATCGACCAGCGGGTAGCCGGTGCGGCCTTCGCACCAGGCGGCAAAGAGGGCGTCGGCTTCGGCTCCCGTCTCCCATTCGATAGCGTCATAGGCTGGCTTGAAGCTGCGTTCCACGACATAGGGTTGGTGGGCCAGGATCTGGAAGTAGAAGTCGCGCCAGATCAGCTCGCTGAGCCAGGTGGCCGCCCCTTCGCGCGCTGCGGCAGACCAGTCCTCGTTGTGCGCCGCCTCATGGGCGAGTCGGGCCAGCTCGCGTATCGACACGGTGCCAAAGCGCAGATGCACGCTGAGATAGCTGGGCCCCTTGAGGGCCGGGAAGTCGCGCGCCGTCTTGTATTGCGGCAGGCGCGGCAGAAAATCGGCCAGCAACTGGCGCGCGCCGCTGACTCCGGTGGGCAGGCGCAAGCCGGCCAGCGTGTCCGGGGCAAACCCCAGATCCGCAGCCGAGGGGATCGGGCGGCGCTCGGTGTCCGGCAGGTCGGCCAGCTTGCTCGCCAGATCGCGCTCGCTGGGGTAGGCCGAGAGATAGAACGGCGTGATTTTCCGCAGCCAGGCGTTCTTGTAGGGCGTGAAGACCGAAAACGGCGACAGGCTCTGGGTCAGCACCTCGTCGCGCGCAAAGATGCGGTGGTCTTTGAAGCGCAGCAGCAACTGCCCCTGGCTCTTGAGGCTGCGCGCCACCTGGGCATCGCGGGCGAGAGCCGCCGGCTCGTCGTCGTCGTTGCAGAAGACCGCACCCGCGCCCAGCTGCCGGGCCAGGGCCGGGATGATGTCCTGGGGCAGGCCGCGCCGCGTGATCAGCCCTGTCTGCGGGCGCCCCGTGGTCCCGCGCAGGGCCGCATCCAGCTCGGACAGACTCTGGCAGATGAATTCCACGCGGCGGTCGGCGCGGGGCAGGGCGGCAAGAATGCTGTCGTCGAAGACAAAGACGCAATACAGCTTTTCACATTGCTGCAATGCATGATAAAGGGCCGCGTTATCGG
>Ga0268257_1001385_pt1 | contig 21006 bp, 16 predicted proteins | sample AgamicAtPrz_FD_200249 | JGI IMG/M metagenome (GOLD analysis project Ga0268257, IMG submission 200249) | Agave microbial communities from Guanajuato, Mexico - At.P.rz (v2) (version 3) | ecosystem: Host-associated > Plants > Phyllosphere > Phylloplane/Leaf | place: Guanajuato, Mexico | collected... | reverse complement strand
CGACTTGGAAGGTGCAGGCGTCTCCCACGACGGTGGAGAAACTTCGAAAGTCACGGCATAACCCACGGCCGTATCTTCGAATGCGGCTTGATTGCCCGCACGCTGATAAAGCTCAAGCAACAGCAGCCATGTTTCCTCACGCTCGCGCTTCATCATCTCGATCTTATTGGCGAGCATGGCTGCAAATTCGTCGGCGCCAGTGAGCAAACATTCGCGGCCGCATTTCTTGATGGCGCGCAAGGCATTCAGCAGCAAGCGGCAACCATCGTTGCCCGCATCGGTTACCTTCAACAAGCCAAGACGTACTGCCGGCTTGGTTTCGGCAATTTCGACCAGCTTCTTCAGGGCGGCTTCGCTGCTCGCGCTGAGAATGCCGGACAGCGCGATATAAGCTCCACTACTGGTATCCAGGCTGCCATCAGCTCCACCCGAGGCATCGAGCCACGCCGGCGCCGACTTCTCGAAACGCTTGGCGTAAGCATCCGCCAAATTCTCGAAAGCCTGGCGACGGTTGAGAATCTGCAGGACGTCGAAGAGCATGCCCCAACCTTGCTCGGTTGCCTTACCCAGGGTCCCGGCGCGCAGCGCAGCTTCCAGCTCGCTACTCGCTTCAGCAGTTTTGCCGGCAGCATGCTGCCGCGCAATTCCAAACAAGATCTGCGCTGGCGTTGGTGCCTTCTTGACCGGCTTGGGGGCTTCCGCAACAACGGGAGCTGGAGCCGGCTCAGGCTCAGCTTCGGCCACGAACGAAAGCTCGATTTTGGGCTCAGCTTCGACCTTGGCCGGATGAGCCTCAACAACGGGTGCAGGCGCGGCAGGCTCGGTGCCTACCGAAGAGAAATCGAGTAGTTCAAGCGGCGCGCTGAAGGACTCAAACGCACTGGGCGCACTAGGGGCACTTGAAGCGCTAGGCACACTAGGCTTTTCGGCCGGCTGAACGACTTCGACTGTCTTGGCCGGCTCAGGCGTGACTAAGTCAAAACTCGGCATCGGAGGCGCCGGGGGCGGCTCCGCAGCGGCAGCCGGCTCTGGCGTTATGGACTCCTCATCCAGCCCTATCTTGGTGAAGTCCAGGCTAAAGGGATCCTCATCATCTGCGTCCGGTTTACCCACGGCAGAGCTTTCCTTTGCAGGAGAAGGTTTGCGGGAGGATCCGGGGGCGGGAGGAGACACGTTATGACAATCGAATAATTAGGCGGAGAAACAAGTGCTTATGATTACTTTTTAACACACGACCAGCATTTTCCGCAAATTAGAACCCTATTCTTAACTTCACTTTACCTTCCCTACTTTTTAGTCAGTTTCCTAAATCCTCACAACAGCGCATAACTTCAGGCAATTTGCAGGTAACGCCATGCTGTCTTAATACTTGGTGAAAAAGATACAAGTCTGCCAAACCCAAGGAAGAGCCCTGAGAACGGCCGTCGCCGGCCGTTTGAGTTCAGGCGCAAACCTTAGAAGCCAACTCGCACACCGAGCATCGCGCTACGAGCACCCTGCGGTGCAATGTCCTTGAGTACAGAGGTATGCAATCGGATTTCTTCGTTGAGCAGATTGTTGAGCTTGAGGAAGATTTCGGTGTCCGGTTGCGACGCCTTGACACGGTAGGTGAGCAGCGCATTCACCAAGGTGTAGGAATCGGTTGGAAGCTCATTCGCGGCAACCCTATCCTGCTTGCCGGCATACGTCACATCGAACTTGGCGCCAAAGGCACCGAGACGATAATCAAATCCGACGCCCAGGCGATAGGGTGCAATCCGCGGCAGAGGCTCACCGGTGTCACTATTGCTGGCACGCACGGTATCGGCCTTGAGACGCAAATCCAGATCGCCCGTACCTTCATAGACATGGTGCTTGCTCTCGAATTCCAGGCCGCTGAAATTCGCTGGGACTGCCTGAATCTTAGACTCGGGCAACTCGCCGGCTGGATCGATCAGCCCATCCTCGTCGCGCATATTGCCGGTGTTGTAGAGGGCGATGTAATTCTTGAAGTGCGTGTAGAAGGCGCCCAGCTTGGCCGAGCTGGCACCGGCCTTCCAGCGTAGTTGCGCATCCAGGCCATTCGATTTCTCGACGTTCAGATTCGGATCGCCGACCTCATACTGGCCCGTTGCCGGATGAGCGCCATTGGCATAAAGCTCGTTGTAGCTTGGCGCACGCTCCGTATGCGAAACATTGGTCGCCAGCGACCACACATCGTCGAACTTGTAGAGCGCACCGGCCGCTGCGCTCTTGGGCGTGAAGTTGCGGCTTTGCGCATCTCCGAAGCGTGGCGTACCCGGCGCAAAGTTGGGGTCATCCGGACCGCCGCCCGCGGAATCCACCTTGGCGCTTTCGATACGACCGCCGAAGCTGAACTTCCACTTCTCCCAGGGCAGCTCTTCGTAGAGATACGCCGCACGTGACGATGTCTTGATGTTTGGCAGCAGGGCCTCTTCACCCGTTGCACTGAAATCTGCATTGCGGAACTGCAGACCGAAGACGCCGGACATGGATCCGATTTTTGCATGCGTTGCTTCGACCGTTGCCTCGTCGCCGCGCGTACGGAAGATCGTGCCGACTTCACTCCCTTCAAGTTCGCGATGCTCATAGTCGGTGTGGGCGTAGCGCAGCTTGACCTTGTCGATGAAGCCGCCGATATCGCGCAGCTCGCCGGCAAAATCGAGGCGTTCCGACTTCATGTGGATACGCACGTCTTGCTCTGCCACCGTGCCGTAGTCGGAATAGAAACTCGAATAGGAAAGACCGGCATAGCCGCGATCAAAATTCAGCGAGGCGCCCACCGCACCGCCATCACTCTTGCTGTTGCTATTGGGCAGACGGCCACGCGCTTCGCTTTCACCCGGGGGCAACGGCGACTCGGCACGCAAGCGCGCCGAACGGGCATAGTCCGGAATCTTGAGGTCATCGGTGCGGCGCTGGAAAGCATCGGCATGGATGGTCAGCACGCCATTACCGCCTTCGATCACAGCAGCACTACTATTCTCGCTGCCTGCCCCCCCGACACGCGCCTCAGCGCGGCCACTGACGCCATTGATGGCTTCCTGCGGAATACGATTGTCGATGGCATTAACCACGCCACCGACGGCGCTGCCGCCATAGAGCAGTGCCGCAGGGCCGCGTACCACTTCGATCTGCTCGATCACCAGCGGATCAATCGGCACCGCATGATCCGGACTCAGCGCCGATACATCGAGAATGCCAACACCGTTCTGCATCAGCTTGACGCGATCGGCATCAAGGCCACGAATTACCGGACGCGAGGCATTCGGGCCGAAGCTGGAAGCGCTCACGCCAGGTGTGGCTTCAAGTGCTTCACCCAGGCTCGCAGCACTGCGATCGGAAAGCTCCTTACGATTGACCACCGTCACCGGGGTCACCATGTCGAAAAGCCCGCTGCCCAAAGGATTGGCGGTCACGACGACAGGCGCCAGTTCGGTATGCGCGGATTGAGCGAAAGCGGAAGACGAGGAAACAGCGGCCAGCAATACGGCGATAGGCTTGGCGGTGAATAGCGACAGGCCGCGCGAAGGACGCGCGACATTCTTGCGATGCGACATGAAGGAACTCCTGAAACGCGAATGGAATACGGCCACTGCACTCAGTGGCGGCAACATTGTTTAAAGCGAACGTTTCAGGCGGAGGGAGGAGACTGCTGACGCGCTTGCGGTGCAGGCAGGGCACCACGGTCGGTGCAGGAATAGAGAGGCGGTATATACGAGGTCGCCGTTGCCGGCGGCACACTCAGCTTGCCGACCAGGCCGGCGCCAAGGTCATGCCCGGCGATGCAGAGCACACACGTATGCGCCGGCACACCCTTGCCTTCTTCCAGCACGTGCTCGACCGCATGCGCTGTGGCAAGGGTTTGCGCACAGAGCAGGAGGAAGGCCAGCAGAAAGTGGGTGAGGTGTTTCTTCACAGTGTGCAGTTTAGCAGCTGGATCAGTCGGCCTGAACCAGCAGGCCCTTCAGGTATTCCCCCTCGGGGAAGGCCAGGTCCACCGGGTGATCGGCGGCACCTTGCAGGCGTTGAACAATGCGCGCGCTCATATTGGAAACCAAGCCGGCATCGCGTGCGGCACCGGCGACGATGGACTGGAACAGCTCAAGGCCGATGCCACCCGAGCAGGAGTAGGTCATCATCAAGCCGCCCGGATTGAGCAGCTTGAAACCATGCAGATTGATGTCCTTGTAGGCACGTGCAGCCCGCTCGGCATGCGCGGACGACGGTGCGAACTTGGGCGGATCGAGAATAATCAGATCGAACTTCTCGCCGGCCTTGTGCAGATTGCGCAGCGCCTGGAACACATCGTCCTCGCGCCACTCGCACTTGCTTGAGCTCAACTGCGGATTGAGTTCGAGGTTTTGCTGCGCGGTGGCGAGCGCCGGGCCGGAGCTATCAATGGAAATCACTTCGGTGGCGCCGCCCGCCAGCGCTTGCAACGAAAAACCGCCGCTATAGCAAAAACAGTTGAGCACGCGACGGCCCGCCGCGAGCTCACGCGTCATGCGGCGATTGTCGCGTTGATCGAGATAGAACCCGGTCTTGTGGCCACCCGCATAATTCACGGCCATCTTAACGCCATGCTCATCGATGATGGGGTCGGTGCTCGGGGCCTCGCCATACACCCAGCCGGTGGTCGGTTCCAGGCCTTCCAGCTTGCGCACCTCGGAATCGGAACGTTCATACACACGGGCACAGCCTGTCGCCTTGACGATGGCATCGACAATCGCGCTACGCCACTTGTCTGCGCCGGCGCTCGTCAGTTGAATCACCACCATGTCGCCGTACTGGTCGGCAATCACGCCGGGCAGGCCATCGGATTCGGCATGTAGGATGCGCAAGCCACTCTGGCCGCGCAGCTCCGGCAGCGCCTGACGGCGCGCCACTGCCGCAGCAACGCGGCGCTTGAAAAAGGCGTTGTCGACAACCTCGGTCGAATCAAAGGTCCAGACGCGCGCCCGAATCTGTGACTCGGGGCTCCAGGCCGCCTTGGCGATCAGGCGATCGCCGTCCATGACATCCACGGTATCGCCCGGCCGGGCACGGCCGTCGAGCTGGGCGACGGAACCAGCAAATAACCAGGGATGGCGGCGGAACAGCGAACGTTCCTTGCCGGGCTTGAGCAGTAGACGGGCGGACATGATGGGTCAGAAACCTGTAAATGAAGATGGGTGGGGGCCTTCCCCCGTGTAGGCGCCGGTAACGAAGATGCCCGGCGCTAGAAACTGGGCGAATTGTAGAGGACGGACTTCCCGGAGTCCAGAATTTTGTGCAACAATGTTGCATATGGATATCCAGCAAATGCTCAAGGAACGCCGTCTGCGCGCCACGCCTGCCCGTGTGGCCACGCTGGACGTACTGCTTTCCGCCGGCCGCGCCCTTACCCACCATGAGGTGGAAGAGTCGCTCGCGGCGGCTGGTAATCGCCTGGATCGCGTCACCCTCTACCGCACCCTGGACTTCCTGGTCGAGGAAGACCTGGCTCACCGACTTTCCGGTGAAGACCGCACTTGGCGATTCTCTGCTCAGGACAAGCGCAGCGGCCACGCCCACCCGCACTTCTGCTGCAGTGGTTGCGGCGCCACGCTATGCCTGGGCGACCTGAACCCGGCCATGGTGGTGGGCTTGCCGGAGGGCTACACCTTCCAACAGGCTGAACTCACCATCCGTGGGCTGTGCCCAGGCTGTAACCACGCCTGAGTTTTTATTTGCTCTTAAATGCAACTTGATTGCACAAATGACTGATACCGACAAACGCATTCCGATCACTCTGCTCACCGGCTTCCTTGGCGCCGGCAAGACCACCTTGCTGAATACCTTGCTGTGGCAAAAGGCATTCGAGGATGCGGCCGTCTTCATCAACGAGTTCGGCGAAGTCGGGGTCGACCATCTGCTGGTCGAGAAGATGGACGAGGAAGTCCTGTTGCTCGATTCGGGCTGCATCTGCTGCAGCATGCGCGGCGACTTGCCCAAGGCCTTGCGTGACCTCTTCAATCGCGCACAGCGCAAGCAGATCCCGATCCCCAAGCGCGTGATCATCGAGACCACCGGTATTGCCGATCCGGCGCCAGTGATCTACACCCTGCTCAGCGATCACTTCACCAACGAGCGCTACCGTCTCGATGGCGTCGTCACTGTGATCGCCGCCACGCACGGCGTCGATCAAATCGAGGCCAATGCCGAAGCGCTCAAGCAGGTCGTGATGGCAGACCGTCTTGTGATCAGCAAGTGCGATCTTGCTGATACGTCGCAAATCGAACAACTGTCCATCCGGCTCGCCTCGCTGAACCCCACTGCCCCGCAACTGCAATCCAGTAAGGGAAGTATCGCGGCGACGGACATTATCGACATCGGCCTCTACGACCCGGCCGGCAAAACGCCGGATGTTGCCGCCTGGCTGGCGGAAGCCAAGGTCAGCGAACAAGCATCACTGCGCCGTCTTAGCTACGGCAAGCATGCACCCATTACAGCAGTGGCACCGGTGCACAACAGCGAAGTGGAAAGCTTCGTCATCACCTTCGATGCGCCGCTGGCCTGGGGTGGCGTCAGCACCACGCTGGATACCCTGCTGCAGGGTCATGGCGACCAGATCCTGCGCATCAAGGGGCTGGTCAATATTCAGGGCGAGCCTGGCCCGCGCATCGTGCAGTGCCTGCAGCACACGCGCTATCCGAGCATACGCATGGACGCATGGCCCGATGATCCGGCCTATGCCGATCGCAAGAGCCGGCTCGTCTTCATTACCCGCAATCTAAGCGAGGCGCGTCTGCGCGAAAGCCTCGCTCACATCGCCACACTCATCGCCCGTTATGGAGCCTCACCCGATGCAAGCCCAACAAATTCCTGAGGCAGGCCTTCACCGCCTGCCGGTCACCGTGCTCTCCGGCTTTCTCGGCGCCGGCAAGACCACCCTGCTCAACCACATTCTCAACAATCGCGAAGGCCGCAAGGTCGCCGTCATCGTCAACGACATGTCGGACGTGAATATCGACGCAGCGCTGGTGCGTAACGGCGGTGCCGAGCTCTCGCGCATGGATGAGAAGCTGGTCGAGATGAGCAACGGCTGCATCTGCTGCACCTTGCGCGAAGACCTGCTGATCGAAGTCGGCCGCCTCGCACGCGAAAGCCGGTTCGATTATCTGGTCATCGAATCGACCGGCATCTCGGAACCTTTACCTGTTGCGGAAACCTTCACCTTCGAGGATGAGGAAGGGCAAAGCCTTTCGCAGATTGCACGCCTCGACACCATGGTCACTGTTGTCGATGCATTCAATTTTCTGCGCGACTACGGTTCGCAGGACAGTCTGACAGCCCGTGGCGAATCCATGGGCGAGGAAGACGACCGCACCGTAGTCGATCTGCTCATCGAACAGATCGAGTTCTGCGATGTCATTGTGGTGAACAAGATCGATCTCGTCAGCCTCTCTGATCGCAAACGTCTCGCTGCCATACTCAACACCCTGAATCCGCGTGCTCGGGTCGAATATGCCGAGTTCAGTAAAGTACCGCTCGATCGTGTGCTCGATACCGGCCTTTTCGATTTCGAGCAGGCGCAGCAGGCGCCGGGCTGGTTGAAGGAGCTGCGTGGCGAGCATGTGCCGGAAACGGAGGAATACGGCATCTCCAGCTTCGTCTATCGTGCCCGCCGGCCTTTCCACCCGCAGCGCTTCTGGATCATGGTCAATTCCGAATGGCCGGGCGTGGTGCGCTCCAAAGGTTATTTCTGGCTGGCCACCCGCCCCGAATTTGCCGCGAGCTGGTCGCAGGCCGGCGGCGCCTGCCGCCACGGCATGGGAGGACTATGGTGGGCGGCTGTGCCCGACGAAGAATGGCCCCGTGATGAGGAAAGCCTGGCCCTGATCGAAAAAAACTGGGACGAGAAGTTCGGCGACTGTCGTCAGGAGCTGGTCATCATCGGCATGCAGATGGATGAGGCCGCATTGCGTGCCCGCTTCGACGCTTGTTTGCTCGATGATCAGGAAATGGCGCTCGGACCGAACGGCTGGGAAGACTTTGATGACCCTTTCCCCAACTGGGGCAACATCATCGACGAGCAATGATCTATCCGGACCGGGCTATTCTTCGCCCAGCGTCATCATCCAAGCAATCGCTTCGCTGAGACAGAGATTGAGCGTCTGATGGCCCAGGCGGCCGCCCATATGCGCCAACATGGTCGCGGCGCCGTCGATATTGTTGTTGTCGTAGTGCTCGACCAGCTCAAGCAACTGCCCGAGTTGGCCGCCGCGGCTTTCCAACGCCTCGCGGACTTCGGGCGAAACCGAGATTTGCTCGAGAATTTCGCCCATGGGCATTTCCAGCGCCGCCGGCATAACGGACATCAGCCCGACGATAAAGGCTGGATCAACCATCTGCGGCCGCGCCGGGTAACAGCGGCGCACCAGCAGTTCCAGGAAGTGTCCGCGCAAGGCAGCAAGCTGCATCAGCGGATTACTGCGTATGCCACGCCCGTCAGGGTGAGCAAACATCAGGAGCTTGAGCCAGCGACGCAACTGATCGCGACCGAGCAGTGCAATTGCATGGCGCACCGAGGTGGTTTTTGTGCCCACGCCGATGACGCCGACCGAATTGGAAATGCGCAGCAGATTGGCGACCAGGCCGGGTTCGCCCTTCATCACGGTTTCCAGCTTCGCCGTGTCGGCATCCTGATTCAACAGCGTAATCAGGCGCAGCAAGGTCTGCGTCGCAACACTGAGCTTACGGCCAGAGACCAGCACCGGGCGGGCAAAGTAATAGCCTTGATAACCGTTGAAGCCGAGGCGTTCGGCCAGGGTGTGCGTATCCGGCGTTTCGACCTTGCCGGCGATCAGTTTCAGCGGCAAGGTCTTCAACTGCGTCACGGTGGACTGTAGTTGCGCCTCATCATGACCGTTGATATCGACCTTCGCATAGCTGGCCAGCTGCAGCAAGGGGCCGTCGCCCAGTCCTTCACAGCCTTCGATCGCCAGGGTATAGCCGGCGCTGCGCAGTTCGCGACAACGCTCGATGGCCGCCGCCGAAACATCGGGCTTGACCAGCAGCACGACTTGCTCGGCCGGCAGCACCTGGATCAGCTCATTGCAGAGGAAGTCTTCATCGACCGGAATAAAGGCGAGTTGCCGACCCAGGGCGCGCGACAAGCCCAGCTCGGCAAAAGCGCTGCAGACCATGTCAGCGGTAGCCATGGCGTCCGCCGACGAATTGCCTGGCTCGGCATCGACCGTACGGAAACGGAACTCATACCCCAGCGTCGCCTGATGGCGATCGAGTATCGGCTCTCTTCCGAGAAACAGGTTACCGCCCTGCATCATGCCACCCATGACACCCCTTCAGCGTTCGACTCGCTGTAGCTGCAACAAATTATTCTTATGCTTTCATTCTATTGGATTTTTCGTTTTTCGTCGCTGTTTGTATTTGCCATCTATGCGCCACTCGCAGCCATCGGTAAAATGACGTAACCATTAAAAAGGAAGTTGCATGAGCGCCACGCCCCTGACCCATCTTCTGGAAAACAACCGCACCTGGGCTGAAAGCCGCGTCGCGGAAGATCCCGGCTATTTCAGCCGCCTTGCCAATCAGCAAAACCCTGAGTACTTCTGGATCGGCTGCTCCGACAGCCGCGTGCCGGCCAATCAGATCACCGGCCTCGATCCCGGCGAAGTCTTTGTCCATCGCAATGTCGCCAACGTGGTTGTCCCCAGCGACCTTAACTGTCTGGCGGTCATGCAGTTCGCCGTGGACGTACTCAAGGTCAAGCACATCATTGTTGTCGGGCACTACAGCTGCGGTGGTGTACGCGCCGCGCTGGAAAATCAGCGCCATGGTCTCGTCGACAACTGGCTGCGCCATATCAAGGACGTGCGCGACAAGCATGTCGGCATCATCGAGCAGGTTGCGCCGGAAGGCCGCGTCGACAAGCTGTGTGAGCTGAACGTCGTCGAACAGGTCATCAATGTCTGCCAAACCACCGTGGTACTGGATGCCTGGCAGCGCGGACAGAACCTGACCGTGCACGGCTGGGTCTATGGCCTCAAGGACGGTCGTGCCCGCGACCTCGGTATGCGCGCTTCCTCGGAAGCCGAATCGATCGAGATCTATCGCGAAGTTATGCAGAAGCTGCGTACTGCTTAATCGAGTACCGCTGCAAACAAAAAGGGCAACCTCGGGTTGCCCTTTTTGTTTGCAGCTTAAAGAATGTGGAGCATATATAGCCTGCGAACTACCGTTACTCCTTGACCGAAGGGAATCCCTGTAGGACCGCCCGGAAGGAGCTAGGTGGAAGGTGGTTTTAAACCAGCACGCGTTCGATGCCGCCCTTATTGGCTGCATCGACATAGTCCTTCATCCAGTTCTCGCCGAGCACAGCTTTGGCCATTTCGACCACGATATAGTCAGCCTCGGTACCACCGGCATCATCCTGATAGCGATGTAGGCCCTGCAGACAGGCCGGACACGACGTCAGGATCTTCACATCACCGTCAAAACCATCAGCACGCAATGCCGCAGCGCCCTTTTCAATCTCGCCCTGCTTGCGGAAACGCACTTGGGTCGAGATATCGGGGCGCGTTGCCGCCAATGTGCCCGACTCGCCACAGCAACGGTCGCTCAGCGCTACCGGCTGGCCCATCAAGGTATTCACCGTCTTCAATGGGTTGTACGTCTTCATCGGCGTATGGCAAGGGTCGTGGTACATGTAACGCGTACCGGTCACGCCATCCAGCTTCAAGCCCTTCTCGAGCAGATACTCGTGAATGTCGAGCAGGCGACAGCCCGGGAAGATCTTCTCGAACTCGTATTTCTGCAGCTGGTCCATGCAGGTACCGCAAGACACGATCACCGTCTTGATGTCGAGATAGTTGAGCGTGTTGGCAACGCGATGGAAGAGCACACGATTATCGGTGGTGATCTTCTGGCCCTTGGCCTCGTCGCCAGCAGAGGTTTGCGGATAGCCGCAGCACAGATAGCCCGGCGGCAACACGGTCTGCGCACCCACGTGATACAGCATGGCCTGTGTCGCGAGACCGACCTGCGAGAACAGGCGCTCGGAGCCGCAGCCCGGGAAGTAAAACACCGCATCGCCGTTGTAGTCGGCGGCATTGACCTTCTGCGGGTCGCGGATCACCGGAACGATCTTGTCGTCCTCGATATCGAGCAGGGCCCGCGAAGTACGCTTGGGCAGATTGCCCGGCATGGGTTTGTTGATGAAGTGAATCACCTGCGCCTTGACCGGCGGCTTGCCCAGCGTGGCCGGAGGATGCTCGGTCTGGCGACGGGCAAAGCCAAAGGACTTGGCAAACTTATAGCCCAGGCGCTGGAGCTTGAAGCCCCACTCCAGCATGCCGGTGCGGATCAACTTGATCGTGGCCGGATCCTTGGCATTAAGGAAGGCCATGGCCGCAGCCGTGCCCGGATTGAATTTCTTCTTACCCTGTTCGCGCAGCAGATTGCGCATGGCAATCGAGACGTCGCCGAAGTCAATATCGACCGGGCAAGGCGTCACGCACTTGTGACAGACGGTGCAATGGTCGGCAACGTCAGAGAATTCATCGAAGTGCTTGAGCGAAATACCGCGACGCGTTTGCTCTTCGTAGAGGAAGGCCTCGGTTAGCAGCGAAGTCGCGAGAATCTTGTTGCGCGGTGAGTAAAGCAGATTGGCGCGCGGGACGTGCGTAGAGCAAACCGGCTTGCACTTGCCGCAACGCAGACAATCCTTGATCGATTCGTTGATCTTGCCGATCGAGGATTGCTCCATGATCAGCGACTCGGTACCAAGTAGCGAGAACGAAGGCGTATAGGCACGCGACAAGTCGGCGCCCGGCAAGAGCTTGCCCTGATTGAAGCGGCCTTGCGGATCGACCTTGGCCTTGTATTCGCGGAACGGCGCGATCTCGTCTTCCTCAAGGAATTCGAGCTTGGTCATTCCAATGCCGTGTTCGCCCGAGATAACACCGCCCAGCGATTTGGCCAGCTTCATGATGCGTTCGACCGTGTGCGTCGCGGTCGTCAGCATTTGATAGTGGTCGGAATTGACCGGAATATTGGTGTGCACATTGCCGTCACCGGCATGCATGTGCAAAGCCACGAAGACGCGGCCGCGCAGCACTTCCTTGTGGATGGCCTTCATGCGCTCGCGAATCGAGCGATAGGGGTCCCCCGAGAAGATGATGTCCAGCGGCTCGCGAATTTCCTTCAGCCAGGACACGCGCACAGAATAATCCTGCAGGCGGTGGAATAGCGTCGGGTTGGCCGCACGATTTGTCAGCTCGCCCTTCTCGATACCGTAGGTAGCGAACTGTGCTTCGGCCTGCACCAGCGGCGTATCAAGATTGTCGAATAGCCACTGCCAACGGGCACGGGTGAACTCAAGCAGCTCAAGCGCACGCTCACGGCGATCGCCCAGCAGCACGGTCTTATCCAGTCCGGTGTCGGCCACATCCAGGGGCACATCGCCCTTGAAGAAATAGGCGAGCTGATCGCAGAGCTCAAGTTTGTTGGTGATCGAGAGCTCGATATTGAAACGCTCGATACCATCGCAGTAGTCGCCCATGCGCGACAGGGGAATCACGACGTCTTCGTTGATCTTAAAGGCGTTGGTGTGCTTGGCAATGGCAGCAGTACGGCCGCGGTCCAGCCAGAACTTCTTGCGCATGTCGGGCTCGACAGCGATAAAGCCTTCGGCGCCACGCAGATTGGCAACACGTACCACTTCGGATGCGGCCGCCATGACGGCGGTCTCGTCGTCACCCACAACGTCACCGATCAGCACCATCTTTGGGCGGCCATGGCGCTTGGCCTTGGTCGCATAGCCGACGGCGCGCACATAGCGCTCATCCAGATGTTCCAGGCCGGCAAGGATGGCACCCCCGGGCTGGGTCTTCAGGTAATCGGTAATCTCGACGATAGACGGCACCGCTTCACGCACCTGGCCGAAGAACTCCAGGCAGAAGGTGCGCGTATGCGTAGGCATACGGTGCAGGATCCAGGTTGCCGAGGTGATGATGCCGTCGGTACCTTCCTTTTGCACACCGGGCAGGCCGCCCAAGAACTTATCGGTAACGTCCTTGCCCAGCCCGATCTTGCGGAACTTGGCGCCGGGCAGCTCGACGATCTCTTCCCTGATGTGCTTGGTACAAGCTGCATCATCCGGATCGTAGGTACGCACACGGAACTGCACCACATCCTGATCGTGGATCTTGCCGAAGTTGTGATTGAGGCGCTCGATCAGCTTCCAGTTGCCGTCGGGATCGACCATCTTCCACGAGGCGAGGTTGTCGAGCGCAGTCCCCCACAGCACGGCCTTCTTGCCACCTGCGTTGGTGGCGATATTGCCGCCGATACAGCAGGCGTCCGCAGAAGTCGGATCGCAGGCAAACACCACGTCGGCTGCTTCTGCGGCCTCCATGGCCCGGCGCGTCACCACGCCGGCGCCGGTAAACACCGTCGCATACGGACGATCGGTGCCGGGCAGCGTCTTCATCTCGACCTTGCCGAGGTCGATGAGCTTTTCGGTATTGATGACGACCGACTTGGCCGACAGCGGAATTGCACCGCCGGTATAGCCGGTGCCGCCGCCACGCGGAATGATGGTCAGGCCGAGCTCGATACAGCCGCGCACCAGCGGACCGATTTCCTCTTCGGTATCGGGACAGAGCACGACGAAGGGATACTCGACGCGCCAGTCGGTCGCATCGGTCACATGCGAGACGCGGGCCAGGCCGTCGAAGGCAATATTGTCGCGGCGCGTATGGCGCGCCAGGATGCGCATGGTTTCCTTGCGCAAATCCCAGGTGTCGGAAAAATGCTTGGCGAATTTGTCGACTGCGATCTGCGCCGCCTCGACCAACTTGCCGACCTTGTCATTGCCCGCACGGCGCTTTTCCACTTCGCGCAGGCGGTGGCGCAGAGCTTCGATCAATGCGGCGCGGCGGTCCGGATTGGCGAGCAGATCGTCTTCGAGATAGGGATTGCGCTGCACCACCCAAATGTCGCCCAGCACTTCGTAGAGCATGCGGGCCGAACGGCCGGTCACGCGTTCGCCGCGCAAGACCTCAAGCACGCTCCACATTTCCTCGCCGAGCAGGCGGATCACGATCTCACGATCGGAAAAGGACGTGTAGTTATAGGGTATTTCGCGCAGCCGGGCAGTCATTTTTATAGGGGTAGCACTGCAAAGACAATATTCTAAAGTATTGCGCCGCAACACAAAACCCTGCCCGCATTAAAGCTTTGAATGCAAAGGCATGGAGCACGTGAGTTACACTCCGCCGCCTTATGAAAGCACTCAACTTCTTCCCCCTGTTTCGCAAGATCTTCCAGATTGCCTGGCCGGTCCTGGTTTCCCAACTGGCACTGACGGGCTACGGCGTGATCGACACCGTCATGGCCGGACGCCTCGGTGCCGTCGAGCTGGCTGGTGTCGGCATCGGTGCAGTAATTACATTGACCATCATGGTGACTTGCAGCGGGGTGCTGCTGGCCCTGACGCCGCTGATCGCCCACTTGCATGGCGCCGGCAAGTCCGAAGCCATCGGCGAGGAAGTCCGGCAAAGCCTGTGGGTGGCTTTAGGCGTCACAGCCGTCGCCATGCTGCTGATGCAGTTTCCTGAGCCCATCCTCCAGCTCGCCGACATGCCCGCGGATGTGAAGCACCACGCACGCGAATACCTGATCGCCAGCAGCTGGGCAGCACCCGGGCTGATGCTGTTCCGCGTATTCAATGGCCTGGCCACCGGCATAGGGCAGCCGCGCGCCGCAATGCGCTTTTATCTGCTGGGCCTGGTGCTCAAGCTGCCGCTCAACTGGCTGTTGCTGCCCTACTTTGGCGGTGCTGGTTGCGCCTGGGCAACCGCGATCGTAAACGCCGTGAATGCCGTACTTGCCTGGGTGTGGGCAATGCGCTCGGGCAGCTACAGGGAATTTCACGTCTTCGCGCGCTACAGTCCGCCGCGCTGGGCAGCGATTTACGAGTTCCTCAAGCTTGGCCTGCCTATCGGCGCCAGCTTTCTGATCGACATCTCCGCCTTCGCTGCCATGGCGCTCTTCATTGCTCGCTTTGGCCCGGAAACCTCAGGTGCGCACCAGATTGCGGCCAACCTGACTTCGTTCACCTACATGCTGCCGATGTCGCTGGGCATAGGCGCTTCGGTGCTGGCCGGTCGTGCATTGGGCGGCGGCGATCCTGCGATGGCCCGCCGCGTCGGCTGCGTCTGCCTGATCGGCGCGATGGGGCTAGGCCTGGTCATGAGCGGAGTATTGTTCTTCGGCGCACCGTTGATTGCCAACGCCTACACCAACGACGCCAGCGTTTACCCCATCGCCGTCACCTTCATCAAGCTCGTGGCGCTGTACCACATCGCCGATGCCCTGCAGGCATCGACCATCAACGTCCTGCGAGGCTTCAAGCGCACGACTGCGCCTATGGTGATCTACGCCGTCGCGCTATGGGGCATCGGCCTGGGTGGCGGCTACTGGCTGGGTATCGTGCGCGAAGTCGGCGCACCGGGCTTCTGGCTCGCAGGCGCGGCCAGCCTGGCTATCGCAGGGATTGCAGTGACCATCTACTTCCTGCGGGTTTCGAAGGTTTCTGCTCCAGCACAGTAATCTCTGCGTGCGCAAACCGCAGCGACAGCCATTCGTCCTGCGGTAGCGCAAGCAGCTCGGCAAGTACGAGCTTCATCACGCCGGCATGCGTGACCCACACGCAATCACCGTTGCTGCCGTCAAGCTCGGCCAAGGCTTCGCGCACACGCAGCTGCATCTGCGTCACGCTTTCGCCGCCATGGCTGTTGAAGCCCAGCGGATCGGCAGCCCAGGCGTCCAGCTGTTCGGCATCGATATCGTCCCAGGCAAGCATTTCCCAAGCGCCAAAATCCAGCTCGGCAAGACGCGCATCAAGCTGAACCTTGTCCGAGAGCGCATGCGCAAACTCGGCACAACGGCGTAGCGGGCTGCTGATGACGGTCGCGTTGGGAGGAAGCGCAGCGATACATGCCGCTGCCGACCACGGCTTGCGCAGCGGCAGATCGCTGCTCCCGTAGCAAAAACCTTCGAGAATATCGGCCTCGGGGTGGCGAATCAGATAAAGACGCACAGCAGACCCAGATAGAAAAACACTTCTGCAAGTTGCTGGGTCGCACCGAGTACGTCGCCGGTGTAACCGCCTATGCGGCGCTGTGTATAGCGTGCCATCAAGCAGCTCACCAATACAGCGGCGACCAGACCCTGTAGCGCAGCTTGCCAAGGCAACAAGAGCAAGGGCAGAAGACCAAAGCCCCAGGCCAGGGCCAATTCACCTTTCCCCATACGTACCGCGAGCGGCTTGGATTTGGCACTCTCATTTGGGTCATTGGCTCGTGCATAGTCGAGGCCAAAGATCAGCGTCACAGCCGCGGCACGCGAAAGCGCATGGCCGGCAAGCAATGCCGGCGCTACCCAATCGTTGATTTCGTAGAGCGTATTCCACTTGATCAGCAACAGCACAGCGATGCCAATGGCGCCGTAACTGCCGATGCGCGAGTCCTTCATGATGGCGAGCACACGTTCGCGCTCGAAGCCGCCGCCGAAACCATCGCAGCTGTCGGCGAAGCCATCCTCGTGAAAAGCGCCTGTCGCGAGCAGCGTCGCTGCCATGCCGAGCAGCACAGAGATAGAAAGCGGCAGCACCCAGGCTGCCAGCCAAGTCACGCCAGCGCCGATCGCACCAATAACCCAGCCGACCAGCGGAAAATAACGTGCTGCATGATTGAGCTGCTCCTCGCTATGCCCCACCCAGGCCGGCACCGGCAGGCGGGTGAAGAAGCGCAACGCAGCGAAGAAGTATTCGAGTTCGCGGCGAATCACAGTACGACGCTCATTCCTTGTTGCTAACGCCGGCGGAATCAAAGCTCGCCATCTCGTCGAGGAAGGCGCAGGCCGCCTTGAGCAGCGGATAGGCCAGCGCAGCACCCGTGCCTTCGCCAAGACGCAGGCCAAGTTGCAGCAGCGGCTTGGCATTCAGATGGCGCAACTGCAAGGCGTGACCAGCCTCGTCCGAGCAATGCGCGAACACGCAGCATTCACGCACCGAAGGATTGATAGCAACAGCCACGAGCAAGGCGGCCGTGACGATGAAGCCATCGATCAACAGCACCATGCGGCGCTCGGCTGCAGCGATCATCGCGCCGGCCAGCATGGCAATTTCGAAGCCGCCGAAGCGAGAAAGCACGGCCAAAGGATCGCTGCTGTGCTCAGTCCAGGCGGCCAATGCCTGCTCCAGCAAGGCCAGCTTGCGTGCCACACCGGCATCGTCAAGGCCCGTGCCGCGTCCCACGCAAGCCGCCAGTGGCTCACCCGTGAGGCAATGCGTAATCAGCGAGGCCGACGAGGTATTGCCTATGCCCATTTCGCCGAAGCCGATCACATTGCAGCCATTGGCATGTGCAGCCTCGATGGCATTCGCACCGTGACGCATGGCGGTCGCGCATTGCTCTGCCGTCATCGCTGCGCCATCAAGATAGCTGGCGGTGCCGTACGCAATCTTGGCGTCGAGCAGGCCGTTGCAAACATCGAAGTCATGATTGACGCCGGCATCCGCCACCACCAGCTGCATGCCCGCCTGGCGCGCCAGCACATTGATGGCGGCACCGCCGGCGAGGAAGTTCTGGACCATCTGCCAGGTCACATCCTGCGGATAAGCCGACAGCCCTGCCTTCGCCGCGCCATGATCGCCGGCACACACGAGGATGCGCGGATTGCGCAGCTGTGGCTTCAACGTCTGCTGGATCAGGCCGAGCTGCAAGGCCAGCGCCTCAAGTTGACCGAGTGCGCCCAAGGGCTTGGTCTTGGCGTCGATCTTGGCTTGTAGTTCAGCGGCCAGCGTGGATGGAACGGTCATGATGAATCGGGCTCAAATGGCGAAAGCCAGATTTTCTCATGTAAGCTGAGATCATCATGATTGAACTGATTTTAGGCGGCGCCCGCTCAGGCAAAAGTGCGCTCGCCGAGCAAAAAGCCATTGCCAGCGGCCTGGCCGTGACCTATATCGCCACGGCCAATCCGGTCGATATGGTCGAGGACAAGGAGATGCTGGCACGCATCGCCCAGCACCGTGCGCAACGCCCCACCGAATGGCTGCTGGTCGAGGAACCGCTATATCTCGCCACCTTGCTCAAAACCTTGGCCGCACCTGAGAAACTGTTGCTCGTCGACTGCCTGACCCTGTGGCTGTCCAACCTGCTGTACAAGGATGAAGTGCTCAAGGAGACGCAGTCACTGCTTGATGTGCTGCCGACCTTGCCCGGCCACGTCATCTTGGTAAGTAACGAAGTCGGCATGGGCATCGTGCCGCTAGGCGAACTGACGCGTCGCTATGTGGATGAAGCCGGACGCTTGCATCAGAAGGTTGCTGCGCTGGCCGACCGGGTTACCTTCGTGGCGGCCGGTCTGCCTTTGGTGCTCAAAGGCTAAGTTTTTCCCACGCGAATGCAGCTTCGACTGCATTCGCCAATCGCTCAAGATCAGCCTCGCGCCGCGCCGCTGCATCGATATGACGTACATTCTTAAGTCCTGCCCATTGCAGTAGTGCCGATAGGGCTTCCGGCGTATCAAACAGGCCGTGGCAATAACTGGCCAGGATCTGACCATCGGCCGAGATTGCGCCGTCTGCACGCCCATCGTCGAAACGCAGGGCCGGAGCTTGCAAGGCTGCCCCCCCGCTCACGCCCATGTGAATTTCATAACCACTGACCGGGCTGCCATCGAACAATGTGCCACGCACATTACGCAGCTGTTTTTCTGCCTCCAGCGTGGTCTGCATATCGAGCAGCGCCAAGCCTTCCATGCGGCTGCCCGGTTTGCCTTCCAGACCCAACGGATCGGATAACTGCGTCCCCAACATCTGCATGCCGCCGCAAATGCCGACGACTTTGCCGCCATAGCGCAGGTGTTTGCGTATCTGTGCTTCCCAACCCTGCTCGCGCAACCAGACGAGATCGCTCTGTACCGCCTTGGAACCAGGCAGGATAATCAGATCACAGGGCGGAATGGTTTGCCCTGGACCCACCCAGCTGAAATCGACTTGCGGATGCAAGCGCAGGGGGTCGAGATCGGTATGGTTCGATACGCGCGGCGTCGCCAGCGCAACTGCCTTGAGTTGTGCCTCGGGTTTGCTCTCGAGCGCACCCGCAATCGCATCTTCGGCATCCAGGAAGAGGCCATGCAGATATGGCAGCACCGCCAGCACCGGCTTGCCCGTACGCTGCTCCAGCCAATCCAAACCGGATTGCAGCAGACCGATATCGCCGCGAAAACGATTGATGACAAAACCCTTCACGCGCCTCTGCTCGCTGGGCGACAAAAGCTCAAGCGTGCCGACCAGATGCGCGAACACACCGCCGCGATCAATGTCTGCAATCAGGATCACCGGGCAATCGACGGCCTCGGCAAAACCCATATTGGCGATATCCCTATCGCGCAGATTGATTTCTGCAGGGCTGCCCGCGCCCTCGACCAGCACGGTGTCGTAGGCCGAAGTCAGGCGCTGCCACGACTCCAACACAGCCTGCATGGCCTTGGGCTTATAGGCGTGGTAATCGCGCGCATTCATATCGCTGCGCACCTTGCCGTGAATGATGACCTGAGCACCGATGTCGCTGCTCGGCTTGAGCAATACGGGATTGAAGTCGCTATGCAAGGGGATGCCGGCTGCAACGGCCTGCAGTGCCTGTGCGCGCCCAATCTCGCCGCCGTCTACCGTTACTGCGGAATTCAAGGCCATGTTCTGCGGCTTGAACGGCGCCACGCGTACGCCGCGTCGCGCAAGAATGCGGCACAGTGCGGCCACCATCACGCTCTTGCCGGCATCCGAGGTACAGCCCTGCACCATCAGCGCCTTGAAAGCAGGAATCGGTGAGGAAATCGTGGGGGACTCGGCGGCCGCAGAAGGATTGGGGCTGGACATCTCGTAGAATGGCGGATTCCTGATGTAGCGCCAATTATCCCATGCCCGTGCCCACCCTGACGCTGCTGGCCCTTGCCGGCGTCGTGCTGGACCGCCTCTTCGGCGAGCCGCCCCGCTGGCATCCGCTGGTGGGCTTCGGCAAGCTCGCCAACGGCGTGGAGAAAATCCTGCGCGGCACGGCTGCCCCCGGTCATGCGCTCTTCACGCGCCTGCTCGGTTTGCTGGGTTGGGGTTTGCTGGTCGTGCCGCCCGTCTTGCTGGTACTGCTCGCCAGCGCCCTGCTGCCCTTGACCTGGGTCCTACTACTCAATATCGGACTGCTCTGGTTTGCCCTAGGCGCACGCAGCCTCGACGAGCACGCACGTGCGATTGCTCTTGCCTTGGAAGCCGACGACCTGCCGGCTGCGCGTCTGGCAGTCGGTCGCATCGTCTCGCGCGACACGGCCGCACTGGACGCCACGGGCGTTGCCAAGGCGGGAGTCGAGACCGTACTCGAGAACGGCAACGATGCGGTGTTCGGCGCCCTGTTCTGGTTCTTCCTCTTCGGTGGTGCCGGCGCGCTGATGTTTCGCCTGGCCAATACCCTGGACGCCATGTGGGGCTACCGTACGGATAGGCTGCGCTACTTCGGCTGGGCGGCTGCACGCATCGACGATGTGCTCAACTATCTTCCTGCCCGACTGACCGCACTTAGCTACGCCATCCTCGGCAACACGCCCAATGCCTTGCGTTGCTGGCGTCGCCAGGCCAAGGCATGGGACAGTCCGAATGCGGGCCCGGTCATGGCATCCGGTGCGGGCGCGCTGGAAGTCAGCCTCGGGGGCGCTGCGCAATATCACGGCAAAATGGAAACGCGCCCCGAGCTCGGACAGGGCGCTGCGCCCAAGGGCAATGACATCATCCGGGCATTGCGTCTGGTCTGGCGCGGTATCTGGCTGTGGCTGTTCGTCGTGCTGTTGCTAGAGCTTTCAGCACGGGGGTTGCCACATGCTTGAACATGGTGGCCGCCTGCTTGAGGCCGTGCGCCGCCACGGCATTCCGCGTGAGCAATGGGTTGATCTCTCCACCGG
>Ga0268257_1001383_pt1 | contig 21029 bp, 20 predicted proteins | sample AgamicAtPrz_FD_200249 | JGI IMG/M metagenome (GOLD analysis project Ga0268257, IMG submission 200249) | Agave microbial communities from Guanajuato, Mexico - At.P.rz (v2) (version 3) | ecosystem: Host-associated > Plants > Phyllosphere > Phylloplane/Leaf | place: Guanajuato, Mexico | collected... | reverse complement strand
CACCAATGCTAACCACTTTTTGTTTCATAGGATCGCCTTATTCAGGTGTGAATCGGAATTAAGATTAATGCAGTGTAATTTGTTTGTGCGAGATCGCGTTGATCTGCGCACGAATCATTTCGCTAATCGGGTCTTCCGGACATTGCTCGACGAAATAATTCAAATCACTTAGCGCCACATGCTCGCAATCGAGCTGCGCATAAATCAGGCCGCGGTCGCGAATTTCGTACGGATCTTCCGGGTTGAACTGCAGCAGCACTTCGCTGGCACGCAGCGCAAGCTCCATTTGACGCTCTTCCATTAGCGCAGACTTCAGCGTATCCAGCAGCTTGCGGATCACTTCGGCGTTATCCGCCTCGTCGAGGTCTTCGTTGAAGAGCTCGGCCACCGGGCTGATATTGCCTTTCAGCCATACGTCCAGCGTGTGCTCATCCAGCGTGTCACCGTTGAAGGGATTAATGAGCCACATCTCGCCGTCCAGCCACTCCGCACGCAGTATCATCTGCGTCGGGAAAATGACCGGCACCAGCGGAATATCCAGACGATGGGCGACCCACAGCAAAATGGATCCCAGCGCGACGGCGCTGCCCTGACGATTCTTCAAGACCTGGTCCAGCCATAATGCGTCTGACAGGCGATACACGCCACGCGTGTCGCAGAAACCCCATTCGCCGTAGAAAAGCTCTAGCAGCTTCTCTAATTGCCAGTCCTGCGGACGCGCCTGACTGATCTCCTCCCGTGCCAGGCTGACCAGATTCTCCAGCTCCGCGTGGACGTACTGCGACGTAAAATCATCGCGAATCATTTCAGAAATCAGGATCATGCCTTCACACAGCGGCACTTTGTTAAATTCGAAATCGGCTAAGGACCTCATGACTTACCCCAGTAACGACTGCGCGTACAATGACGTCCAGACGCGATAAAACTCAAAACGATGTAGATGATAACGCCAAACCACTTTTCAGTCAGCCATGCGCCTTTATCAGTTAATGGCAGATAGCGGAGATTCATACCCACTGTCCCAGCGTCAGACGTTCATTGCCGCCGTAATCGCGGCAGGTTGCCACTTCGCGATAACCCGCATTAGTGAACAGCGCGCGCACCGCGTTCCCTTGCGTCCAGCCATGTTCCACCAGCAGCCAGCCACCGGGAAGCAAATGTTGTCGTGACGTTGTCACAATGTGATCAAGATCGGCTAAACCTTCATTGGCCGCAACCAGCGCAGTCAGTGGTTCGAAACGAACATCGCCCTGCGCAAGGTGCGGGTCATGTTCGTCGATGTAAGGCGGGTTGCTGACAATCAGCGCAAATAAGCGATTCTCCAGCGCGGTAAACCAGCTACTCTGCAGTACCGTCACGTTGCCGAGGCCAAGACGTTCCACGTTACGCTGCGCCAGCGTCACCGCGTCTGGCATCACATCCACCGCCATTACTGTGCAATCGGGCCGCTCAGTGGCGAGCGCGAGCGCAATAGCGCCTGTGCCAGTACCGAGATCAAGAATGCTACAGGCCGCTGTGGGTAAACGCGCCAGCGCTTGCTCCACCAGACACTCGGTGTCTGGACGTGGGATCAGCGTTGCCGCCGAGACGTACAGCGGTAACGACCAGAACTCACGTTCGCCGACAAGGTGCGCCACCGGCTCGCCCGTCTTACGGCGGGCAAGCAGCGCGGCGAGCTGCGCTTCCTGCTCGGCGGTCAGCAGCGTCTCACCAAAAGCCAGCAGGTACGTGCGGGATTTACCCGTCACATGCTCAAGCAATATTTCGGCGTCGCGTTTCGGGCTTTCGCTTTCTGAAAGCTCACTGACCGCCTCACGTAACCAGCGCTGAAAATCCATTATTCCTGCTCGGACAGTGCCGCCAGCTGGTCGGCCTGGTATTCCTGCACGATAGGCTCAATCAGCATATCGAGCTTACCTTCCATTGCTTCATCCAGACGGTACAGCGTCAGGTTGATGCGGTGGTCGGTCACGCGGCCCTGCGGGAAGTTATAGGTACGGTTACGATCGCTGCGATCGCCGCTGCCCAGCAGGTTACGACGCGTAGACGCTTCCGCCTGCTGACGTTTCGCCACTTCGGCGGCGCGGATACGTGCACCCAGTACAGACAACGCTTTAGCTTTGTTTTTGTGCTGGGAACGTTCGTCCTGACACTCCACCACAATACCGGTTGGCAGGTGGGTAATACGGATCGCGGAGTCGGTGGTGTTAACGTGCTGACCGCCCGCCCCGGAGGAGCGGAACGTATCAATTCGCAGATCCGCCGGATTGATGTCCGGCAGTTCGGCTTCCGGCAGTTCCGGCATCACCGCAACCGTACAGGCTGAGGTGTGAATACGTCCCTGAGATTCTGTCGCAGGCACGCGCTGCACGCGGTGACCGCCGGATTCAAACTTAAGACGACCGTACACGCCGTCGCCGCTGATCTTGGCGATAACTTCTTTATAGCCACCATGTTCGCCTTCGTTGGCACTCATGATCTCTACGCGCCAGCGACGCGCTTCGGCGTAGCGGCTGTACATACGGAACAAGTCACCAGCAAACAGCGCGGCTTCGTCACCGCCGGTACCGGCGCGCACTTCCACAAACGCGTTACGCTCATCGTCCGGATCTTTCGGCAGCAGAAGCACCTGGAGCTGTTGTTCCATCTCTTCAGAACGCGCTTTTGCGTCCTGCAGCTCTTCCTGCGCCATCTCGCGCATCTCAGGATCGTCGAGCATCATTTGCGCGGTTTCAATATCTTCCTGAACCTGTCGCCAGTCGGTAAAGCATTTAGACACATCACTCAACTGTGCATATTCACGCGACAGCGCGCGAAAACGTTCCTGGTCTGCGATGGTCCCGGCATCGCCGAGCAGCGCCTGAACTTCCTCATGGCGCTCATGCAGAGCTTCCAGTTTAGCGACGATAGAAGGCTTCATAGGCGTAAGTGCACCTTGTAATAGAAAATGGGTGTAGGGCGCTATTCCAGCCCGAGGCTGTTGCGCAGAATAGTCAGGCGTTCATCATCCCCGTCACGGGCAGCCTGCTGAAGAGATTTGGTTGGTGCATGGATCAAGCGGTTGGTCAGTTTCCACGCCAGATCCTGCATGATTGCATTTGCGTCACCGCCCTGTTCCAGGGCCGCTAACGCTTTGGCTGTCAGGTCATCACGCACCTGTTCAGCCTGCCCGCGGTACTCGCGGATGGTCTCGCTGACGCTTTGCGCGCGCAGCCAGGCCATAAACTCACTGGTTTCCTGCTCAACAATGGTTTCCGCCTGCACCGCTGCCGCTTTACGCTGGGCAAGGTTGTGCGAAATGATGCTTTGCAGGTCATCCACGCTGTAGAGATAGGCGTTCGCCAGTTTGCCCACTTCGGGTTCAACATCACGCGGGACGGCAATATCTACCAGCAGCATCGGCTGATTACGGCGGGATTTCAGCGCACGCTCCACCATCCCTTTACCGATAATCGGCAGCGGGCTGGCGGTAGAACTGATAATAATATCCGCCTCTTTCAGGCGTTCATCGATGTCGCTCAGTGCAACGACCTCTGCGCCCACTTCGTCCGCGAGCACCTGCGCACGCTCGCGGGTGCGGTTGGCAATAATCATCTTTTTCACTTTATGCTCGCGCAGATGGCGCGCCACAAGTTCGATGGTTTCGCCCGCGCCCACCAGCAGCACGGTGACGGTCGACAGGGATTCAAAGATTTGACGAGCGAGGGTACAGGCCGCGAAAGCAACAGAAACCGCACTGGCACCAATGTCGGTTTCGGTTCGCACTCGCTTTGCCACAGAGAACGACTTCTGGAACATACGCTCCAGCTCACTGGCCTTCAGATGCCCTTTTTGTGAATCTGCAAAGGCCTTTTTCACCTGACCCAGGATCTGCGGCTCACCCAGTACCAGCGAATCCAGCCCGCTGGCCACGCGCATGAGATGGCTGACCGCATCGTTGTCCTGATGCCAGTACAGACTATTGCGCAGTTCTTCTTCGTTGAGGTTGTGGTAGTCGCATAACCAGCGGATCAGCGCCTCGTGCAGGTTATCCTGCTCTTCCACGCTGAGGTACAGTTCAGTACGGTTGCACGTCGAGAGAACCACGCCACCCTGCACCATCGGTTGTGCAAGCAGGCTATCCAGCGCCAGGTCGAGCGTATCCGGCGAAAACGTCACGCGTTCTCGCAGTGAAACCGGGGCTGTTTTGTGGTTGATGCCGAGTGCTAATAGGGTCATGTTGAGCGGGAGTAGTACCAGCGTTAATAAGGTTAGCAGAACGCATCATACAGGATGCGCGAGATCAATAAAAGAGACTGCCCCCTTTCGGAGTAATAGGTTACACAACGCTTTGAGATAATTTGAACGTAGACGGTAGCACTGTGGGACGCTAGCATTAACAGTTATAACTGCAACGTATCTCAAGGATTTGTCCTCATTATGACCCGACTGATTCGCCTGCTGCCGCTGGCGGCACTGGTTCTGACCGCATGTACCGTCACCCAACCAAAAGGCCCGGGCAAAAGCCCTGATTCACCGCAGTGGCGTCAGCACCAGCAGGACGTCCGTAATTTGAGCCAGTACCAGACCCGAGGCGCTTTCGCTTATCTCTCTGACGAGCAAAAGGTTTATGCACGTTTCTTCTGGCAACAAACGGGTCAGGACAATTATCGCCTGCTGCTGTTAAATCCGCTGGGCAGCACCGAACTGGAGCTTATCGCCAAACCGGGCGAAGCGCAGATCACCGATAACAAAGGCCAGCACTACACCGCGACAGATGCCGAAGAGATGATTGGCAAACTGACGGGGATGCCTATCCCGCTCAACAGCCTGCGCCAGTGGATCCTCGGTCTGCCGGGTGAGGCAACCGACTACCAGCTTGACGATCAATACCGTCTCAGCCAGGTGAACTACACTCAGAATGGCAAGACGTGGAAAGTGGTGTACAGCGCCTATGACAGCAAGAGTAAACCCTCGTTGCCGTCGAATATGGAGCTGACGCAAGGCAGCCAGCGCATTAAGCTGAAAATGGACAACTGGATCGTTAAATGATGACCCACTGGCCCTCTCCGGCAAAACTGAACCTGTTTTTATACATCACCGGCCAGCGTGCTGACGGTTATCACACCCTGCAGACGCTGTTTCAGTTTATTGATTATGGCGACACGATCGCCATTGAGCTGCGCCAGGATGGACAGATATGGCTGCTGACGCCCGTTGAAGGCGTGGCGCATGAGGACAACCTGATCGTGCGCGCCGCGCGCCTTCTGATGAAAGCCGCAGCGGAATCAGGTCGTCTGCCCTCAGGAAGCGGTGCGGATATCCGTATCGAGAAGCGTCTGCCGATGGGCGGCGGGTTGGGCGGTGGCTCATCTAACGCCGCGACCGTACTGGTTGCGCTGAATCATCTCTGGGGCTGCGGGCTGTCAAAGGACGAACTGGCAGCCTTAGGCTTGACGCTAGGGGCTGATGTCCCGGTGTTTGTTCGCGGTCATGCGGCTTTTGCCGAGGGCGTAGGCGAGATCCTCACGCCAGTCGACCCGCCGGAAAAATGGTATCTGGTTGCCCACCCTGGCGTGAGCATACCAACGCCGGTCATCTTTAAAGATCCTGACCTGAAAAGAAATACCCCGGAACGGTCAATAGAAACGTTATTAAATTGTGAATTCAGCAACGATTGCGAGGATATCGCAAGAAAACGTTTTCGCGAGGTTGATGCGGTGCTTTCCTGGCTGTTAGAATACGCGCCGTCGCGCCTTACGGGTACAGGGGCCTGTGTCTTTGCTGAATTTGACACCGAATCCGCCGCTCGTCAGGTGCTTGAGCAAGCGCCGGTTTGGCTGCATGGTTTTGTAGCACGCGGGATGAACACCTCCCCCCTACAGCAGACCTTACTGGCGCAGACTGAGTTTCGGTGACAACGTCACCCTGTTCCAGACGTTGCATCGCGCTCTTTAATACACCGCCTGGATAGCATTTGCCTGGCCCGCACAGTTTGCGGCGAACGCTATCCACCACTGGACGCATGCCTGAGGTTCTTCTCGTGCCTGATATGAAGCTTTTTGCTGGTAACGCCACCCCGGAACTAGCACAACGTATTGCCAACCGCCTGTACACTTCCCTCGGCGACGCCGCCGTAGGTCGCTTTAGCGACGGCGAAGTCAGCGTACAAATTAACGAAAATGTACGCGGTGGTGATATTTTCATCATCCAGTCCACCTGTGCTCCAACAAACGACAACCTGATGGAATTGGTTGTTATGGTCGACGCCCTGCGTCGCGCTTCAGCAGGCCGTATCACTGCTGTAATCCCTTACTTCGGCTATGCCCGTCAGGACCGTCGCGTCCGTTCTGCACGTGTGCCAATCACCGCTAAAGTTGTCGCTGACTTCCTGTCCAGCGTCGGTGTTGACCGCGTACTGACCGTTGACCTGCACGCAGAGCAGATCCAGGGCTTCTTTGACGTCCCGGTTGATAACGTATTCGGCAGCCCAATCCTGCTGGAAGACATGCTGCAGCTGAACCTGGACAACCCAATCGTGGTTTCTCCGGACATCGGCGGCGTGGTACGTGCCCGTGCTATCGCTAAGCTGCTGAACGATACCGACATGGCAATCATCGACAAACGCCGTCCGCGCGCTAACGTTTCTCAGGTGATGCACATCATCGGTGACGTTGCTGGCCGCGACTGCGTGCTGGTTGACGACATGATCGATACCGGCGGTACGCTGTGTAAAGCAGCTGAAGCGCTGAAAGAGCGTGGTGCCAAGCGCGTGTTCGCTTACGCGACCCACCCGATCTTCTCCGGTAACGCGGTAAACAACCTGCGCAACTCCGTCATTGACGAAGTGGTGGTATGCGATACCATCCCTCTGAGCGACGAGATCAAGGCACTGCCAAACGTGCGTACCCTGACCCTGTCCGGGATGCTGGCCGAAGCGATTCGTCGTATCAGCAACGAAGAATCCATCTCAGCAATGTTCGAACACTAATCGAACACGGCCGATAAACCCGCTGCGGCGGGTTTTTTTGTCTCTGGGTTTTATTTGTATGATTAATGCCTCCTTCACCTGCCATTCACATGACAGATGATGCGCATACGGATGATAGATAATTGTGAAAAACGTAACCTCCTCACATGTTCTGCCCTTTCGCGCCCTCATCGACGCCTGCTGGAAAGAGAAATACACTTCATCACGCTTTGTACGTGACCTGATTGCCGGGATCACCGTCGGCATTATCGCCATCCCGCTGGCGATGGCGCTGGCGATTGGCAGCGGCGTTGCGCCGCAGTACGGTCTGTACACCTCGGCCGTTGCTGGGATCGTCATCGCCCTTACGGGCGGCTCGCGCTTCAGCGTCTCCGGCCCGACCGCCGCCTTTGTGGTGATCCTCTACCCGGTTTCGCAGCAGTTTGGTCTGGCAGGCCTGCTGGTCGCCACCCTGATGTCCGGCGTCTTTTTGATTCTGTTTGGCCTGGCCCGCTTTGGTCGGCTGATCGAGTACATCCCCCTTTCCGTGACGCTGGGATTCACCTCGGGGATTGGTATCACCATCGGAACCATGCAGATCAAGGATTTCCTCGGCCTGCAGATGACTCATGTTCCTGAGCACTATTTACAGAAAGTGGGGGCGCTGTTTATGGCGCTGCCGACCGCCAACCTGGGCGACGCCGCGATTGGGATTGTGACGCTGGGTACGCTGATCGTCTGGCCTCGTCTGGGGATCCGTCTCCCGGGCCATCTGCCCGCCCTGCTGCTGGGCTGCGCGGTGATGGCTATCGTCAATATGTTCGGGGGGCATGTCGCGACCATCGGCTCGCAGTTCCACTATGTTCTGGCGGACGGTTCACAGGGTAGCGGCATTCCGCAGCTGTTGCCGCAGCTGGTGCTGCCTTGGGACATGCCCGGCTCCAGCTTTACCCTAAGCTGGGATTCCCTGCGAGCTTTGCTTCCCGCCGCATTTTCTATGGCGATGCTGGGGGCGATTGAGTCCCTGCTCTGCGCCGTCGTACTGGACGGTATGACCGGCACCAAACACAAAGCCAACAGCGAGCTGGTCGGTCAGGGATTAGGGAATATCATCGCGCCGTTCTTCGGCGGTATTACCGCAACGGCAGCCATCGCCCGTTCCGCTGCAAACGTGCGCGCGGGAGCGACGTCACCCGTTTCGGCGGTTATCCACTCCGTGCTGGTGATCCTCGCCCTGCTCATTCTTGCTCCGTGGCTCTCCTGGCTCCCGCTCTCTGCAATGGCGGCGCTGCTGCTGATGGTGGCATGGAACATGAGTGAGGCGCATAAGGTGGTGAACCTGCTGCGTCGCGCGCCGAAGGACGACATCATCGTGATGCTAATCTGCATGTCGCTGACCGTGCTGTTCGATATGGTTATCGCCATCAGCGTCGGGATCGTGCTGGCTTCCCTGCTGTTTATGCGCCGCATCGCGCAGATGACGCGCCTTTCTCCGGTTAACGTGGAGGTGCCTGACGATGTGCTGGTGCTGCGCGTGATTGGCCCGCTGTTCTTCGCTGCGGCGGAAGGCCTGTTCAGCGATCTGGAGTCCCGCATCGTGGGCAAACGGATTGTCGTGCTGAAGTGGGATGCCGTACCGGTACTGGATGCAGGCGGCCTGGATGCCTTCCAGCGCTTTGTTGCACGCCTGCCGGAAGGCTGCGAGCTGCGGGTGAGTAACCTGGAATTCCAGCCCCTGCGCACCATGGCGCGCGCGGGCGTGCAGCCTATCCCTGGCCGCCTTGCCTTCTACCCTAACCGCGAAGCGGCGTTAGCGGATCTGTGAGTCACCTGATGCAGAGAAGTGCCTCTGCATCATCACCCCGATCGCCTGCTGGAGCCATGCAATCACGGCAGGCGTCATCCATGTTCCCTTCATCAGATGCGGCTCCTGCTGCATGGCAGTGCGAAACTTTTGCTGGGTCGCCGGGTTGGTGCTTGCGTAAGACTGGAACAATGCCAGCCAGTTTTCAGCCAGCTTTTGCGCCTCCTCCGTGGCGGGATCGATATTTTCCCGCTGCGCATGATGCAGTTTCGCCACCAGCGGCGGCCACTCCATCATGCGGTCAAAGTAGTGTGCCCGGGTAAAGGCCATCTCTTCTGCAGTGAGATACTTCTCCCATATGCTGAGCTTGGATTCCGCAAATGCGCGCGTGATGTAATCCGTCATCTCCGGCGTGATGCCGGTTTGCGCCTGCATCTGCGGTTCAACGCTGTGCATCTCGTTCAGCCGGGTGAGAAACTCCGGCTTACCCGCCGTATCCTGCTCCAGGCGTTCCATCCAGCGCGTCGCCAGGTCCATCGCCCGCGCGTCAGTCACGGGTATGCGTTGTTCCAGCAGTGCGCTGGCCTCCGCAACCAGCCCTGACCAGATAGCCGCCAGCGCATCCTTCTGCACCGCAAACGGCAGCTGCTGTAACTCTTCTTTGCTAAACCAGCGATCGTACATATTCATTAACTCCAGAGTCTGTAGCCAGGATTCCAGATCCGGCGTCGCATCGTCGATAAGCCCGGTCCGCAGCTCCACCAGCCGGTCGCGCAGCGTATGTATGCTGCGCAGCTGTTTATCCAGCAGCATGATTTGCGCATCGAGTAACTCGGTTAACGACAGCGACTCCTGTTCCAGGAAATCCCTGATTTCAGCAAGTTCCAGCCCCGCTTTTGCCAGCGCCTGGATCATGTGCAGACGCTGGACATCCGCCAGGTTGTAAAGCCGGTAACCTGCCGCGCTTCTGGCAGAAGGCAGCAACAACCCTGTTTGCTCATAGTGGTGCAATGTCCGCACGGTGATCCCGGCACGTTTCGCCAGCTCACCCACCTGAATCAACATAACTGCTCCTTTTCTTTGCCAGTGGCGCCACTCTGGAGCCTTACGTTACGTGAGGGTCAACCCATGATGCAAAAAAAAACGGCTCCCCAGGGAACCGTTTCGGTGTTCTTCATCGTAGCACTAGCTGTGCTTATGCTGATCGCGACGACAGCGTTTGTCGTAGTGGCGCACCCACCAGTACTTGTCACACACTTCCTCATGGCCGCTCACGCGAGCCCCCGCCAGCCATAATACCGCACCAATAAAGATGCTCAATATCGCGCCATGCGCGAAGTATTGCGGGAGATCAAACTGTGGTAACTGGTTTAAAATTGAATAACCCACCCCGGCTACCATCACGAACAGCCCCAACCCCATTAGCACGTTACCGAGTATCGAAGCGTTTTTGCGTTTCATGTGTCACCTCCGGAACTTTGGGTTGTCAGGGGAAAAGCCCCTAATCCTTGTGTGTAAAGTATAGACAACGCCCCTTTTATGAGTTGCGTGAATGATCACAATTACAGATAACGCCCAAACAAAAGTTTACAAATAAGGCTTTGAACAGCTTGAAATTCTAATTGTTCAAACCGGAAATTATTTGCATTTCGTTATGATGGTCGCAGAATTTTGTCAAGCGGCGCGCCAGACAGTAAACTACGCGCCAGATCTGGAACCCATTAGGAATTGAATCGTGACGATTAAACTGATTGTCGGCCTCGCCAACCCGGGCGCAGAATATGCGGCCACTCGCCACAACGCCGGGGCATGGTACGTCGATCTGCTGGCCGAGCGGTTACGTGCTCCCCTGCGCGAAGAACCTAAATTCTTCGGCTATACCTCACGTATCAACCTTGCTGGCGCGGATGTTCGCTTACTGGTGCCCACCACCTTTATGAACCTGAGCGGTAAAGCCGTGGCGGCAATGGCAACCTTTTATCGCATCAATCCGGATGAAATTCTGGTGGCTCACGATGAGCTGGATCTCCCGCCTGGCGTGGCAAAATTCAAACTGGGCGGCGGGCACGGCGGCCACAACGGTCTTAAAGACATCATCAGCAAGCTGGGAAATAACCCGAATTTCCACCGTTTGCGCGTCGGAATCGGTCATCCGGGCGATAAAAACAAAGTTGTCGGTTTCGTACTCGGTAAGCCCCCGGTTTCTGAGCAGAAACTGATTGACGAAGCGGTAGACGAAGCGGCGCGCTGCACCGAAATCTGGCTGAAAGACGGGCTAACCAAAGCGACAAACCGCTTGCACGCTTTCAAAGCGCAATAATCCACCCGGTACGGCATTTTTACCGCGCGTCATGCGGGTTACGTGTATAATAGGCGTAGTTATTTACTTTTCATCAGTCGGTTATCGTTAACGGATTGATTATCAAGATATTAAGGTGATTTAGAAATGGGATTCAAATGCGGTATCGTCGGTCTGCCAAACGTGGGCAAATCCACCCTGTTTAACGCGCTTACCAAAGCGGGTATCGAAGCGGCGAACTTCCCGTTCTGTACCATCGAACCTAACACCGGCGTTGTGCCAATGCCGGATCCGCGTCTGGACCAGCTCGCGGAAATCGTTAAGCCGCAGCGCATTCTGCCAACCACCATGGAATTCGTGGACATCGCGGGCCTGGTAAAAGGCGCATCCAAAGGTGAAGGCCTGGGTAACCAGTTCCTGACCAACATTCGTGAAACCGAAGCGATCGGCCACGTTGTGCGCTGCTTCGAGAACGACAACATCATCCACGTTAACAACAAAGTGGATCCGGCTGACGACATCGACGTCATCAACACCGAGCTGGCGCTCTCTGACCTCGACACCTGCGAACGCGCTATTCACCGCGTGCAGAAGAAAGCCAAAGGCGGCGACAAGGACGCGAAAGCGGAACTGGCTGCGCTGGAAAAATGTCTGCCACAGCTGGAAAACGCCGGCATGCTGCGCGCACTGAAAAACCTGACTGAAGAAGACAAAGCGGCGATCAAATACCTGAGCTTCCTGACCCTGAAGCCAACCATGTACATCGCCAACGTCAATGAAGACGGTTTCGAGAACAACCCGTACCTCGACAAAGTGCGTGAAATCGCGGCGGCTGAAGGTTCTGTGGTTGTTGCCGTGTGCGCGGCCGTTGAATCCGATATCGCCGAGCTGGATGATGCCGACCGTGAAGAGTTCATGGCCGAGCTGGGTCTGGAAGAACCGGGCCTGAACCGCGTGATCCGCGCAGGCTATGAGCTGCTGAACCTGCAGACCTACTTCACCGCTGGCGTGAAGGAAGTGCGTGCGTGGACCATCCCTGTGGGTGCAACTGCGCCTCAGGCGGCTGGTAAAATTCACACTGACTTCGAGAAAGGCTTTATTCGTGCGCAGACCATCGCGTTTGAAGACTTCATCACCTATAAGGGTGAGCAAGGCGCGAAAGAAGCAGGCAAGATGCGTGCGGAAGGGAAAGATTATATCGTTAAAGATGGCGACGTAATGAACTTCCTGTTTAACGTCTGATTCGTCTTGAGTCAAAAAAATCCACGCCCTGGCGTGGATTTTTTTATTGCGGGGTCAAAGCACATTATCTAAAAGTTCTGCCTTCATACTGGGTTCGAAGGGAATGATTTCGGCTGTCGCAAGCTTCAACGCCTGAAAAGGATCCTCGCGCAAGCGCTCTTCAAGAGAGACCAGACTCTCGCATTTAGCGAGTATGACTCCACCGGTTCTTGGGATCCGTCTACCCGATGCCAGAAATATCCCGTCTGCATACCCCTTTTTTAGCCACTCCACATGAGCAGGTATCGCTGCGTCAACCTCTTCAAGGGGTTTGATATAGGTCAATATGACAATGTAAACCGTACCCATCCTTTGCCTCTTAGCTCTGTTTTAAACCTGTTGTTGGAACTGCTTATGCAGCCCTCTTTTGCTACCGGTTATTGTTATCGTTTTTTGGCGCTTTTGATGTTAATACGCTGGGCCCAATTGAGACAAAGCATTACGCTTCATATCCCAGGAATAAAACCACTCATGCCAGCCGTTTTGCATTTCCATATAGCTACAGACCACAACCACTTCCTTTGCCAGGTTGAAAGTTAAGTAATAGAAAAATGCGCCTTCAGGAGGTGCAGACCAAAATAGTTTTTCACCCTGCGCATTGAAGATGGTCAAAACGGTTGGTAGTGGCTTTGGCTCGCTTAACGCAAAGACTAACTGGCGTGTTGAGTCGATCATTGCGAGATCTAAGCAAGATATATTTAAGCGTACATTTTTTGTACAGCACATCCATTCGAGAACGCTATTTTCTTTAATAAACCTGAAGTCAGCGATCATCTTCGCTCTTAAAAAATATTTTCATAAGGATGATTCAACGCTTATGTAGAAAATTTAGTATACAGTATAAACATTACGTTGTTACTATATATCCTAACAATATAATTTTATATCTGGCAGGCTGACTTTCTCCCGCCGCCAACACAATATGCAAAGTGTCATCTGGAAATAAATGAGAAAAAACATAAATATCCAGATCATTATTTTTATAAGAAGGTTTAAGATCATCTTGATATGTTATAACTTTAATCTCCGAAACATTATATAAAACTTCACTTATCAAATCGTGCTGGAGATTCCAAAGGGGTTTGGCGTCTTTATTTTGGAAAATAATCTCGCTATTTAATTGAGGGATAAAGATCTTATCTGAATAATCATAAAAATCATCATCCTTTCCGTCATAGATGATTTTACCCGGTCTGTAATTATAACTTTTTAGTAGCGTAGGCTTCATATTCCTAATCATGGACCATAAAAATGCATCAGTGTGTTAAGATCATCTAAATCTTGTGCGGTTGGTTTATTTTTCTCCATTTTATCATATTCATATATTATTCCTTTCATAGGAATACCAGATTCATGGTTAATTGCCAGACACATTAACGCATCAATATCAGCCTGATTTTTTAAAGTATTCTTTAAAAAATTATGGAGAAGTTTCTCAGCATCTTTTCTTTCCAAAAAATACATGTTGTTTATCCAGTAATTTTTCAGTGAGTTAAAGTAGCAAGCTGTTCATACCATATACAAATCATGGTCAATCGCAATCATTATATTAATTTATATTTTTTCTTGCAACGATCAAAAATATTCCGTCATCACAAATAAAACGAGAAGTATTCCGATGCTGTTTTTTTTTAGAGTGTAACAGAAATGATTTTTCCAAATTCAATTCCCCCTCAGAAAAAAAATAAACACCTCGAATTAAGCCACCTCTACTTTATCAAAAATTTTGATTTTATTAAACTCAGCCAAAATATCTTTCACTGGCACTTCGGATTTTGATAAATAATCATGAAATGCTTCACATTGATTTTCAGGAACATATTTATTTATTAAAAAAGAAGATTGTGACGTAACTCTTCTTCTGACATATTATATACTCCGGAGTGAGTAAACACGTTACAAATCATAGGGTAATTGCGTCCTATCCGTATCAGCTGTAATGTTCCACCATTAATTTGCTCAAGATATGCACTTGAAAATTTGCAACAGTGCAGCGGGATCCGTAGTATAAATCCTAACTCATACTGGAGCATTTTATTTTCGAAGGTTCCAATCAGTGGAACAAGCTACACAGATTTCATTAAGAACGAGATCTAGAGGAACGTTTGCAATTATTTACCCCTCATTAACCACACTGAATCGACCACCTGTGGACGTGTTACACCATTGATATGCTTATGCGTATCGATTATTAAAAAATAAAAGATCAAAAAAACAGATAATATGCAATACTTATTCGATAGTTAATTCCATGTTATATAGATACCGCAATTAAATGATTTAATGTCATAGCAGACAGTAATATTACCCCATTCCAAACGCCATGTTACACTATGTTTTTCTTTTGCATCTGGTTCGCCAAGATCATATTGCTCTGATACCCAACGATATAAGAAATCAACTTCTTTGTTTAACATATCAATGTTAGAAACTTTATTCCAATCACTTATTGCCTGATAATACTCACCCTCTTTATAAATTAATTGCACCATAAATGGAAAATTGCTAAAGCATAACGGGCGTATTATAAGCTCAAATTTCTTATCAAACCAAAGAACGGTATTAACTGTATAATGATAAGGAATTAATCTCTGCATTTTATTTTTTGATTCAAGATATTTGTAAAGTTCTGAAACTATAAACGCATCCTCCCGTTGTATTAAAAGATATTTATTATCTAACTTAACTTCGCCATCTGCGATGTTAATTTCAAAATCAATCATATGCTTATAACCTTCCCCGGTATCAATACATTTCTAAATTCCTCAGGGATAAAGAATTGCATCCCCCCCCTCGGCCATAAATGTTATTAGCCAATGCTCTTCCATATGCGACATCAATATCCTCGCTGACATAATAAGCTCTTACTTGCGTTCTTAATGTGCGATGAGGATCAATTTTAACCTGAAGCGCTTCATGGTAGCTTATAGCATTTCCTTTGTTTTGCCTAACGGTTGGATAAGTCACCGCATATGATGGAGGAGTATCACCGTTCGGATATAATGCATACAGAATCGTGCCTTTTTTCAGTTTCCTATTTTTGTAGACATCTATACCTTTGTAATCACCTTGACCTTGCCATTTCGTAGCTTCTTTAGATGGATCCTTACATTTACGGCTCAACCCCCACGGATCCACCCACCCCAACGCATTCGGCGCATACTGGTAAAGGTTTATCCCCCCCGCCAGCCCTATCGGGTCCTGCTGCGTAAACCGCCCGCAGTCCGGGTCGTAATAGCGGAACAGATTGTAGTGCAGCCCTGTCTCACGGTCCAGGTATTGACCCTGCATCCGCAGGTTCTGGGAATATCCTGATAGCTGCGTCTCACTTTCCCGCAGAAGCTTGCCCCAGACGCTGTTAACACCTTCCTACCGCACCTGCCCTTCGATATCCGTCATCCGTTCTGGCGTACCGTTCGGCTGGCAGTGGAACCAGAAGATTTCTGGGGCATCAACGCCGTCAATACGCGCCAGCGGAGCGGATCGTAGCTGTCCTGATCGCTGTAGACGTAGGTCAGCGGCACATCCCCGTGCAGCTCCTGCAGCAGGCGGAACCCTTTCCAGACAAACCGGGTGGTGACCGGCTTACCAGCATCTGCTGGCACGTTTTGCTGATGCGTCTTCCAAGCGGGTCGTAGCGGTAGCTGACCTGTGTCTGCGGCTTGTTGCGATCCCGTGGCTGGCTGATCACTTCCGTCAGGCGATGTTCGCCATCGTAGCGGTAGTGCCAGCGGGTCTGGCCGTTATCCCTCTCCACGGTGCGGTCGTGGATGTCATAACGCCAGCGAATACCGTTCAGCTGCGTCAGGCGGTTGTGCGTGATCTTCTCAGCAGATCCGTCGAGCGGGTTCACATCCCAGCGCCACTGCTCCTGACCAGGCAGCGTGCCGACCCCGGCGCTGTCGTACTGCCAGCGACGGGTCCAGCGGCGTGGCGACGGGCGCCGGGCGTTACTGGTGAAGACATCCCGGCGATGCAGGCGGCTAAGACAGTCGTACTCGCTGCGGGTGGTCAGCAGTCATGGGTCGGCAGTTCTCACGGTGGAGTACGTCGCAGGCATACTGATAGTCTGTCGAGAGCATGGTGAACAAGGCAGGAAGGAAGCTGGAAAATGCGTGCCAGAGGGAATGATTACATAGTTAAAGATGGCGAAATGCTGAACTTCTTGTTTAAAGTTTGGTTTGTTTTGAAGGGAATAATTTACTGCTCTTACACCGTCTTACGCAGATAGAACTCAAGATATTTTTTTAGGTCTATCCTGTAAAGCATGCTCTTTGCGGTAGTTATAAGTATCGTTAAAATGTTTATCCGCTTCCTCGAATTGATTGAACTCATAACAGACCATGCCGACATCGATTAAGGATGCCATGTCTATACCCGATCCACGTGTCCGCAATGTTGTCTCTCCCCATTTCTTTGCCTCAGCATATCCGCGAGATCAAAATATACACTTTACATGCAGACAGAGAACCGATTGGCGAGCTCCCATTCGAGCTTTGGCTCAGGGAGAGCTTGCCAGGTTTTTGGTATTTATTGCTCTAAAGTCTCGGCGTATTTTTTTATCATCGTGAAACTTCAACAAAGGAGGTAATTTCAGATTGAATTTTATGGTTTCAAAGCCCTTTTATGGAACAATGTTTCTTGATTGGAAATTCTGGCATTTTTCATCCGCAACCCTTGTTCAGGTTTGCTGCGTTACCCTAAGAACCTCCATATATACTAGATTTTAATCTCTCCATTCTATATATATACCGCAATCAAAAGATCTTTCATTTGATTGCACTGTTAGCTCACCCCATTCAAAGTTCCATTTAACTCCATAAGGGGGGGTACTTATCTTTACCATTTTCTTTTTCGTGAGTTTATTTTGAATCCATTCTGTCAAACGTCTTTCTTCATCTTTAAGGTTTTTTAACGATGCTCTAAGCTCCCAATCTTTAAGTGTTTGATAGAAATCCCCATCTTTACTTGTAAGAAAAAGACATGAATTAAATGAAAAAACAGCTGGTCTAAACTCCACAATAAAGTTCTGACCTTCCCATTCAATATCATCTTTCGCAAAATAAAACTTACCTATCTTGGTGAATTCAGAATGGGTTTTGTAAAATTCAGAAGAAGTAAAATTTTCAAAAGAACTAAGTTCAACAGTGTAGCCATCAATTTTAACGCTTCCATCTATAAAATTCAATGTCATTTTTTTCATATATCTATCACCTTACCAGGAATTAATTTACCACGTGCTTCTTCAGGTATATAAAACTGCATCCCTCCACCTTTTCCGTATAGTGGATTCGCATTAGCACGACCATTAGCAACAAATATATCCTCAGAAACATAATATGCCCTAACTTTTGTTCTCAATGGGAAATCTGGATTAAGTTTCACCTGTAACGCCTCATGATATCCTAATGAATCACCTTTATATTGCCTAACTGTAGGATGAGTTACGGTATATGCGGGTAACTGATCACCATTTGGATGTAATGCATAAAGGATTGTTCCTTTTTTAAGCGTTCTGTTCGAGTAACTGTCGATTCCTTTATAGTCTTTATTATTAGGGCCTTGCCATTGGGTCGCTTCTTTTGACGGATCCTTACATTTACGGCTCAACCCCCACGGGTCCACCCACCCCAGCGCATTCGGCGCATACTGGTAAAGGTTTATCCCCCCCGCCAGCCCTATCGGGTCCTGCTGCGTAAACCGTCCGCAGTCCGGGTCGTAATATCGGAACAGATTGTAGTGCAGCCCTGTCTCACGGTCCAGGTATTGCCCCTGCATGCGCAGGTTCTGGGAATATCCTGATAGCTGCGTTTCGCTTTCCCGCAGCAGCTTGCCCCAGGCGCTGTTAACCCCTTCCCAGCGTACCTGCCCTTCGATATCCGTCATCCGCTCCGGCGTGCCGTTCGGCTGGCAGTGGAACCAGAAAATCTCCGGCGCTTCCACGCCGTCAATACGCGCCAGCGGGTCATAGCTGTCCTGGTCGCTGTAAACGTAGGTGAGCGGCACATCCCCCTGCAGCTCCTGCAGCAGGCGGTACCCTTCCCAGACAAACCGGGTAGTGACCGGCTTGCCGGCTGGCTGACCGCCCAACATCTGCTGGCGCGTTTTGCTGATGCGTCGCCCGAGCGGATCGTAGCGGAAGCTGACCTGCGTTTGCGGCCTGTTGCGGTCCCGCGGCTGGCTGATAACCTCCGTCAGGCGATGTTCGCCGTCATAGCGGTAGTGCCAGCGAGTCTGACCGTTATCTTTCTCCACGGTGCGGCCGTGGTTGTCATAGCGCCAGCGAATGCCGTTCAGCTGCGTCAGGCGGTTGTGTGTAACCTTCTCGGCAGAGCCTTCGAGCGGGTTACCTGCAGCGTCCCAGCGCCACTGCTCCTGGCCGGGCAGCGTGCCGTCCTGAACCAGCAGACGCCCGGCGCTGTCGTACTGCCAGCGGTACCAGCTGAACGGGTTATCGTCCCGCTCTTCCCGCACCAGGTTATTGCGGTAATCGTAATCCCAGCGTCGGGACCAGCGGCGCGGGGACGGGCGCTGGGCATTGCCGGTAAAGACGTCCCGGCGATGCAGTCGCCCAAGACGATCGTATTCGCTGCGGGTGGTCAGCAGCCCCTGAGTGCGGCTGGTCTCACGATGGAGTTCGTCACGGGTAAAATCGGAGACCGACAGCTTATCGAGAGCAATGCTGAGCAGATGTCCGCTGCCGTAGTAGAACTGCTTCAGCTCGCGGCCATCGGGCAGCGTGACGGAGGTGCGGTTGCCCAGCGTGTCATACTCCCATGCCAGCTCACCGTGCTCGCCCGCTTCGCGCGTCACGCGACCGAGCGCGTCATATTCAAAGGCGAGTTCCTGCTCTGCCTCGGTGCTCCACGCATCCGCTGAAAGCGCAGGGTGCAGCCCAATCCGGCTCAGCAGCCCTGACGGGGTGTAGTGGTAGCGGGTCTGGCCTTCCGGCGTGGTGCGGGCGACCAGCTGGCCGCTCGCGCTCCAGGCAAAGGCGTGGGTAATGGCTTCGGGATGACCGCCGGCAAAGGTACGCGCTATCGTGCGCCCGCAAGCGTCGTAGCGATACTGCGAGGCCACGCCATCGAGCCCTACCTCTTCCAGAAGCAGAGAGTCTGCTCCCCAGCGGAACTGATACGCTTCGCCGTTTTCGTTTTCAAGAGCAATCAGACGCCCCCGGCTGTCCCAGCGGCGACGGACCTCTTCACCCTGAGTATTACGCGTGGCGGTTAAGCGACCGGCCTCATCGTATCTGAACTCACTTTCTTTACCATCAGCGCCAGCATGCTTCACCGGCAGGCCGCGTTCGTTCCATTTGAGCGACTCCGTCCAGCCTTCCGGGCGATCAAGCTGCACCGGGCGCCCTGCAGCGTCGTAGCGATAGCGCGTCTCTTCACCGTCAGCCCCAGTCTCGGCGACCAGCCAGCCCAGCGGATGATAGTGATACCGGGTCGTGCGGCCAGAGCAGTCCGTCGCGCGCACCAGCTGTCCCGCCTCGTTGTACTCCTGGTAGCGGCTGTTGCCGGCGGCATCTATCTCTTCAACGACCTGACCAAACTCGTCCCGGCGCAGCTGTGTGGTCTGTCCCATCGGGTCCACCACGCGCTTCAGCCCGTGATGTTCGTCGTACCAGAACCGGGTGGCGCTGCCGTCGGCTTCAACGATGGCTGACGGCAGCGCGCGGTGCTCAAGCCAGTTCGTTGCGCGGGCATTGCCGTCGGCGTCGATCTCCTGAACCCGGTTGCCCATTTCGTCGTAGACGAAGGTGACGGTGTTACCGAGCGGATCGATGCGACGTGTCAGAAGTTCGTTGTCATCCCACTCGTAGCGCCAGTTTTCACCGCGCTCGTCAACGTAGCGGACGATCAGATTTTGCGCGTTCCAGTAGTGGCGGCGCGTCTGACCGTCGTAGTGCTCAACGGTCGTCAGCCCGGCGGCAAAATCGTAGCTAAAGCGGCAACCGTCGCCGGTGCTGGTGCGGTTTTCCACCACGCGCCAGTGATCTAATTTTTTCCAGCGGTATTCGCTCTCCAGACCGCCCGGCATCCGGTGCCAGACCATCAGCCCGTGCTCGTTATAACGGTATTCACGCGTCACCACGCTGGAGGCATCCGTCGCGCTCGCCAACTGTCCGCGCGCGTCGTAGCCCCACTGCATCAGCGGCCAGCTATGGCTGCCGTCGAAATGGCTGGCAGCGGTAACGCGCTGCGGGAATCGTTCGTCTTCATAGCGCAGGGTGACGTCTATCGCCCGCGGCTCGTCGTGAAGACCGACCAGCCTGCCGTGCTCGTCCCACTCCGTCAGCAGCGCGTTGCCGTACTCGTCACTGAGGGAGGCCAGACGCAGGATGGATGGATTCGCCCGGGTCGGTTTATACAGACGCCACACCGCACCGTCATCGTCAGCAATCGCCACGTCGCCGCTCTCATTACGGCGGATAATGATGCCTTCGCTGACGCTGTAAAACGCGCGGTCAACAGGCGGCAGCTCGAAGCTCAGCTCGCGTCCGGTTTCGTCGTACCAGGTGGCGTTGTTTTCTTCCAGCGTCAGATAGCTGTCAAAGGCGGTAGCCCAGCCCAGGCCAAACAGCCCTTCGCGGGTGGTCAGGCTGTTGTAGCTGCGCTGCCAGCGAAGCGGGAAGCGGCCCGGCAGCGAGAAATCGAGTTCATCATCGTCATTCAGCACCTTCACGCCGG
>Ga0268257_1001379_pt1 | contig 21064 bp, 19 predicted proteins | sample AgamicAtPrz_FD_200249 | JGI IMG/M metagenome (GOLD analysis project Ga0268257, IMG submission 200249) | Agave microbial communities from Guanajuato, Mexico - At.P.rz (v2) (version 3) | ecosystem: Host-associated > Plants > Phyllosphere > Phylloplane/Leaf | place: Guanajuato, Mexico | collected... | reverse complement strand
GCCTTTTCTGTGCGCGTATTTTCGGGCCAGTAAAAGATTACGAGTGCCTGTGCGGTAAGTACAAGCGCCTGAAACACCGTGGTGTGATCTGTGAGAAGTGCGGCGTTGAAGTGACCCAGACTAAAGTGCGTCGTGAGCGCATGGGCCACATCGAGCTGGCGTCTCCGACTGCCCACATTTGGTTCCTGAAATCGCTGCCGTCCCGTATCGGTCTGCTGCTGGATATGCCCCTGCGTGATATCGAGCGCGTGCTGTACTTCGAATCCTATGTGGTTATCGAAGGCGGCATGACCAACCTGGAACGTCATCAGATCCTGACTGAAGAGCAGTATCTGGACGCGCTGGAAGAGTTCGGTGACGAGTTCGACGCGAAGATGGGTGCGGAAGCTATCCAGGCCCTGCTGAAGAGCATGGATCTGGAGCAAGAGTGCGAGCAGCTGCGTGAAGAGCTGAACGAAACTAACTCCGAAACCAAACGTAAAAAGCTGACCAAGCGTATCAAGCTGCTGGAAGCGTTCGTACAGTCTGGCAACAAGCCGGAGTGGATGATCCTGACCGTTCTGCCGGTTCTGCCGCCAGATCTGCGTCCGCTGGTACCGCTGGACGGCGGTCGTTTCGCTACGTCGGATCTGAACGATCTGTATCGTCGCGTGATCAACCGTAACAACCGTCTGAAGCGTCTGCTGGATCTGGCTGCGCCAGACATCATCGTACGTAACGAAAAACGTATGCTGCAGGAAGCGGTAGATGCCCTGCTGGATAACGGCCGTCGCGGTCGTGCCATCACCGGCTCTAACAAGCGTCCGCTGAAATCTTTGGCCGATATGATCAAAGGTAAGCAGGGTCGTTTCCGTCAGAACCTGCTCGGTAAGCGTGTTGACTACTCCGGTCGTTCTGTAATCACCGTAGGTCCATACCTGCGTCTGCATCAGTGCGGTCTGCCGAAGAAAATGGCGCTGGAGCTGTTCAAACCGTTCATCTACGGCAAGCTGGAGCTGCGTGGCCTGGCCACCACCATCAAAGCCGCTAAGAAAATGGTTGAGCGTGAAGAAGCTGTCGTTTGGGATATCCTGGACGAAGTGATCCGCGAACACCCGGTTCTGCTGAACCGTGCACCAACCCTGCACCGTTTGGGTATCCAGGCATTTGAGCCGGTTCTGATCGAAGGTAAAGCGATCCAGCTGCACCCGCTGGTTTGTGCGGCATACAACGCCGACTTCGATGGTGACCAGATGGCTGTTCACGTACCGCTGACGCTGGAAGCCCAGCTGGAAGCGCGTGCGCTGATGATGTCTACCAACAACATTCTGTCTCCGGCGAACGGCGAACCTATCATCGTTCCGTCTCAGGACGTTGTACTGGGTCTGTACTACATGACCCGTGACTGTGTTAACGCCAAAGGCGAAGGCATGGTGCTGACTGGCCCGAAAGAAGCTGAGCGTATCTATCGCGCTGGCCTGGCCTCTCTGCATGCGCGCGTTAAAGTGCGTATCACCGAGTATGAAAAAGATGAAAACGGCGAGTTCGTTGCGAAAACCAGCCTGAAAGACACGACCGTTGGCCGTGCCATTCTGTGGATGATCGTACCGAAAGGTCTGCCTTTCTCCATCGTCAACCAGGCGCTGGGCAAGAAAGCGATCTCCAAAATGCTGAACACCTGTTACCGCATTCTGGGCCTGAAACCGACCGTTATTTTTGCGGACCAGACGATGTACACCGGCTTTGCTTACGCAGCGCGTTCAGGTGCATCCGTTGGTATCGATGACATGGTCATCCCGGAGAAAAAATACGAGATCATCAGCGAAGCAGAAGCTGAAGTTGCTGAGATTCAGGAGCAGTTCCAGTCTGGTCTGGTAACCGCTGGCGAACGCTACAACAAAGTTATCGACATCTGGGCTGCGGCGAACGATCGTGTATCCAAAGCGATGATGGATAACCTGCAAACCGAAACCGTGATTAACCGTGACGGCGTAGAAGAGCAGCAGGTCTCCTTCAACAGCATCTACATGATGGCCGACTCCGGTGCGCGTGGTTCTGCAGCACAGATTCGTCAGCTGGCAGGTATGCGTGGTCTGATGGCGAAGCCGGATGGCTCCATCATCGAAACGCCGATCACCGCGAACTTCCGTGAAGGTCTGAACGTACTCCAGTACTTCATCTCCACGCACGGTGCGCGTAAAGGTCTGGCGGATACCGCACTGAAAACGGCAAACTCCGGTTATCTGACGCGTCGTCTGGTTGACGTTGCACAGGATCTGGTTGTTACCGAAGATGACTGTGGCACGCTGGAAGGCATCACCATGACCCCGGTTATCGAGGGTGGTGACGTTAAAGAGCCGCTGCGCGATCGCGTTCTGGGTCGTGTCACTGCGGAAGATATCCTGAAGCCGGGTACGGCGGACATTCTGGTTCCACGCAACACGCTGCTGCATGAGCATATGTGTGACCTGCTGGAAGAGAACTCCGTTGACTCTGTGAAAGTGCGTTCCGTTGTATCCTGTGACACCGACTTTGGTGTGTGTGCCCACTGCTATGGTCGTGACCTGGCGCGTGGCCACATCATCAACAAAGGTGAGGCTATCGGCGTTATCGCGGCACAGTCCATCGGTGAGCCGGGTACACAGCTGACCATGCGTACGTTCCACATCGGTGGTGCGGCATCGCGTGCGGCTGCTGAATCCAGCATCCAGGTGAAAAACAAAGGTAGCATCAAGCTCAGCAACGCGAAATCGGTTGTGAACTCCAGCGGTAAGCTGGTGGTGACCTCCCGTAACACCGAGCTGAAGCTGATCGACGAATTCGGTCGTACCAAAGAGAGCTATAAAGTGCCTTACGGTGCTGTTATGGCCAAGGGTGATGGCGAGCAGGTTGCTGGCGGCGAGACCGTAGCAAACTGGGATCCGCACACCATGCCGGTTATCACCGAAGTGGCTGGTTTCATCCGCTTCACCGATATGATCGACGGCCAGACGATTACTCGTCAGACCGACGAACTGACCGGTCTCTCCTCGCTGGTGGTTCTGGACTCTGCAGAACGTACCGCGGGTGGTAAAGATCTGCGTCCGGCGCTGAAAATCGTTGATGCGAACGGTAACGACGTTCTGATCCCGGGCACCGACATGCCGGCTCAGTACTTCCTGCCGGGTAAAGCGATTGTCCAGCTGGAAGATGGTGTTCAGATCGGTGCAGGTGATGCTCTGGCGCGTATTCCTCAGGAATCCAGCGGTACCAAGGATATCACCGGTGGTCTGCCACGCGTTGCGGATCTGTTCGAAGCGCGTCGTCCGAAAGAGCCGGCAATCCTGGCAGAAATCAGCGGTATCATCTCCTTCGGTAAAGAGACCAAAGGGAAACGTCGTCTGGTTATCACGCCGTTAGACGGTAGCGATCCGTACGAAGAGATGATCCCGAAATGGCGTCAGCTCAACGTGTTTGAAGGTGAACGTGTAGAGCGTGGTGACGTGGTTTCCGACGGTCCGGAAGCACCGCACGACATTCTGCGTCTTCGTGGCGTACACGCGGTAACGCGTTATATCACCAACGAAGTACAGGACGTTTACCGTCTGCAGGGCGTTAAGATCAACGATAAGCACATCGAAGTTATCGTTCGTCAGATGCTGCGTAAAGCCACCATCGTGAACGCGGGCAGCTCCGAGTTCCTGGAAGGCGAGCAGGTTGAATACTCTCGCGTCAAGATTGCTAACCGCGATCTCGAATCGAACGGCAAAATCAGTGCAACCTATGCACGCGATCTGCTGGGTATCACCAAAGCGTCTCTGGCGACTGAGTCCTTCATCTCCGCGGCATCGTTCCAGGAGACGACTCGTGTGCTTACCGAAGCAGCCGTTGCGGGCAAACGCGACGAACTGCGCGGTCTGAAAGAGAACGTTATCGTGGGTCGTCTGATCCCGGCCGGTACCGGTTATGCGTACCACCAGGATCGTATGCGCCGTCGTGCCGCTGGCGAACTGCCGGCAGCACCGCAGGTAACTGCTGAAGACGCTTCTGCCAGCCTGGCAGAGCTGCTGAACGCAGGCCTGGGCGGTTCCGACAACGACTAACGCTGCTTTCCGCTAATAAAAACCCGCTTCGGCGGGTTTTTTTATGCCTGAAAGGCACGAAACAGGGCCTCGATCGCGTTTCAGGGCGCGCGCTACGGGAAGAAAACCCAGAATACAGCCTGTCTTCATTCAACAGGTGCCGTTTATGTTCCCACGTATTTTTCTTGTTACTCTCACCATGCTGATAGGCAGCATGGCGCACGCCGAAACCGCATTTCGCCAGCTTACGCTACAAAAAGAGAGCGACCGTCCACTTAATGTTGCCCTCTGGTATCCCACGCGGCAAAGCGGTATGCCCGCCTCGGTGGGCGACAATAGTGTGTTCATCGGAACCCAGGCGCTGCGTGATGCGAAACCCGCACCCGGCAAATATCCCCTGCTGCTTCTCTCCCACGGCTACGGCGGCAGCTGGCGTAACCTTAACTGGTTGGCACAGCGGATGGCTGAACAGGGATACATCGTGGCGGCAGTCGATCACCCGGGGACCACTACGCATAATAAGAAACCAAAAGATGCGCAGCAGCTCTGGCAGCGCCCGCAGGATCTGCGACGAACGTTAGATGCGCTGCTGACAACCCCAGCGCTTGCCGGAGAGATAGACAAAGCGCGCATTGCGGCGGTAGGGCATTCACTGGGTGGTTGGACCGTCCTTGAGCTCGCCGGAGGGCGTTTTGCTGCGGACCGTTTTATCGCTGACTGCCAGAATCACCCGGATCTATCGAGCTGCACGCTGATCCACACTCTTGGCATTGATCGGCCCTCAGCGGCTGAACGCTTGGCTGAAGATGTCCGCGATCCACGCATCAAAGCGGTGGTGTCCCTCGATCTGGGACTGGCGCGCGGCTTTACGCCCGAGAGCCTGAAGCAGATAAGCATTCCGGTACTGATTATGGCGGCTCAGGCCGATAGCGATGCGCTACCCGCCCGGCTGGAATCGGGTCATCTGGCGGAGTTTATTCCTGCGGCATGGCAACGCTATATCCGCGTAGAGGGGGCAACGCACTTTAGCTTTATGCAGCTGTGTAAACCCGGCGCGGCGGCCCTGATTGAGCAGGACGCGCCGGGGGAGGGCATCGTTTGCCAGGATGGAGGCACAGTTAGCCGCAGCGATATTCATCAGCACCTTGCTGACGAGATTGGCGCATTTCTACGTCAGGCGTTAGCGCTTCCTGCGCTGAACGACGATACTCGGTTGGGCTCATCCCGCTGATCCGGGTGAATTCCCTGTTGAAATTGGATTTAGTGGCAAAGCCAGCCTCAAGCATGATCTCCGTAACCGAGGCATCGGTAGCGAGCAATTGCCGTTGGGCGTGGTGAATGCGAAAACGGTTGATCCACTGGGATACGTTGCTGCCCTGCGTCTGGTTCACCGCCTGCGAAATTTGCCGGGCCGGGATGCCCAACTTGCGCGCCAGCGTGTTGAGCGTCAGATCGGGATCAAGATAGAGGCCCTGCTCGCAGATGCGCGCTTCAACGCGCTGGCAGAGGAGCGCTAACTCTTCGCTATTATCCTGGGCTTCAACCGCTGGCCTGCCTTCATTAGGAGGCACGTTTTTGCCGTTATAGACGATCGCCAGGCAGATAAACGGCAGCAGGATCGCCTGAGAGAGCGCCACCAGCTGAGGAGCCTGCTGACCCTGATAGAGGCTAAAATCTACTGCAATAGCCAGGTCGGTCAGGCCGGAAAAGCAGAGAAAGCTGCCTGCAAGAAACGCCATGAGCGCTGCCGGGCGTGCATCATTCAGGCGGGTAAAGATAAATGCATCCGGCCCCTGATATGCCGTGCCGACGAGTGCCCCGCCGTAGCCGATATAAAGCGCCATCAACACCGCATCGGTAAGGCCAGGCGCGGCTAGATTAAGCCCCAGCGCGATAGCCGCGGGAACGATAGATATCGCTAGCTCCTGTTTGCCGCTGCGTCCCGTTAAGCGAGCAAAGCAGCGCCACGCCAGGGGAGGCAGGGCGATAGCAACAATGGACTGGATCTGGCGCAGGAGCGGCGCATCAAACTGCCAGCGCAGGGCAGACATTAATACCAGCAGGGCGCAGCCCGCGATAAACGTGGCGGCGCTACGGTAGCCCGATACGCGCCGTAAGCAAACCTTTGTTAGCAACATGAGCAAAATAACGAAGGTCAAAAAGGGAAGCGGAACGGCGGGCATAGGCTACCTGTATGGCTTTATAAACGTCTTCTGATGCCATGTTGTGCCATAAATCCGGCCATAAAACACGTTACTACTTTTGGCAGTACAAAATTGCCGGATGGCGCTGCGCTTATCCGGCCTACGAACACAATAATTACTGTATTGCTGGCAGTCGTCGGTACAGCTCGATCATATCCCCGGCCAGATCCTGAATCACCATCGCATTCATCAGGTGATCCTGGGAGTGAACGGTGATCAGATTCACCGGCAGCTTGCCCACGCCTTCGTCCAGGCCTATCAGCTCGGTCTGGATTTTATGCGCATGCTTTACAAACTCACGCGACTCCTCCATGGCCTGCTCTGCGCCCGCAAAGTCGCCTTTGCGCGCCAGCTGCAATGCGGTAAGTGCCTGGCTGCGCGCCGCGCCAGCGTTAACCAGCAGCTCCATAATGGTGGTTTCGAGATCCTCCATGCGGTTCACTCCAGCAGCTTCAGCGCTTTATCCAGCACGACGTCACCCTTCATCATGCCGTAATCCATCATATCGATCACCGCGACCTTCTTGCCCAGCGGCTCCGCCTGCGCCTGCAGTTTTGCCTGCTCATACTTCACCTGTGGACCCAGCAGGATAATATCGGCCTCGGCAAGGTTCTCCTTGAACTCGGAAACCGGTACCGCCTTAATAGAGACCTCGACGCCTTTTTTTTGCGCCGCATCTTTCATGCGTTGAACCAACATGCTGGTGGACATACCCGCTGCACAGCATAAGACGATGTTTTTCATAGCCAGCCTCGACAACGATGGGATAAATAAACATTAATCCCACCGTCTGGTTCAACAACCGCCTTACCCTGATTGTGTGTGGAGTATCACAAACAATTCTTACGAACTGGATCCGTTCGCCCCAGGTAACTGTCCCAGTCTTTCCACACCGGCTGTAGGCCGTTGCGCAGCAGGGCGCTGGCGACCTCCTCCGGACGACGACCGTCGTGCGGCGCGAACTGTTCCAGCTCTGGGTGATTGTCAGCATAGCCGCCTGGCTGGGTTTTCGAGAAAGCGCTGACGCTGGTGATGCCCAGCGGAACAACGCGATCGCGGAACCACGGCGACTCCCGCGTAGAGAGGGAAAGCTCCACGTCGGGTGCCAGCAGGCGGAAGGCGCAGATGGTCTGCACCAGCTGGCGCTCATCCATCAGCGAGGCAGGCTCAATGCCTCCCGCGCACGGGCGCAGGCGTGGGAAAGAGATAGAGTAGCGGCTCTGCCAGTAGTGCTGCTGGAGCCAGAGCAGATGCTCCGCCACCATGTAGCAATCCACCCGCCAGCTGTCGGAGAGACCCACCAGCGCACCAAGGCCGATCCTGTCGATGCCTGCCCGACCAAGCCGGTCCGGGGTCTCCAGCCGCCAGAAGAAGTCCTGCTTGTTTCCCTTCAGATGATGCCGGGCATAGGTTGCCTCATGATAGGTCTCCTGATAGACCATCACCCCGTCTAAGCCCAGCGTCTTAAGCTCGGCATACTCCGCCTGCGACAAGGGCTGCACCTCCATCTGCAACGAGGCGAACTGGCGGCGAATAGCGGGGAAATGGCGGCGAAAGTAGTCCATTCCCACTTTTGTCTGATGCTCACCGGTCACCAGCAGAAGATGCTCAAACCCCATCTCGCGGATCGCCGCGCACTCGCGCAGGATCTCCGCTTCGTCCAGGGTCTTGCGTTTGATGCGGTTGCTCATAGAGAAGCCGCAGTAGGTGCAGTCGTTAGCGCACAGGTTAGAGAGATAGAGCGGGACATAGAGACCGACGGCGTTGCCAAACCGCTGGCGAGTAAGACGCTGCGACCGCTGGGCCAGCGGCTCAAGGTAGTCGCTGGCGGCAGGGGAGAGCAGGGCCATCATGTCATCGCGGGTCAGATGAGTCGCCGCCAACGCTCGCTCAACGTCGGCGCGGGTCTTGCTGTGGATGCGCAGCCGGATATCGTCCCAGTTAAGCTGCCGCCAATGGTCGCTGAAGGTCTTCATATGCCCGTCTCCAGAAAGCCGGTCAGCGGGCTGGTGGCGCTGGCCATGCTGTTTACCGCTCCCGGTCCCGCCAGGCGCGCCAGGCGTCCGGCTTCAACGGCCAGCCTGAACGCACGGGCCATGGCCACCGGATCGTTGGCGACGGCAATCGCCGTATTCACCAGCACCGCGCTGGCTCCCATCTCCAGCGCCTCGGCCGCGTGGCTGGGGGTACCGATCCCGGCATCGACCACTACCGGCACGCCCGCCTGGGCGATGATAATCTCCAGCATGGCGCGGGTGGCCAGGCCCTGGTTAGAGCCTATCGGTGAACCGAGCGGCATCACGGCGGCGCAGCCTGCCTCCTCCAGCCGTCGGCACAGCACCGGATCGGCGCTGCAGTAGGGCAGCACCACGAAGCCCTCTTTGACCAGCATCTCTGCCGCCTTCAGGGTCTCAACCGGATCGGGCAGCAGCCAGCGTGCATCCGGGTGGATCTCCAGCTTCAGCCAGTGAGTGCCCAGCGCCTCGCGTGCCAGCCGGGCGGCAAACACCGCCTCTTCGGCCGTTTTTGCCCCCGAGGTGTTCGGCAGCAGTGTGACGCCCGCCTCCAGCAGCGGAGCGAGGATCGCATCGTTGCGCTGGCGCAGGTCGACGCGTTTCATCGCCAGGGTCACCAGCTGGCTGCCCGAGGCCTGGATCGCGTCGGTCATCAGCTGCGATGAGGCAAATTTGCCCGTTCCGGTAAACAGGTGTGATTCAAAGGTTTTGTCTGCAATACGTAACATGTCAGCCTCCGGCGATAACCTGAAAAAGCAGGATCCGATCGCCGTCCCGCAATTGATGATGATCCCAGCGATCGCGGGGAATAACCTGCTGATTAAGCGCCAGCGCCGTTCCTGGCTTGAGCTGGTTAAGCTGCTCCAGCAGCCCGTGCAGGGTTAGCGCCTCCGCACACTGCATAGGCTCGTCATTGAAGAGGATGCGCATCTTGCCCTCCGCAAACCGGGCAGCCCGCCGCCCGCTGGAGTCCAAGCGTGCGCCAGTGGTGCTTACGCCCGTCAAACAGCCGCAGCTCGCCCTCTGCTACTTCCATCCCGCTGAGCAGCTTTAAGGCCTCCAGCGCCTGCAGCGTGCCTATCATCCCAACCACCGGGCCTACCACGCCCGCCGTGCGGCAGTTGCGCTGTGGCTCGTCGTCGTCCGACCATAGGCAGCGATAGCAGCCGTGCGCCCACGGTGGGGTAAGCACCATCAGCTGGCCGCCAAACCCCACGGCGCTGGCGGTGATCAGCGGCGTGTTCAGCGCTACGCAGGCGGCATTAATCGCCTGGCGCGTCGCCATGTTATCGGTGCAGTCGAGCACGACGTCGGCCTGTGCCACCTGCTGGCGGAGCGCCTCGCCCTCCAGACGCCTCTTCAGGGTAATCAGCTCAACGTGTGGATTGAGCTGCTGTAAGCGCTGACGGGCCGCGTCGGCTTTGGGCTGATTGATATCGTCGGAGGTAAACATAACCTGCCGCTGCAGGTTGCTCAGGTGCACCGCGTCATCGTCCGCCAGCACCAGCGTGCCGACGCCAGCCGCCGCCAGATAGAGCGCGGCAGGGGAGCCTAAACCGCCAAGACCGATAATCAGCACCCGGCTGGCGAGCAGCCTCCGCTGACCGTCGATGGCGATATCTTCCAGCAGGATCTGCCTGCTGTAGCGCATAAAATCGCTGTCATTCATCGCCCACCCCCGCCAGATCGATAAGCTGCTGGGTGGCATGATGCCAGTCTATGGCCTGGGTGATGGCGCTCACCACCGCAATGCTGCCGACGCCGGTTGCCAGCACCTGCGGCGCACGCGCGAGGCTAATGCCGCCGATAGCCACCGTTGGGTAATCCTGCAGCCGGGCAACGTGGCCTGCCAGCTGCACCAAGCCCTGCGGCGCGGAGGGCATCTGCTTGGTCTGGGTCGGGAAGACGTGACCCAGGGCGATATAGGAGGGGCAAGCGGCCAGCGCAACGTCAATCTCCATATCATCATGGGTGGAGACGCCCAGGCGCAGACCCGCGTTGCGGATCGCGCTGAGGTCGGTTGTCTCCAGATCCTCCTGCCCCAGATGCACGCCGTAAGCATCATGTTTAATCGCCAGCCGCCAGTAGTCGTTGATAAACAGCCGGGCCGCGTAGCGCTTGCCCAGCGCAATGGCCGCCACGACGTCGGCCTCTACCTCATGGTCCTGCTTATCTTTGATCCGCAGCTGGAGGGTGCGCACGCCCGCCTCCAGCAGGCGCTCAATCCACATCACGCTGTCGACAACCGGATAGAGCCCGAGGCGGAAGGGCACCAGTGGGAAATCAGGCTGGTACATCACACCTCCTCCTTTTTGAGATAGATCTCGCCGCCGCGGGCACGGAAGTCGTTCGACATATCGTTCATGCCGACTTCAATCGCCTGAGCCGCGGCGTAGTCCCGCACCTCCTGGCTGATCTTCATTGAGCAGAACTTGGGTCCGCACATAGAGCAGAAGTGGGCTACCTTGCCGGACTCCTGGGGTAGGGTTTCATCGTGGTAGGCGCGGGCGGTGAAGGGGTCGAGAGCGAGGTTAAACTGATCCTCCCAGCGGAACTCGAAGCGGGCTTTTGACATGGCGTTATCGCGGATCTGCGCCCCAGGGTGGCCTTTGGCCAGGTCGGCGGCGTGGGCAGCAATCTTGTAGGTAATTAGCCCCTGCTTCACATCTTCTTTGTTCGGCAGGCCGAGGTGCTCTTTTGGCGTGACGTAGCAGAGCATGGCGCAGCCAAACCAGCCAATCATCGCCGCGCCAATGCCGGAGGTGAAGTGGTCATAGCCTGGCGCGATGTCGGTGGTCAGCGGCCCGAGGGTATAGAGCGGCGCTTCATGGCAGTGCTCCAGCTCTTCGGTCATGTTGCGACGAATCATCTGCATCGGCACGTGGCCCGGACCTTCGATCATCACCTGCACATCGTACTCCCAGGCGATTTTGGTCAGCTCGCCCAGGGTATGTAGCTCGGCAAACTGCGCCTCGTCATTGGCATCCTGAATTGAGCCTGGACGCAGGCCATCGCCTAACGACAGGGAGACGTCGTAGGCGGCGCAGATTTCGCAGATCTCACGGAAGTGCTGATAGAGGAAGTTCTCCTGATGGTGGGAGAGGCACCACTTGGCCATGATCGAGCCGCCGCGTGAGACGATGCCGGTAAGGCGATTGGCGGTCATCGGCACGTAGCGCAGCAGCACGCCAGCGTGAATGGTGAAGTAGTCTACCCCCTGTTCGGCCTGCTCCAGCAGCGTCTCGCGAAAGGTCTCCCAGGAGAGATTCTCGGCGATGCCGTTGACCTTCTCCAGCGCCTGGTAGATAGGGACGGTACCAATCGGGACCGGGCTGTTGCGCAGGATCCACTCTCGCGTCTCGTGGATATTGCGGCCGGTGGAGAGATCCATCACCGTATCCGCGCCCCAGCGGGTGGCCCACACCAGCTTCTCCACCTCCTCTTCAATGGACGAGGTCACCGCCGAGTTGCCGATGTTGGCGTTGACCTTCACCAGGAAGTTACGGCCGATGATCATCGGTTCAGATTCGGGGTGGTTGATGTTGGCAGGGATAATGGCGCGCCCGGCAGCTACTTCATCGCGAACAAATTCCGGGGTGATATTCTCCGGCAGGCGTGCGCCAAAGCCTTCGCCCGGATGCTGGCGGCGCAGTACCTCGCCACGAATGCGCTCCCGGCCCATATTTTCACGCAGGGCGATGAACTCCATCTCCGGCGTCACGATCCCCTGACGGGCGTAGTGCAGCTGGGTGACGCACTTCCCGGCGCGGGCGGCGATCCACGCGGATCGGATCCTGGCGATCCCTTTCTCTACGTTGATCGCAACCGCTGGATCGCCATAGGGACCGGAGGTGTCGTACACCGGGATCGCCTCGTTCGCTTCAAACTGCGGGTCTGCTTTGCTGCCGCCGATAAGCGTCGGGCTAAGCTGGATCTCACGCATCGGCACGCGGATGTCATCCCGGGAGCCCTGAAGATAGATACGCGTTGAGTTAGGGAAGGTGGTGCCCTCCAGCGTGTTGATAAAGCGCTGGGCGGCGGCGCGCTGTTCGCGGCGGGTAGGTTTCGTTGCAGACTCAGACATAGCTCATTCCATAAAAAGTTAAGGACGTGGCTTGTCAGAACGACGGATGAAGCAAGAGGTGCGCACAGCCGAAAACAGGCGTACGCAGGCAGATTGACTCTTGTTCCCTTCGCAGGTTCTAACCTGATCAGGTTCCGCGGATCCCGAATTAACGGTCTCAGCCGGTGCTTACGCACTCGGCACTCCGACAAGAAAAACCCCCGTGTTGCAGGGGGCAGGTAAATTAAATTACGCGTTAATGCTTAAGAACTCAAGCAGGGCGAGCGATGTTGCTGTCGTCGTTAGCGCTCTCTGCCAGGTTGAAATCGAACGCCAGCACGATCAGCTGATCTTCCAGCGTAAAGCGTGCGGCCAGCGCTTCGCCAATGCCGGAAAGCGCTTCCTGGAACTCAACCCATTTGTCATCTTCGATGGCGTTTTCAAGGCTTGAGTCGTAATAGTTCATGATCTGCTGGGTATTGGCTTCCAGCTGCGGATAGATTTGCGTGGCCGCTAAAAGTGGGCTGCTGCCTTCCATTTCGCTGATAATCTGTTCATAAATACTAAAGTGTCCGGCGGACAGGTAATCGACCAGATTATGGCAAAAATCGTCCAGAGCCTTCTCATCCAGCTCTGAATAGGACTCCTTGCCCGGCTTAATGCCCACCAGGTTATAGTACGATACCAGCAAATGCTTGCGCACCTGAAGCCAGTGATCGACTAGTTTATTACTTCCGCCTACGCGCGCCGTCAGGCTTTCCAGGTGGTTTAGCATGAATAACTCCGTGGTTTAAGAAAAAAAGTGTTCACCCAAAATATGTAAAAATGATGTAACCAACATGCCAGTGTCGCTAAGGTAGTGCAACAGATTATGGAACGTGTCATCGAATTAACCGATCAGGGCTGGTGGATCGTCAGCCATGAACAAAAATTATGGTTGCCCGCTGGAGAATTACCACACGGCGAGGCAGTAAATTTTGATCTTGTGGGCCAGCGCGGGTTAATTATCGGCGAGTGGCAAGGCGAGTCCGTGTGGCTGGTTCGTCAGGCCCGACGCCAGGATATGGGTTCGGTACGCCAGCTGATGGATCAGGACGTCGGTCTGTTCCAGCTTGCCGGGCGCGGCGTACAGCTGGCAGAGTTCTACCGTTCGCATACGTTCTGCGGCTACTGCGGGCATACCATGCATCCCAGCAAGACCGAGTGGGCGATGCTGTGCGGCGGCTGTCGCGAGCGCTACTACCCGCAGATTGCTCCCTGCATCATCGTCGCGATCCGCCGCGATGACCACATTCTGCTGGCCCAGCATACCCGCCATCGCAACGGGATCTACACCGTGCTCGCGGGTTTCGTCGAGGTGGGTGAGACCCTGGAACAGACCGTGGCCCGCGAAGTGATGGAGGAGAGCGGTATCCGGGTTAAAAACCTGCGCTATGTGACCTCCCAGCCGTGGCCGTTCCCGCAGTCGCTGATGACCGCCTTTATGGCCGAGTATGACAGCGGCGACATCACCATCGATCCTAACGAGCTGCTGGACGCGGGCTGGTATCGCTATGACCAGCTGCCGCTGCTGCCACCGCCGGGCACCGTGGCGCGTCGGCTGATTGAGGACACGGTCGCCCTATGTCGTGCAGAAGATGAGGGCCGGGCAGAGTATGAGTGAAGCATAGAGCGGCGTGTTACAATAACGGTCTGACGCATTGAGGAATTGCAAAATGACCGAATTGAAAAACGATCGTTACCTGCGCGCGCTGCTGCGCCAGCCCGTGGATATCACGCCGGTATGGATGATGAGACAGGCCGGGCGCTATCTGCCGGAGTACAAAGCCACGCGGGCCCAAGCAGGCGATTTTATGTCGCTGTGCAAAAACGCCGAGCTGGCCTGTGAGGTTACGCTGCAGCCGCTGCGTCGCTATCCCCTTGATGCCGCCATTCTGTTCTCCGATATCCTGACCATTCCGGATGCCATGGGGCTGGGACTCTACTTCGAAGCCGGGGAAGGCCCGCGCTTTAGCCTGCCAATCACCGGCAAAGCCGACGTTGAGCGGCTGCCTGTTCCCGATCCAGAGCAGGAGCTGGGCTACGTGATGAACGCCGTGCGCACCATCCGTCGCGAGCTGAAGGGCGAGGTGCCGCTGATTGGCTTCTCCGGCAGCCCGTGGACGTTGGCGACCTATATGGTCGAGGGCGGCAGTAGCAAGGCCTTCACCAAAATCAAAAAGATGATGTATGCCGAGCCGCAAACCCTGCATGCGCTGCTGGAGAAGTTGGCGAAAAGCGTCACGCTCTATCTCAATGCGCAGATTAAAGCCGGTGCGCAGTCGGTAATGATTTTTGATACCTGGGGCGGGGTGCTGACCGGACGCGACTATCAGCAGTTTTCGCTCTACTACATGCATAAGATCGTCGACGGTCTGCTGCGGGAAAACGAAGGCCGCCGCGTGCCGGTCACCCTGTTTACCAAAGGCGGGGGACAGTGGCTGGAGGCAATGGCGGAGACCGGCTGTGACGCGCTGGGCCTCGACTGGACTATTGATATCGCCGACGCCCGCCGTCGCGTAGGTCACAAGGTGGCGCTGCAGGGTAATATGGATCCGTCGATGCTCTATGCACCTCCGGCCCGCATCGAAGAAGAAGTAGCGACTATACTTTCTGGTTTCGGCCAGGGCGAAGGCCACGTCTTTAACCTCGGTCACGGTATTCATCAGGATGTGCCGCCTGAACATGCGGGCGCATTTGTAGAAGCGGTGCATCGTCTCTCGGAGCAATATCACCGCTAAGGAGCATATATGGATCTCGCGTCGCTACGCGCTCAGCAAATCGAACTTGCCTCATCGGTGATCCGCGAGGATCGGTTTATCAACGATCCCCCGGCGTTTATCGGCGGCGCGGACGTCGGCTTTGAGCAGGGTGGCGAAGTGACCCGGGCGGCGATGGTACTGCTGAAGTACCCATCGCTGGAGCTGGTGGAGTACCAGGTTGCGCGTATTGCCACCACCATGCCCTATATCCCCGGCTTTCTCTCCTTCCGTGAGTATCCTGCGCTGATGGCGGCGTGGGATATGCTGTCGCAAAAACCCGATCTGCTGTTCGTTGATGGGCACGGTATCTCGCACCCGCGCCGCCTTGGCGTTGCCAGCCACTTCGGCCTGCTGGTGGACGTGCCGACCATTGGCGTGGCGAAGAAACGCCTGTGCGGCAAGTTTGAGCCGCTCTCGCCTGAGCCAGGCGCGCTTGCGCCGCTGATGGACAAAGGCGAGCAGCTGGCGTGGGTGTGGCGCAGTAAAGCGCGCTGTAATCCGCTGTTTGTCGCCACCGGCCATCGGGTGAGCGTGGACAGCGCGTTGGCGTGGGTTCAGCGCTGCACTCAAGGCTACCGTCTGCCGGAGCCGACCCGCTGGGCCGATGCCGTTGCGTCGCGGCGTCCGGCATTTATGCGATGGCAGGAAATTCAGCCCTGATTCAGGTACACTGCGGCTAATTTCCGATAGCGAGAATTCACCATGTTACAAAACCCTATTCACCTGCGCCTGGAGAAGCTGGAGAGCTGGCAGCACGTCACCTTTATGGCCTGCCTGTGCGAGCGCATGTATCCGAACTACGCCATGTTCTGCCAGCAGACCGGCTTCGGTGACGCGCAGCTTTATCGCCGCATTGTTGACCTGATTTGGGAGACGCTGACGGTGAAAGACGCGAAGGTGAATTTCGACAGCCAGCTAGAGAAGCTGGAAGAGGCGATCCCGGCGGCAGAGGATTACGATCTCTACGGCGTCTATCCGGCTATCGACGCCTGCGTTGCCTTAAGCGAACTGGTGCACTCACGCCTGAGCGGTGAAACGCTGGAGCACACCATCGAGGTGAGCAAGACCTCTATCACCACGGTAGCGATGCTGGAGATGACCCATGCAGGTCGCGAAATGACCGATGAAGAGCTGAAAGCGAACCCGGCCGTAGAGCAGGAGTGGGATATTCAGTGGGAAATATTCCGACTTTTGGCTGACTGCGAAGAACGCGATATTGAGCTGATTAAAGGGCTACGTGCAGACCTACGCGAGGCGGGTGAGAGTAATATCGGTATACTTTTGCAGCAATGAGGCAACAAAACGTGATTTAACGCCTGTTTTGTCTCACTGGAAGGCTTCCCATTGGCCCCCCGTCTGGTCTACATTTGGAGGGCGAAAAAAAGTGGCTATCGGTGCGTGTATGCAGGAGAGTGCTTTTCTGGCATTTTCGTCGCACTCGATGCTTAGCAAGCGATAAACACATTGTAAGGATAACTTATGAACAAGACTCAACTGATTGATGTAATTGCAGACAAGGCTGACCTGTCTAAAGTACAGGCTAAAGCTGCCCTGGAATCCACCCTGGCTGCTATTACTGAGTCTCTGAAAGAAGGCGATGCTGTACAACTGGTTGGTTTCGGAACCTTCAAAGTGAACCACCGCGCTGAGCGTACTGGCCGCAACCCGCAGACCGGTAACGAAATCAAAATCGCCGCAGCTAACGTGCCGGCATTTGTTTCTGGCAAAGCTCTGAAAGACGCAGTTAAATAAGACCGCGTGACAGCGAACAGTTTTGATAAGGGGGCGTTTACGCCCCTTTTGTCTGTCTGGCGTCGCACCCTGACGCTGGCTGGCCTGCTGTTGCTGACGGCCTGCAGCCATAATGATTCGCTGCCGCCCTTTACCGCCAGCGGCTACGCGGGCGACCACGGCGCGGTGCGCATATGGCGTAAGGACGATGGCGATGCCGTTCATCTCCTGACGGCGTTTAGCCCGTGGCGCAGTGGAGATACCTCTATCAGCGAATACCGCTGGCAGGGCGATCGGCTGGCGCTGATCGAACTCAACGTCTACGGCACCCCACCGGAACATATTCGTGCCCGCTTCGACGAGCGCGGCGAACTCAGCTTTATGCAGCGAGAGGTCAACGGCCAGAAGCAGCAGCTCTCCAGCGACCAGATCGCCCTCTACCGCTATCGTGCCGACCAGATCCGCCAGACCAGCGATGCCCTACGTCAGGGCCACGTGACGCTGCGTCAGGGGCGTTGGCACCGCGACGGCTCGGTCACTACCTGTGAAGGCCAAACCATCAAGCCCGATTTTGAACCGCAGGCGCTAAGCCATATTCAACGTCGTCAGCAGCACTCCTCAGCGGACGTGAGTCTGGCGTGGCTGGAAGCGCCGGAAGGGACGCAGCTGTTGCTGGTGGCAAACGAGGATTTTTGTACCTGGCAACCGCAGGCGAAGAGTTTCTAAAGGGGTTGAGACAGGGCGGATAAGCGCAAGCGCCTGACCGCCCTGGAGAGGTTTAGTGCTGCTCTTCCCGTGCAATAGCGCGATAGCCAATATCCTGGCGGCTGAAGCTGCCCTCCCAGTGAATATCTGCCATCAGCGCATAGGCGTTCTTCTGCGCTTCTGCGACGGTGTTACCCAGCGCGGTGGCACAGAGCACGCGTCCGCCGCTGGTGAGCACCTGGTCGTCGTCAGCAAGCGTGGTACCGGCATGGAACACCTTACCGCCGACGTTCTCCAGCGGCAGGCCGTGGATCACGTCGCCGGTGCGGTAGTTGCCCGGATAGCCGCCTGCGGCAATGACCACGCCGAGCGAGGCACGATCGTCCCACTCTGAGGCTTTCTCATCGAGCTTGCCTTCACAGGCTGCCAGACAGAGCTCTACGAGGTCAGACTTCATGCGCAGCATGATCGGCTGGGTTTCCGGATCGCCAAAGCGGCAGTTGAACTCGATCACCTTCGGGTTACCCTGCTGATCGATCATCAGCCCCGCATAGAGGAAGCCCACGTAGGTGTTGCCTTCCGCCGCCATGCCTTTCACGGTTGGCCAGATCACGCGATCCATGGCGCGCTGATGCACCTCGCTGGTGACGACCGGCGCAGGAGAGTAAGCGCCCATTCCGCCGGTGTTCGGCCCGGTATCACCGTTGCCGACGCGCTTATGATCCTGGCTGGTGGCCATCGGAAGAACGTGCTCGCCGTCGACCATGACAATAAAGCTCGCCTCTTCACCGTCGAGGAACTCTTCGATAACGATGCGGTGACCGGCGTCGCCAAAGGCGTTGCCTGCCAGCATATCGTGCACCGCCGCTTCTGCCTCTTCCAGGGTCATTGCCACAATGACGCCTTTACCCGCGGCCAGCCCGTCGGCTTTAATGACGATTGGCGCGCCTTTCTCGCGCAGGTAGGCCAGAGCAGGCTCAACCTCGGTAAAGTTCTCATACTCCGCGGTGGGAATATGATGGCGAGCGAGGAAGTCCTTGGTAAACGCTTTAGAACCTTCAAGCTGGGCGGCACCCTGAGTGGGGCCAAAAATCTTCAGACCCGCAGCCTGGAATGCATCTACCACGCCAATCACCAGCGGTGCTTCCGGGCCAACGATAGTCAGATCGATCTTCTCGTTCTGGGCGAAGCTCAGCAGGGCAGGGATATCCGTCGCGCTCACGGCGACGTTCTGCAGGGTGGGCTCCAGCGCCGTACCGGCGTTACCGGGTGCAACAAAAACGGTGCTTACCAGCGGGGACTGGGCTGCTTTCCACGCCAGAGCATGCTCGCGCCCGCCGTTACCAATAACTAATACTTTCATTCTCTGCTCCGTGAATTAATGGCGGAAGTGACGCATGTCGGTGAAGATCATCGCAATGCCGTGCTCGTCGGCGGCGGCAATGACTTCATCATCGCGAATAGAGCCACCCGGCTGGATCACGCAGGTCACACCCACGGCTGCCGCAGCATCAATACCGTCGCGGAACGGGAAGAAGGCATCAGAGGCCATCGCGGAACCTTTCACTTCCAGCCCTTCGTCACCGGCTTTGATACCGGCAATTTTCGCGGAGTAGACGCGGCTCATCTGGCCTGCGCCGATACCGATGGTCATCTTATCTTTGGCATAAACAATGGCGTTGGATTTAACAAATTTGGCCACTTTCCAGCAGAAGAGGGCATCGCGCATCTCCTCTTCGGTGGGCAGGCGCTTGCTGACGACGCGCAGATCCTTGTTGGTCACCATGCCAAGATCGCGATCCTGAACCAGCAGGCCGCCGTTAACACGTTTGAAATCGAGGCCCGCCACACGCTCGGCCCACTTGCCGCAGGTCAGGACGCGCACGTTCTGCTTGGCAGCGGTGATCTGCAATGCCTCTTCCGTCGCGGAGGGGGCAATGATCACCTCAACAAACTGGCGAGAGATGATTTCCTGGGCGGTATCGGCATCCAGCTCACGGTTAAAGGCAATGATGCCGCCAAAGGCCGAGGTCGGATCGGTTTTATAGGCGCGATCGTACGCGCTGAGGATAGAGTCGCCTACCGCCACGCCGCACGGGTTCGCATGCTTAACGATGACGCAGGCCGGCTCGTTGAACTCTTTCACGCACTCCAGCGCCGCGTCAGTATCGGCGATGTTGTTATAGGAGAGCGCTTTGCCCTGAACCTGGGTAGCCGTCGCCACGGAAGCCTCTTTAACGCCTTCTTCTATATAGAAGGCAGCCTGCTGGTGGCTGTTTTCGCCGTAGCGCATATCCTGCTTCTTAATAAAGTTCAGGTTCAGGGTACGTGAGAAGCGGCCAGCGGGCTCTTTGGTTTCACCGTGGTACGCCGGAACCAGACTGCCAAAGTAGTTGGCGATCATGCTGTCATAGGCTGCGGTGTGCTCGAAGGCTTTAATCGCGAGGTCGAAACGGGTCTCAAGGGTCAGAGAGCCGTCGTGGGTATCCATCTCTTTAATAATGGCGTCGTAGTCACTGCTCTTAACCACAATCGCCACGTCTTTATGGTTCTTGGCAGCGGAGCGCACCATGGTAGGGCCACCGATATCGATATTCTCTACGGCGTCTTCCAGCGAGCAGCCTTCGCGGGCAACGGTCGCGGCAAAGGGATAAAGGTTAACAACCACCATATCGATAGGATCGATGCCATGCTGAGCCATGATCCCGTCATCCTGGCCGCGACGGCCAAGAATGCCGCCGTGCACTTTCGGGTGCAGGGTCTTTACGCGTCCATCCATCATTTCCGGGAAGCCGGTGTAATCAGAAACTTCGGTTACCGGCAGGCCTTTATCTGCCAGCAGGCGGGCAGTACCGCCGGTGGAGAGCAGCTCCACGCCGCGCTGGGAGAGTGCCTGAGCGAACTCGACGATACCGGCCTTATCAGAAACACTGAGCAGAGCGCGGCGGATTGGACGTTGTTGCATGGTATAAATCCCCGGGATTTGAACATTACAGAGAGCGTTAGCTGAATTTTTCTCTAAAAACTCAGCTAACGCCCCATAAGGGGCCGCCTTTAATAAGCGAAGGCATTTTAACGAAAACGTTTGCGCATCGCTCGTAAATTTTCAATTTTTCGCAGCTATGTGGATAACTCTGTGCGTAAAAAGGTATAAGGCCGCCTTTTGCTGTGGAATGCAGCAGTCAGTCATTTTTCTGTCATTTAACTATTGCGGGCGCTCGAGAACTCCCTATAATGCGCCTCCATCGACACGGCGGATGTGAATCACTTCACACGATGAGCCGGGTTGATTGAAGAGAAAAAATTCTGAAATTAAGGATTGACTCTGAAAGAGGAAAGCGTAATATACGCCACCTCGCAACGGTGAGCTGAAAGCGACGTTGCACTGCTCTTTAACAATTTATCAGACAATCTGTGTGGGCACTCGAAGACATGGATTCTTAACGTCGCAAGACGCTAAATGAATACCAAGTCTCAAAGAGTGAACATACGTAATTCATTACGA
>Ga0268257_1001374_pt1 | contig 21132 bp, 16 predicted proteins | sample AgamicAtPrz_FD_200249 | JGI IMG/M metagenome (GOLD analysis project Ga0268257, IMG submission 200249) | Agave microbial communities from Guanajuato, Mexico - At.P.rz (v2) (version 3) | ecosystem: Host-associated > Plants > Phyllosphere > Phylloplane/Leaf | place: Guanajuato, Mexico | collected... | reverse complement strand
TCCTGCATCTGCAGATGTCGCGCCTGCAGAACGCCCCGGACGCCAACGTGGTGAACTACATGACCATCAACATGGAGCAGACCGCCGCCATCCAGAAGGTGAGCGACGACGCCTGCTTCCGCTTCCTCTATCCGATGGTGAAGGGCGGCATCAACCCGATGCGCATGCTGGATAAAGACCTGATGGCGCGGCGCATGCAGGCCGACGCCGACATGATGCGCGCGGCCTACGGCAAAAACCGCCACACCGTGACCCAGGCCGAACGCGAGGCGGCCGTCGAGGATGTGCGACCGATTATGAAGGAACTTGCCGATAAGTACGGTGAGGACATTCAGCTGCTACAGATACCGGAGAAGGCGGCGGGCAAAGAGAAGCTCTCCTGCGATATGGTGCAGGAGATGTGGGCCAAGGTGCTGGCGCTGCCGGAGCAGAAGGCGGCAGGGGTGATTCGGCTGGCGGTATCTGAGCTGGAGTGAAGAGGCGCTGGTTTTTTGGGCACTTAGCGCGGGTTTCGCGCGTCGTCGCTTGCATGGCGGCGCGCGACAGGTATAATCCACAACGTTTCCGCATCCCCTTCAGTGCCGAAGTGGCGAAATCGGTAGACGCAGTTGATTCAAAATCAACCGTAGAAATACGTGCCGGTTCGAGTCCGGCCTTCGGCACCAAAAGATGTGAATCAAAGTCGCTCAAGGGCGGCTTTTTTTGTTTCTTAAATCCCATATCCACCCAATTATTTTCCTTTATGAACAGCAAGCAGAATCCACATTACTCACTCTGCTGATAATCATTTATTCAATATCATTGTTCATTTCTTTGCCCTGTATCGTTTGCGATAGCCTTTATAGTGGGTATTATTTTGCGCACTGGATTCCAAAAATTAATATTTTCCTGTGCACACTTGCACAATGTCCGCGATCTCCCCGAGGGTTTCATGACTAACACTAACTTTTCTCAAACGGCTTCGTTTATCTGGTCGGTGGCCGATTTGCTGCGCGGTGATTTTAAACAGTCTCAGTACGGGCGCGTGATCCTTCCCTTTACTCTGCTGCGCCGCCTTGAATGTGTGTTGGCGGAGACCAAAGACGCGGTGGTGGCGAAATATGATGAATTAAAAACCAGCCCACTTCCGGAAGATGCCAAAGAGAAGTTTCTGCTGTGCGCCAGCGGGCTCTCCTTCTTCAATACCTCGAAGATGGATCTGGGCAAGATGGGGCAGAACGACATCAAAGCCAACCTGGAAAGCTACGTGCAGGCGTTCTCCCCGGACGCGCGTGAAATCTTCGAACACTTCAAATTCAGCGAGTTTGTCGGACTGCTGGAAGACGCCAATCTGCTGTTCAAAGTGGTGAAGAAATTCGCCACCACCGATTTGAGCCCGAAAGCGATTTCCAACTATGAGATGGGCCTGGTGTTTGAAGAACTTATCCGTCGTTTTGCGGAAAGTTCCAACGAGACCGCCGGTGAGCACTTTACTCCACGCGATATCGTGCGTCTGACAACTTCACTGGTATTTATGGAAGATGACGAAGCGCTAACACAGGACGGTATCATCCGCACCATTTATGACCCGACGGCCGGGACCGGCGGCTTCCTCTCTGCGGGCATGGAATATGTGCATGAGCTGAACCCTAACGCGGTGATACGTGCTTTTGGTCAGGAGCTGAACCCGGAATCCTACGCAATCTGTAAAGCCGACATGCTGATCAAAGGTCAGGACGTCAGCCGCATTAAGCTGGGTAACACCCTCTCTAACGACCAGCTGCCACAAGATCAATTCGACTATATGCTCTCTAACCCGCCGTTTGGCGTGGACTGGAAAAAGATTGAGGGCGAGATTAACGACGAACATACGCAGAAAGGCTTTAACGGTCGCTTTGGCCCTGGCCTGCCGCGTGTATCCGACGGCTCGCTGCTGTTCCTGATGCACCTGATCAGCAAAATGCGCGACAGCCACAACGTGGATGGCACCGTAAGCAACGGCGGGCGTATCGGGATTATCCTTAACGGTTCGCCACTTTTTACCGGTGGTGCAGGCAGCGGTGAAAGTGAAATCCGTCGTTACATTCTGGAAGCCGATTTGCTGGAAGGCATCGTCGCACTGCCAACGGACATGTTCTATAACACCGGCATTGCCATCTACGTCTGGATCCTCTCCAACAAGAAAGCGCCTGAGCGTAAAGGTAAAGTACAGTTGATTGATGGCACCAACCTGTGCGGCAAAATGCGTAAATCGCTGGGTTCCAAGCGTAACCTGATGGGCGAAGACGATATCAAACTAATCACCCAGACCTTCGGTGATTTTAAGGTAGTGGATGCAACAACTCTGGAAGAGCTTGGTCTGGAAAAAGCCGCCGAGCAAAAATCCAGTCGTGGCCGTCAACCTGCCACCGCAAAAACCGAAGCGCCTAAAACCTTCGCCAGTAAAATCTTTAACAGCACCGACTTTGGCTATCGTCGCCTGACCATTGAACGCCCGCTGCGGTTATCCGCTCAGGTGACCGATGAAGCGATTGCGACTCTGCGCTTTGCGCCGAAGCCGTTTAACGCGCCGATGGAATACCTGTATGAAGAGTTCGCATCCCAGTGGCAGGAAGAGACCTATGGTGATTTCTCCGAACTGGAAGCCGAAGCGCGCGCCATCGTTAAAGCTGAATTTGCCGAGCTGAAAGAGAAGCAGATTAAAGATCTGCTCGACAGCAAACTGTGGCTGGCGCAGCGCGCCTTGGTGGAAAAAGCGCAGCAGATTCAGACGGCTCTGGGTACGCAGGCGGGTGGCAAAACGCTGGTAAGCAATGACTTTAATCAGTTCCAGCTGACCCTGAAAGGGGCCATCAAAACGGCTGGCGTGAAGCTGGATACCAAAGAGAACAAGCAGTTTATCGATGCCATCACCACCAAAAACCCGCATGCCGAGCCGGTGGTGAAAAAGGCGCTGAAAGAAGCCGCTCAGCCGCTGTATGGTGCATTTGAATACAAAGGTAAAGTAGTTGAGTTTGAGCAGGACGGAGACCTGCGTGATAACGAAAACGTGCCGCTGAACCCGGCGGTATCCACCATCGACCTGATTGAAAACTACTTCAAAGCTGAAGTGCTGCCACTGGTGGCTGATTCTTGGATTAATGCTGAAAAGCAAGATAATAAAGATAATAATGTCGGAATAGTTGGTTATGAGATCAACTTTCATTCCTGTTTTCAACGAAAACACTACAGAGATAAGCTTCTTCAAGGAGAATCGATTCGTTTAAAAGAAATAGTGAAAATAAACAATTCTGGGTTTTATGTATTGGATCAATTAACTGGAAGGGTAAATGAATTTTCTTCTTTAAGTGAAAAGAGAATTGCTCTTAATCCAATTCGCTTTGATTTTCACAACGAAACTCTCATCCCTGAGTTTTATAATATATTTTTACAACAGGAAGAAGGTTTGGATTGGCTTAAAAATAATTTCAAAGCAGCTTCTATGTATTCAAGAAATATATCAATGTCTGCATGGTTAAATGCGAGGTTCTCGCTTCCAACTGTAGGTAATCAGTCAGGGTTAATAGAGGTTTGGAATGAGTGTGAGGCAGTGTTAGCTCGAGTCTCGTTACTTAAAAAATCTGTTTTTTCAAATTTTATCTCGGCACGACAACAATTACTGCCATATCAAAGTGTTGCGCATAGATATGAACAAGAATTCTCAGCAATGTTGCCTACTCCTTTAGCCATCCTGTGGGAGTTAGTAGAGTCAAAATTTAATAATAGAGAACGATGTGAGTCTCTTGTCAAGTTTTTTGAATATCTTGGCTTGTATTTTGTTTCATTTATTTTTGGGCATAAAAAGCCGTCAAAAGAATGCTTTTGTAAAAAGAAAAAAGACTTGCCAGATATTACAATGGCCTTTAGTCATAATCGAATTAAAGACTATAAAAATAGATTTGATTTAAGTGAGGGTAATGTTAGTTTGATATGTAGTGACGAGATTGTAAACATTCTCAGTGAAGCCACTGAGCTAAGAAATGATATTTATCATAGAGGGTTGCCCTCTGCTACAGCTGTAAATTCAACGAAAGAGGTTATTGAGCGTTTAGTTAATCGTATGCAACTTGAATGTCGAGAGTTTTTTGAAATGACCACTCTTATAAAACCAATTCAAGCAAAATTCGATGGGAGTGGGTTTTTGAATGAAGTTGAGATTCTTAAAGGGTTAGGGATTAATCCGAGTAAAACTACACAATTCAAGACTTCTGAACCTATGATATCTGGAGAACTCTATCTTGCTCATGGTGATTTAGGAATCAATGAAAATATAAGCGTAACCAAAATGTTTCCTTTAATGGTCCTGAGAGAAATTTTACCCGAAAGTGATATAATGGGTTTTTACTTCTATAGTGACATTTTTGACGATAATATTCGTTTTGTTTGTCCTTATCCTAACGTGACAACTTACACATTTCTCGAACAAAATATTATTACAGATAGCCTAGGGTGAATCATTTAAAATAATTATTCTTGTATAAATTCTTGGATGCTTGGGTATCCGCTGTAGTGAGTTTTGACGCCTGCAGCTAACAAGCTTATGATCCAGGAAAATTTCTTTTCCGCATAAGGGACAGGTATGGGCAACAGAATGTGGATGATTCGCGGCGATGGCGGTAAACTCTACGACGATTTTCGCGATAAACAAATCGTAGGTATTGGTTGGTCTCAACTGGCTCCTTTAGTCAAACCCGGCCTGTCCCGACCTCAGTTACTCGCCTTGTATCAGGAAGCAGACCCTTTGATGAAGTTGGGTAGCGCTCGTTCTGGTGCATCACAGGTCTGGCGTTTTGTGAATGAAATTCAAAAGGGTGATTGGGTTATTACCTATTCGCCAGCCAATCGTACTTATCTTTTAGGCAAAGTTACTTCCGACTTTCAATACCATCCTGAATGGGTGGAAGAAGGTATGGGAATCGTTCGGCAGGTTAAATGGAATAATGAAGAAATCGACCGCGATCGATTGTCTGTTGCTACTAAAAATACACTGGGCTCTACGCTGACGGTTTTCCAGCTACCAGAGTATGCGTTAGTAGAGCTGTTACAGGATAAGAAACCCACAGTTGACGTTATTACTCAGAATTCAGTTCCAATGGATGAGGATGAAGTTGTTTCAGATCCGCTTCGTGATATGGAAATGCTTGCATTTGAGGGGATTAAAGATCGAATCAACTCACTCGACTGGGATGAGATGCAGGACCTTGTCGCCGGAGTCTTACGCAGTATGGGGTATAAAACTCAGGTGTCACCCGCAGGAGCCGATCGTGGTAAAGACATCATCGCTTCACCTGATGGATTTGGTTTTGAAAATCCGCGTATTATCGTTGAGGTAAAGCACCGCAGAGAACAGATGGGAAGTCAGCAAATCCGCAGTTTTATTGGCGGCCGTCATAAAGACGATCGTGGGCTTTATGTTAGTACTGGCGGCTTTACAAAGGATGCTCGATATGAAGCCGATCGTTCGACGATACCGCTGACGCTCTGGACGCTGGATGACCTTGTCAGAGCGCTTATCGAAAACTATGAGCAGGTCGATATTGATACTAAGCTGCTGGTGCCTCTCAAGAAAACCTATATTCCTGCCAAAAATTAGCTTCTACGGCAATTAAGTTTCAAGATTAAGTCGCTTCAGGGCGGCTTTTTTGTCTGGCATTTGGCGTTTATGTGTCTCATTGAATGTAGATGGACATTAACCCGGCACAGCTACCGCTCTCCTCAACTGTTTCTCAATAGCAGTATTCATTTCTTTGTCCCATATCGGTTGCGATAGTCCCTGTAGAAGGTATTATTTTGCGCATTGCATTCCAAAACTGAATTTTTGCCTGTGCACATTTGCATTATGGCTGCGATCTCCCCGAGGGCTTCATGACTAACACTAATTTTTCTCAAACGGCTGCGTTTATCTGGTCGGTGGCTGATCTGCTGCGCGGTGATTTCAAACAGTCTCAGTACGGGCGCGTGATCCTGCCCTTTACGCTGCTGCGTCGTCTTGAGTGTGTGTTGGCGGAGACCAAAGATGCGGTGGTGGCGAAGTATGATGAACTAAAAACCAGCCCACTGCCGGAAGATGCCAAAGAGAAGTTTCTGCTGCGCACGAGCACGCTTTCCTTCTTCAACACCTCGAAGATGGACCTGGGCAAGATGGGCCAGAACGACATCAAAGCCAACCTGGAAAGCTACGTACAGGCGTTCTCCCCGGACGCGCGTGAGATCTTCGAACACTTCAAATTCAGCGAGTTCGTCGGCCTGCTGGAAGATGCCAACCTGCTGTTCAAAGTGGTGAAGAAATTTGCCACCACCGATTTGAGCCCGAAAGCGATTTCCAACTATGAAATGGGCCTGGTGTTTGAAGAGCTTATCCGCCGTTTCGCGGAAAGTTCTAACGAGACCGCCGGTGAGCACTTTACCCCACGCGATATCGTGCGTCTGACCACTTCGCTGGTGTTTATGGAAGATGATGAGGCCCTGACGCAGCCCGGTATCATCCGCACCATTTATGACCCGACGGCCGGGACCGGCGGCTTCCTCTCTTCAGGCATGGAATACGTGCACGAGTTGAACCCTAACGCGGTCATGCGCGCCTTTGGCCAGGAGCTGAACCCGGAATCCTACGCAATCTGTAAAGCCGACATGCTGATCAAAGGTCAGGACGTCAGCCGTATTAAGCTGGGCAACACTCTCTCTAACGACCAGCTGCCGCTGGACCAGTTCGACTACATGCTCTCTAACCCGCCGTTTGGCGTGGACTGGAAGAAGATCGAGGGCGAGATTAACGACGAACATACGCAGAAAGGCTTTAACGGTCGATTTGGCCCTGGCCTGCCGCGTGTATCCGACGGCTCGCTGCTGTTCCTGATGCACCTGATCAGCAAAATGCGCGACAACCACAACGTGGATGGCACCGTGAGCAACGGCGGGCGTATCGGGATTATCCTTAACGGTTCACCACTGTTTACCGGTGGTGCGGGCAGTGGTGAGAGCGAAATCCGCCGCTACATTCTGGAGGCCGATTTGCTGGAAGGCATCGTCGCGCTGCCAACGGACATGTTCTACAACACAGGCATTGCCACCTACGTCTGGATCCTCTCCAACAAAAAAGCGCGTGAGCGTAAAGGTAAAGTACAGTTGATTGATGGCACCAACCTGTACGGCAAAATGCGTAAATCGCTGGGTTCCAAGCGTAATCTGATGGGTGAAGACGATATTAAACTGATCACCCAGACCTTCGGTGATTTTAAGGTGGTGGATGCCACCACTCTGGAAGAGCTTGGTCTGGAAAAAGCCGCTGAGCAAAAATCCAGCCGTGGTCGCCAGCCTGCCACCGCAAAAACCGAAGCGCCGAAAACCTTCGCCAGTAAAATCTTTAACAGCACCGACTTTGGCTATCGCCGCCTCACCATTGAGCGCCCGCTGCGTTTATCCGCTCAGGTGACGGATGAGGCGATTGCGACGCTGCGCTTTGCGCCGAAGCCGTTTAACGCGCCGATGGAATACCTGTATGAAGAGTTCGCATCCCAGTGGCAGGAAGAGACCTATGGTGATTTCTCCGAACTGGAAGCAGAAGCGCGTGCCATCATCAAAGCTGAATTTGCAGAGCTGAAAGAGAAGCAGATTAAAGATCTGCTCGACAGCAAACTGTGGCTGGCGCAGCGCGGGTTAATGGAAAAAGCACAGCAGATTCAGGCAGCTCTGGGTACGCAGGCGGGTGGCAAAACGCTGGTGAGCAATGACTTCAACCAGTTCCAGTTGACCCTGAAAGGTGCCATCAAAACGGCTGGCGTGAAGCTGGACGCTAAAGAGAACAAGCAGTTTATCGACGCCATCACCACCAAAAAACCGGATGCCGAGCCGGTAGTGAAGAAGGTGCTGAAAGAAGCCGCTCAGCCGTTGTACGGGGCGTTTGAGTACAAAGGCAAGGTTGTTGAGTTCGAACAGGACGGTGAGCTGCGCGATAACGAAAACGTGCCGCTGAACCCGTTAGTATCTACCAGCGATTTGATTGAAAACTACTTTAGAGCGGAAGTATTGCCGCATGTGAGTGACGCGTGGATCAACGCCGATAAGCGCGATGCGAAAGATGGTGAAGTGGGAATTGTCGGTTACGAGATTCCGTTTAACCGCCATTTCTATGTCTACCAGCCACCTCGCCCATTAGAAGAGATTGATGCCGACCTGGACGCGGTCAGCGCCGAGATTATGAAGCTGCTGCAAGAGGTACATTCCTGATGGCTAAGTATAAGGCGTATCCGGAGTATAAGGATTCTGAACACAATTTTGTTCGTACAATTCCTAAACATTGGGGAAAAAGTACTGTCGGAGCAATTTCTAGTGTTATAGATCCGCAGCCCGATCACCGTGCTCCTGTAATTTGTGATGATGGATCCGGCTATCCGTACATTGGCATCAGAGATGTAAATAAAGATGGAACATTAAATTTCGAAACAGCCAGGCCTGTTGAAGAAAGTGCTGTGATAAAGCAAGAAAAAAACTTCATTATTCGACCTCACGATATTATTTTTTGCAAGGTTGGCACATTAGGATTACCTAGAAAAATTATACCAAATGGCCGCTGTGCACTTTCGGCAACACTGGTATTAATAAAAGCTGATGAAACAATTAATAGCCAGTTTTTATTATATACGCTTGATAGCGATATAGTTGTTTCTCAGACTAATTACTTGGCAACAGGATCAACACGGGCAGCGTTAGGTATTCAACAAATAAGAAAATTTCAGATCCCTATACCATCCAGTGTTGAACAACAACAGATTGCTGTATTTTTAGATTACGAAACCGCAAAAATCGACAATCTGATCGAGAAGCAGCAACAACTGATTGAACTGCTAAAAGAAAAACGTCAGGCGGTGATTAGCCATGCTGTCACCAAAGGGCTAAACCCAGATGTGCCGATGAAAGATTCTGGTGTTGATTGGTTGGGGGAAGTGCCGGAGCATTGGACTATTGCTCAATTAAAGTTCAATACTCTTGAAATGCAAACTGGCCCATTTGGTAGTCAATTACATGCTGAAGATTATGTGATAGATGGTATTCCATTAATAAATCCTGCGCATATGAATGCAGGGATGATTATACCTGATCCGAAAGTTACTGTTGATGAAGCGACCCAAGAAAGACTAGGGCGACATAAACTTTCAGAGGGTGAAATTATTCTCTCTAGACGTGGCGAATTAGGTCGGTGCGCTGTTGTAAAGAAAAATAACGAAGGTTGGTTATGCGGCACAGGCAGTTTGAAAGCTAAGCTTACAAAAAAAATAATCCCAGACTACGCTTATACTCTGATTTCTTCTGAGGGCGTTGTTTCAGAACTGACATTGGAATCTAAAGGTTCGACAATGGCAAATTTGAATACCGAGACTTTGGGTAGAGTTCGATTGCCAATTCCTCCGATTAGTGAGCAAGAGGCAATATTGGATTATATTAAGATAATTTCAGATAAATATGATTATCTCATTCGATCTGCAGACACTGCAATCAGACTTATGCAAGAACGCCGCACTGCCCTGATCTCCGCCGCCGTCACCGGAAAAATCGACGTCCGTGATTGGGTTGCCCCGGACACACAGGATGTTGAGGAGCCACAGGAGGCCACCGCATGAGCATGGACAGCACCAAAGAGCTGATTTTCCAGGATGAAATCATCACTCAGATGGAAGATCGAGGTTGGATTCGAGGAAAAACCGACGGCTACGATCGCGAACGTGCACTGTACTCGCAGGATGCACTGGCCTTTGTGCAGACCACACAGCCGCAGGAATGGGAGAAGTTTACCAAAATTTATCCTTCGGATACCGAGCGTCATTTTCTTGATGTGCTGGTGGCGCAGCTGAAAAAAGCGGATATCAATGCCACCGATATGCTTTCGCGCACCTACGGCACGCTCGGCGTGTTACGTCATGGCATCAAAAGCCATAATGCGCGTTTTTCCCTGTGCCAGTTCAAGCCGGAACATAACCTCAACCCGGAAACCCTGACACGCTACAAGCAGAATATTTGCCGCATCGTGCCGGAGCTGGTTTACAGCCCGCATGTTTCGAACGCCGTATTTGAAGAAACGGGTGTTAAGGCGAAGAAATGGCGTATCGACCTGGTGCTGTTCGTCAATGGCCTGCCGATAGCGACCCTCGAACTGAAGTCTGAATTTAAGCAGACGGTGCAAAACGCCATTACGCAATATAAGAAAACGCGTTTGCCAAAGGACCCAGGCACCAACAAACCCGAGCCGCTGCTGACCTTTAAACGCGGTGCGCTGGTGCACTTTGCCGTCAGCCAGTACGAAGTGTTTATGGCTACTAAACTTGATGGCGATAAAACCTTCTTCCTGCCGTTTAACAAAGGCACCCATAACGGCGGCGCGGGGAATGATATCCCGAAAGATGCCAATGACTACGCCACCAGCTACCTGTGGAATGAGGTGCTGTTGCCGGACAATCTGCTGAAAATTCTCGCCAGTTTTGTGCATCTGCAAATCGTCGAAAAAGAAAACGCTATTGGCCTGAAATACAAAAGCGAGAGCCTGATTTTCCCGCGCTATCACCAGTGGGACGTGGTGAACAAACTGATCACCGCCGCCACGGTGGAAGGCACCGGCAATAAATATCTGATTCAGCACAGCGCGGGGTCGGGCAAATCGAACTCTATCGCCTGGACGGCCCACCAGCTTTCCCGTCTGTACGATGAAAATGGCGAAAAGCAGTTCCACTCGGTGATTGTGGTGACGGACCGCACCGTGCTTGACGACCAGCTACAGGACACCATCTATCAGTTTGAACATCAGGATGGCGTCGTCGGACGGATCAATAACAAAGAGGGTGACGGTTCTAAATCGGAGAAGCTGGCGAGCGCGCTGGAAAACTCGCAGCCGATTATCATCGTCACCATTCAGACCTTCCCATTCGTCCTGAAGGCGATTGAAAACAGCGTCAGCCTCAAGCAGCGTAAATACGCGGTGATTGCCGATGAAGCGCACTCCTCGCAGAGCGGTTCTACGGCGCGTCAGCTGAAGGAAGTACTGATGACCGAAGAGGCGGATGACGATGTGGAGATGTCTTCAGAAGATATTCTGGATGCCACCGTCGCCGCGCGTAAAGGCAGCAACAACCTCAACTATTACGCCTTCACCGCCACGCCGAAGGCCAAAACGCTGGAGCTGTTTGGCCGTCGCCCGAATCCGCAGGAACAGGCTTCAAAAACGAACAAACCGGAAGCGTTCCACATTTACTCCATGCGCCAGGCCATCGAAGAAGGCTTTATTCTTGATGTGCTGAAGAACTACACCAACTACAAGGTGGCGTACAAACTGCTGCAAAAGCTGGACGATCCTGACCGGGAAGTGGACAGCAAAAAAGCCAAAATCAAACTTAACCAGTGGGTCTCGCTGCACGATCATAACGTGTCGCAGAAAGTGAAGGTGATTGTTGAGCACTTCCGCAAGCATGTGATGCATTTACTGGCCGGCCAGGCAAAAGCGATGGTGGTGACCAGTTCGCGTAAGGCGGCGGTGCGCTACAAGCTGGCGTTCGATAAATACATCGCCGAGCAAAAGTACGACAAGATAAGCGCTATGGTGGCGTTCTCCGGGGAAGTGGAATTCAACGAAGATGACCACAACAGCCTTGCGCTTCTTAACCAGAAGTTCACCGAAATCAATATGAACCCAGGCCTGAAAGGCCGGGATATGCGTAAAGCGTTTGATACCGACGACTACCAGGTGATGCTGGTGGCCAACAAATTCCAGACCGGTTTTGACCAGCCCAAGCTGTGCGCCATGTATGTGGATAAAAAGCTCGGTGGCGTGGAGTGCGTACAAACGCTGTCGCGCCTGAACCGTACCTATCCTGGGAAGGCGCAGTCCGGCACGTTTGTGCTCGATTTCTACAACGAGCCCGACGAGATTTTGGGTGCTTTCCAGCCGTATTACCAGACCGCAGAATTGACGGATGTCAGCGACCCGCAACAGGTCTTTGAACTGTTTGAAAAGCTACGGACCAGCGGTATTTTCCTGTGGAACGAGGTAGAGCAGTTCTGCGAGGCGTTCTTCAGCAAAAACAAATCCAACGCGGCCATTAGCAATATCTGCAAACCTGCGGTGGAGCGCTGGAAACATCGCTACACCTCGGCGATTGATGCGTATGTCCTCGCCAAAGAGATGTTTGAACGCACCAAGAGAACCGGCGATATTGTGCTGATCACCAATGCGGAAAACACTTTCAAAGAGTGCGAGAAAGAAAAAAGTAAGCTGGATATCTTCAAGAAAGATCTCGGCAGCTTTGTCCGCTTTTACGAGTTTATGTCGCAAATCGTCGATTACGACGACAAGAACCTGGAAAAGCTGAGCCTGTTTGCCCGCCATCTGCGTCCATTACTGCATGAACAGCGTATCGAAGAAGACGAGATTGATTTAAGCAATGTGGAGATGAGCCATTATCGCCTGTCGAAGCTTCACGAACAGCACTTGAAGCTGCAAGAAGATGCTGAAGAATACAAAATCAAACCGGGTAATGATGTCGGAACGGCGAAACCAAAGGACAAGAAAGAGGAGTTTCTTTCAAATATACTGGCTCGTCTGAACGAGCTTTTTGTCACCGATAATCTGACCGATAAAGACATGATCAATTATGCCTTCGCGGTGCGCGACAAGCTTTCAGAAAACCAGGCGGTGATGACCCAGATCGCGAACAATACGCGCGAACAGGCGATGTTGGGGGATTTCCCGAAGGCGATTGATGATGCCGTTATGGACAGCAACGAAGCCCAGCAGGAGATGATGGTGCAATATCTCTCTAATCCTGAACTGGCGAAGGGCTTTGCCCGCGTGGTGTTTGATATGTTGAAAGGGGCTTGATTTACGATTCCCCGATAAAAAATGGGATGTTTTGTCAGGAATAAAACCCAAAACATGACATCCCCATCAGTTTACTCAAAAAGGATGGTATCAGCGCTCTCAGGACACGTTCTACGTGGGCAGCCTGAAAGGTGTCGGACGCATTTATCAGCAGACGTTCGTTGATACGTACTCGAAGGTTGCACACTGCAAGCTGTATGTCACTAAAACGCCGATTACAGCGGCTGACCTGTTGAATAATCGCGAGTTGCCATTTTACGCGTCCCAGGGCCTGCCAATGCTGAGAATACACACCGACAGGGCCACGGAGTACTGCGGCAAAGTGGAGCAGCATGATTACCAGCTTTATCTGGCAATAAATGATATCGACCACACGAAACCAAAGCAATGTCGCCGCAGACAAACGGCATCTGCGAACGGGTTCCACAGGACGATATTGCAGGAATTTTATCAGGTAGCGTTCCGCAAAAAACTGTATGGCGAACTCGATACATTACAATCAGATCTTGATGCATGGCTGGCTCACTATAATAATGAGCGAACCCATCAGGGGAAAATGTGCTATGGCCGGACGCCAATGGAAACATTACTCGATGGAAAACGCATCTGGGTTGAGAAAAATTTAAGCCAGATGCAATCTGACAGATTCCTGTATAAATAACTGGTAACTGTCAGATCAGGTCTGAGCTAATATAAATTAACCACATGACGAGATTACAAATGGTGCATTCGAGGTGAAAAATCCTTTATAAGCGTCATATAAGCCATTCGCACGAGCATAGGCTTCAGCTTCTCGTAACTTAGCATTTGCCATGTTGTATCTTTTCCATTTTTCTTCTCCATCATCACATTTTGGAGAATGACCCAAATCAACGCCAAAACTTGAAAACTCAGACATCATTACCTGAAGTTTTTCACTGGCAAGACGTTTTTGATTTGCGTCAGTCAATTCCTTTTCTTTTGTTGCGAGCGCTGTATATTCACTATTTATATTTTTTCTGGTGTTTTCTAATTCAGCAAGCTTGTTTTCATATTCTTTTTTTATTTGCTCGAGATAAACTTCTTTTTTATAGTTCTCCCCTTGTTTTTTTATTATTTCATTTTCCTTTGCTGAGGTTTTTTCATAAAAGGTATTTACCTCTTTGTTATGTGCATCTTTTAACATCTGAAGTGATTTGTACTCACTGATGAAAAAGAGAGCGATGGGTATGCATATAACAATGACGATAAGCGACTGTATAGAGTATTTTTTTACTATTTCAAGTGCACTATCTACTGTCATGTTTTTTACCTCTATTTGGTTTGACCTTATTCTAATTAGCTAAAGATGATTTTGCAATATGGCAACTCACTAAGTTATGATTAATATAATTATATCAACACCTTCTTTCTCAATACTATTAAAATCATGTATGAACATCGAAGAATAATGTTTTTATAGATCGTTTTACCGTTCCTACCGGACAGAAAAGTTGTATTTTTATTGTTACTCAACAGAATATAATGTTCTTCATTAATCCCGCTTGCGGCCTTATGCTTCATAACTCTTTAACAGTTGTCTGGACTGCCATAAAAATCGTCTATAACATAGCCAGTTAGACTACATATGGAGATGTAAGCATGAGCACCAGAAGAGAGATAAAGGATGGGGCACTCTTTGACGTTCTCGACAGAGGGATCGTCTACACCGAGGCGTTGGGCTGGCTTGATATGGGACATGCCCGTGGCAATGACGTGGCAACGCTCAAACGTCAATTCGTTGAGGGAGAGCGTAGCGGTAAACCATCTTATTCCGTCATGTATCGGCAAGATATGGGCGTCTTAAAATTCAAATCGCGGTTTGGCGTTGGGAAGTTCTCTCACTGGGAAATTAAGCGTGGCCGGAGCACTGAAGACATCAACAGAATCATGCTGGCGATGATGATGAACACCGCATCCAGATTCGAAGGCCTGCAAAGCCTCCGGTCATTCTCCTGGTATACGGACAGCGGCTTTAGTGGCGAGGATTTGGTATCTGACCTGTTCGGGTTCTATCGGGCAATTATTCCTGGCCGGTATGGCTACCGTCTCAAGCCCGTGAGCTATGAATCCGCCGTTCGCCGCTGGGATCACTACGGCGCTATCGGATCCCATAAAAACCGTGGCTTCCGTCCGATTCTCTTTCCCGATCCGCAGGACCAGTGTGTGCGGCATCAGCCGTATACGGTCAATCTTCCGCATTTTATGACATGGCTTCGGCCGTGGGACGATTTTGCATCCGGAGTGGTGAAGGTCATTACAAACGATGGGACATCGCTCTCATTCATGGGAGCTAAGCTATGACAATCCTTTTGAAAATCCTGAAGTGGTGCGCACTCACGGTTGCCACCGTCTTTATCCTCGGATGGCTGTTTGTCTGGCTCGTGGCATCGGGCTCTGATGAAACGACGGTTTACACCCAAAATGACTTTTTCCACTACCACACGCTGACTGACAAGGATATTGAAAACGCCCCGCGTGTAACGGACGATTACTATTTCGAGGCGCATCCCGGCGATGGTTATGCCCCTTCAAATAGCATCTTTTTTAAAGGGGCCACTGGTGCAGCACCGTTGCGCGCGTATCTCGAAACGCTGGGATACACGAAGGAAAAGCGGCGCCTGGGGGATAAGGAAATCTGGTCAAAACCCGATCAGGTAAGAGGGGATATTTTTTATCTGTATTTTAATGCCGCTACGGGTGAAGTTGAGCTGACCAAAGTGATGAATTACTGAACTCACTTACTCCTTATCGATTAGGACCGCCTGATGATCAAGCGGCGTTTTTTCGTAATATCCCATTCAGCCACGTCTCATCCCTGTCCGGGCGGTTATCCTGAGTCGCCCACAGCGAAGCTATCTCCATCCCCGGAATCGCCTTCAGCAACTCCCGCAACCCCTCTTCATCCAGATCCGTAAATCGTCTTTCACCCTGCACGCGTTCACCGTTGCCATACTTAAAAGATACGTACCAAACGCCGCCAGGCTTAAGCGCATCCGCAAGCTTCTGCATCACCGCAGGCAGCTCAGAAGAGGGGACATGCAACAAAGAGGCACAGCACCAGATCCCATCGTACTGCGCTTTACCGTCGATCTCTGAAAACGTCATCAGTTGCACGGGTAACCCGGTATGTTGCCTTGCCAGCTCCACCATAGCGGAAGAGGCATCAAAAGCATCCACCTGATAACCCATCTCATGAAAGGCTTTTGCGTCCCGCCCTGAACCGCAGCCCGCATCCAGAACCCGGGCACCGTGCGTCAGGTGCTGGGTAAAGGCTTCGTATAGCGGGGTCATATCGACATTGACCGTGCCATCGAAGAAATCCTGCGCGTGGTTCTGATAGTAGTGAAGTGTCATTAAAACGTTGCCTCGCCTTCCGCGTTGGGTTTCCAGGTATGGATAAGTTTGTCCAGCGCGGCCTGCCAGTTACGCTGAAGAAAGCTTCTCCGTGCTTCAGGACGTTGCCCTGTCTGTAGAACAATCGTCTCATGTAACGGCAGTTTGCTCTGAATAAAATACTCATTGCGGGTGTGTAACCGCTGCAGGAGCCTGAGGTCGGGAATCCGTGCAGATTTACCTTCGACGCCACGGTTACAGCACCGACAGGCCAGCACTAAGTTCCATACGCCGTTAATATTGCTCACTTCATGGCGGGTAGCCCAGGGAATAAAGTGGTCGACGTCCGCCAGTTCTGCGTCTCCTGGTACCAGACTGATGGGTTTAAAGCAGTAAAAACACCGTCCTTTCTGGTAACCATTCAGGCTGTCGCGACAGCTGGTGATGTCTACCCGCCGCGCGTTCACCCTCGTGAACAACAGCTGATTATCTTCGTCAAACTCCACGCCCACAAGATTACGTGAAATCCCCATCGACCAGGCCTGTTCAACCAGGTTCCAGCGAGCATTGGTTTCAAAGGCGAGGTTTTTATACTGCAGGCGTTCGCCCAGTAAAAAGAAGTTATCCGTCAGGCGGATCCCGTTGTGGGTTTTGCGCTCATCAAGGAAAAAACGTTTATCGATCTCGCCCTGGTTCACGTAGTGAAAGGCATCAATCACGTTGTTAAAGCCAAGGCGGACCGTCGCTTCAATGAGCTGGGCATGGGTGATTTCACCTCTATTGAACTTCAGACAGGTTTCCAGAAATTGGCTGCTGCGGGAGGTGATCTGTTTTGGCGCATGCTTCAGGTGCTCGCAAAGATAACGGCTGAACGGCACAGCAAGCTGGGCGAGCGTAATCAAATCGCTGCCCGTCTTATCCACTTCATACAAAGCTGACGCCAGTGCAAACTTGTAAGATGCGACGTTCCTTCCAAAGAGGATCACACCACGCCAGTAGTTCTCAAGCGTCGGATCGGCCTGATAAAATTCCATCGATGAAGTCCTGTTACGGTTGGCTGGGCAGGGCGTTACTTAAGCCTGTAACAGGATCACATAACAAAATCAGGGTGATGTAAATCGTTAATCTATCAGTTTGATGAATTTTTGAGAGGTCTGAGAGGAAAGGGGGAGATGAGTTGAAGTGTTACTCGGGCAAAGCATTGTCGCTTCTGTAATTAAAAAACAACCAACCCTATTTCCTGAATCTCCCTCGCAAATTCCAAATTTATCCCACACCAAACCGCTGTATTTATATTCAGCCTTGTATAATAGGCACCAAGAATTACGCCGAACGGCAAAAGGAAGTATTAAAGAAATTTAAACGAAAATTTCGCGATATGAAGGTGCTGCAACACCCCCATACCGCTAACCACAACCAACTTACCAGGAGTTGAAAATGGCTGCGACGAATTTTAAGCCAGAGTTTACTGTTTGCAAAACAGAATCAGACGCTTTCACCGGCATGATTGAAAACCGCGAGCTGGTACGCAAAAACAGCGCCCGCCGACTTCACGGCAACCCGCCCAACGCGGCGCCCGTCCATCCCCGCGCGGAAACGCCGCAGGACAGCGCCGCCTGCTGCGAACTCTATGCACGCATAGACATGAAATACCTTCTTCTGGGCGGCGACTGGCTAACCCGTGCAGGCTTTATCAACGGTATGCCGGTAAAAATCCGCGCAATGAAAGACTGCATCGTTATTACGCCACAGCATACAAGAGAATTATGGGGATGCCTGGAAGGTATGAGCGTGGTGAATATCAATAAACAGAAAGTAGCACAGTGGCTGAAGACGTTTCCGGGTGCGTTGAATGATACGGGAGATATACCTATGGTGAAGCGCAGAAATGGTCTGGCAGAATAATATATAAAATCTCCCTTCATTAATCCTGTAAAAGGATTAATTAATACGGACGTGAATACGCATGTCCGTATTTTTTTTGTTTTTAAAATGAATTATCTATCACCGCTGGTGCACTCAATAAATCGGTTGTAACATTCTCCGCAAAGCGACAGGGAGTATTGCTATGCAGATTTGTAGGATGGATTACCACGATGTCTCCGCCGATGGAAGAAGGCTGAAACTACACGTTTATGGCGTTGGGACGTTACCCGTTTTTTCAGGGATAGAACCCGAAACCAATATTGCTGAGTGCGCCTTTGTTATGTAGACAGCATTACACGGAGGTCAAGAGTTGATGGCATACGGACGTATTGATGTGACAGGAAGGGCTGATTATGCTTCATGCAAAGTTAAAAAATAATATCCTGATTGGCCTGGCATGCCTCATTGCTTCCTTCTTTATCGTCCTGTTTCCTCTGGGAGGCTTGCTCGATTACTTATCGCAAGCCAGCAATGATTTTTTAAATCGCACCGGTTTGGGGTTTGCTGATGGTGAAGCAGACCCATCATTTCTGTGGGTGTTGGGTGGGATGATGGTCGCCGTTACCGCGCTACTGATGATCATCATTCGAAAGATATACAGCCTGAAGCAGGGATGAAATATTTCATAGCCGCTTTCAAAAACAATTAAGCGGCTTCGTGCCAATCACACGCACTCCACCGCTAAATCTACTTTAACTAAACACCGGCACCCCCAGCCCAACCTTCACCTCCTTCAACGTCGCCTGCGTCACCCCCTGCGCCCGTTCCGTCCCGCGCTTCAGCATCGCCATTAGCTCGCCCTTATCCTGCATATACATCGCCCTCCGCTCCCGCATCGGCGCAATCAGCTCCTGCAAACACCCTTCCAGCTCGTTCTTACAAACCCGGTCACCCAGCCCGCCCGCCTGATAGTGCGCCTTCATCGCCGCCACTTTGTCCTTATCAGGATGAAACGCGTCGAGGTACGTAAACACCACGTTCCCCTCAATCTGCCCCGGGTCGCTCACCTTCAGGTGGTGCGGGTCGGTGTACATGGCGCTGACCGCACGATGAATCGTCTCTTCGCTGGCCGAAAGGTGCAGCGTGTTGCCCAGCGATTTCGACATCTTGGCACCGCCGTCGATGCCGGGCAGGCGGCTGGTGTCGCTCAGCATCGCCTTGCAGTGGCGCAGCGCCGGGGCGGGCAGCAGGCTGTTCATCTTGTGCACAATCTCGTTGGTCTGCTCAATCATCGGCAGCTGGTCGTCGCCGACGGGCACGCACTCGGCCTTAAACGCGGTGATGTCCGCCGCCTGGCTGATGGGGTAGGCCATAAACCCGACCGGCAGCGAGCGGGCGAAGCCCTTCTGCGCAATCTCGTTTTTCACCGTCGGGTTACGCTCCACGCGGGCGACGGTGACGATGTTCATATACAGCATCGTCAGCTCGGCGAGGGCGGGCAGGGCGGATTGCAGGCAGATGGTGGTCAGGTTCGGATCGATGCCGGCGGCGAGGTAGTCGGCCAGCACTTCGGGGATGTTGTCGCGAATTTTTTGCGGGTTGCTGCCGTTGTCGGTTAGCCCCTGAAGGTCAGCAATCAGCACAAACTGGTTGTGCGTCTGCTGAAGCGCCACGCGCTGGCGCAGCGATCCGACGAAGTGGCCGAGGTGCAGCGGGCCGGTTGGGCGATCGCCGGTGAGGATGGTGGTGCTCATAAAGACTCCTTAACGTATCAATGCCGAAAGGGGTCTTCAGAACAAAATAGCCGCCTTTCGGCGGCTATCTGAAAATGGGGAAAACTACTCCGTGCCGCCTTTAAGAAGGCAGCCACCAACGGTTTACGGTAAGCACGGCGTGGTTTATGTTCATCTCTTTACCGTATCACGTCCGGCGCCAAAAACAAAAGGGCACGTTATGCTGCAATCACTTAACCATCTGACCCTCGCGGTCAGCGACCTGCAAAAAAGCGTCACCTTCTGGCACGCGCTGCTGGGGCTGACGCTGCACGCCCGCTGGAATACCGGGGCCTATCTCACCTGCGGCGATCTGTGGGTCTGCCTGTCGTACGACGAAGCGCGCCAGTACGTGCCGCCGCAGGAGAGCGACTACACCCACTACGCGTTTACCGTGGCGGAGGCGGATTTTGAACCGTTCTCGCACAGGCTGGAGCAGGCGGGCGTCACCGTCTGGAAGCAGAACAAAAGCGAGGGGGCGTCGTTTTACTTTCTCGACCCGGACGGGCACAAGCTGGAGCTGCACGTGGGCAGCCTCGCCGCGCGGCTGGCGGCGTGCCGCGAGAAGCCCTATGCGGGCATGGTGTTTACCTCAGACGAGGCTTGAGGCGCGCACCTTCAGCCTGCCCGCCAGCGTCACGTGCGTGGCGGCATCTTCCTGATTGCACAGGTACTCCACCGCCAGCCGCCCCAGCTCGCTGTAGGGCAGCTGGATACTGGTCAGCGGCGGGGTGAGCTGCTCGGAAATCTTCTGGTCGTCGTAGCCCGCCAGCAGCATGTCCTGCGGGATGCGCACGCCGTTCACCGCCAGCGCCTGATAGCAGCCAATCGCCAGCCAGTCGCTGGCGCAGAAGATAGCGTCCGGGCGCTCGGCCAGTTCCAGCAGCGAAGCTGTCGCGGTAAAGGACTCGCTAAACTGCCAGTTGGTCTGGCGCACCAGGCCGTCGTCGCACGCGAGTCCGGCCTGCTGCAGCGCGGCCTGATAGCCCGCCAGACGCTGGCGCGAGGCCTCCATCCAGCTCTCGCCGGTGATGTGGGCAATGCGCGTGGCCCCGCAGGCGATGAGGTGTTTAGTCACCTGGAAGGCGTTGGCGTAGTCGTCAGGAATAAACGACGGCAGCAGCGGCGAGCCGGGGTCGCGCTGGTTGAGCAGCACCAGCGGGATGCGGGTGCAGTCCTGGAATGCCGTCATGTCCACCAGCGTGGTGACCGGAGACGCGAGAATAATCCCGATGCAGTTGCGCTTCTCCAGCTGGCGGA
>Ga0268257_1001373_pt1 | contig 21143 bp, 22 predicted proteins | sample AgamicAtPrz_FD_200249 | JGI IMG/M metagenome (GOLD analysis project Ga0268257, IMG submission 200249) | Agave microbial communities from Guanajuato, Mexico - At.P.rz (v2) (version 3) | ecosystem: Host-associated > Plants > Phyllosphere > Phylloplane/Leaf | place: Guanajuato, Mexico | collected... | reverse complement strand
CTGTAGCACCCGTGACACCAGTTGCGCCGGTTGCACCGTTAGCACCATTGGCTCCGGTAGCACCCGTCACGCCTGTAGCACCCGTGACACCAGTTGCGCCGGTTGCACCGTTAGCGCCATTGGCACCGGTAGCGCCCGTCACGCCAGTAGCACCCGCGACGCCAGTTGCGCCAGTTGCGCCGGTTGCACCGTTAGTGCCATTGGCACCGGTAGCGCCGGTCACGCCGGTTGCACCCGTGACGCCAGTCGCGCCGGTTGCACCGTTAGCGCCATTGGCTCCGGTAGCGCCGGTCACGCCAGTAGCACCCGTGACGCCAGTTGCGCCGGTCACGCCAGTTGCACCCGTGGCACCAGTTACGCCAGTTGCACCGTTAGTGCCATTGGCTCCAGTAGCACCCGTCACGCCAGTAGCGCCTGCAGCTCCCGTTGCGCCTGCGGCACCGACTGCGCCAGTGGCACCTTGAGCTCCTGTTGCGCCAGTAGCTCCCGTAGCCCCGGTCGCACCAGTGGCTCCGGTTGCACCAAGCAGGCTGCCAGAGCTGGCTGGCCACGCACCAGATGCCTTGGGACCGTAGATGGCATAACTGGAAATATCAACGTAGTAGTCACCGTCGCGACCAATTGCAATAGCGGGAACGCCAACGCCTGTGATCAGCACGGAACCAGCGCTATAGCCTGCGGGGCCCTCTGCTCCCACTGGGCCAGCCGGACCGACGAGAGTCATGGAGCTTGTAGACCACACGCCATTGGCTTTTGGACCATAGAACTGTCCGGTGGCACCATTCAGGTAGAAATCCCCGTCTTTACCCACTGCGCTCGTAGGTGCCGAGGTTCCGCCCAAGAGCGTAAAACCAGCAGCGGGAACCACAGGGGTGGCTGCTGTGTTGCTATCACCATCGCCGCCGCCGCAAGCGGCCAGGGAAATGGTTGCACCGGCCAAAAGGCTTGCTAGTAGAGGATTGATGCGGACCCGCAATTTGTGTACTCCAGTAAATGAAGTCAGAATTTTGGGGTTAAATGCAATAAATTGTCACAAAAATTTGAACCTTCTTGAGTTCTGATGCTTTTATGTATAAGCCCCGCATCTGTTTGAGCATGATCGTCAAAAACGAGGCTCCTGTAATAAAGCGCTGCCTTGAATCTGTTAGGCCTTGGGTGGACCACTGGGTGGTTGTCGATACGGGCTCATCGGATGCAACGCGAAGCCTCGTCGTGGAAGCCATGGCGGGAGTGCCTGGCAGCCTGTATGAGCGCCCCTGGGTGGACTTTGCCCATAATCGCAATGAGGCTCTGGAGCTGGCGCGGCCACATGCCGACTATGTGCTGTTCATCGATGCGGATGAACAGTTGCAGGTGCCCGATGACTTTGAATGGCCCGCTCTCGGCGGCGACGGCTATATGTTTCGCTGCTTGCTCAATGGATGGAGCTACCGGCGAAACAGCCTCATTTCCACCAAGCTTGGCTGGTACTGGGAAGGTGTGATTCATGAGTACCTGACTTGCCGTCAGCCGCACCAGTGGCAGAACCTGGATGGCCCGGAAATCCTGGTCAGCCGTGACGGTGCCCGCGCTCGCGATCCTTCGACGTACCTGAAGGACATAGAGGTTCTAAAGACGGCGCTGAAGCGTGAGCCGACGCATACCCGTTACACCTTCTACCTGGCGCAGAGCTATCGAGATGCAGGCCTGCTGGCCGAGAGCATTGAACAGTATGAACGGCGTATTGCACTGGGCGGCTGGGATGAAGAGCGTTGGTACTCCGCATTCCAAATAGCTGCCTTGCGTGAGCGGCTGAATGAGCCGCAAGAAAGGGTGCAGCAGGCCTATCTGGACACCTATGCCATGCGACCGAGCAGGGCGGAGCCCTTGTGTGAGTTGGCGCGCTATCTGCGCTTGCGTGGTGCCAATGCACTGGCTCATATCTACGCACTGAGGGCAGCACGGATCACCCAGCCTGAGGATCTTTTATTTGTCGATGCCAGTGTCTATGCATGGCGTGCGCTGGATGAGCTGGCTGCCAGCGCCTGGCATGTGGGGGCCATGCAGGACGGTCGGGAGGCCATTGATCGGCTTATCGCCGAGCAGCGTTTTCCGGAGTTTGAGCGGTCAAGGCTTGAGGCGAACCACAGGTTCTATTTTCAATCAGTGTGAGCGATTTAAATGCTGGCAAAAAATGGGTGGAAACCGTTTCAGATTTTCATCCATTTTGCGCGGGGAATGGCTTATTTACTAGAAATTCTGGTTCCGGATACTGAATGGTATAAAAAATACATAAATGTGCAGGCTATGCATATTTATTGGAAAAATCAATAGATTGCGTGAATTTTGAACTCTGATAAATTGCGGCTTATACACAATTTGGCGTAATAAACGGCCCCAAATTGCCATACTTTTTTTGCATGTCAAAACCCAAAAAAACAGCCCCTGGAACTTGGCGTATCCAGCTCAAAGTCAGAGGCTTGCGCGACGCTGCCACCTTCCCCACGGCGCGTGAAGCGAATGAATGGGGGATGAAGCGAACTCTTGAGCTCAAGGCCGCGGCCACTGGAGGCAAGGCTGGTGCCAAATTGATGGGCGAGGCAAAGGCCATCAACGACGCCCTGAAAACCCTTTCAGCGACCTTGCCAAGCCTTCCACGCCAAATCATCGGGAGCGAGTGATTGCCTGCTGGGAAATACGGGGATTGCTTCGAACACTTCAATGGAGTCGCAACCGGGCTCACGACAAGACGCAGCGCAAGCGAGTTGCGCATATCTTCCTTCATGCATTGCTGACGGGAATGCGGGCCGGTGAAATATGTAATTTGCGCTGGAGCGACTGCGTTCGAATTACTGCATCTTGCGCGAATGTGCCATGAAGACTGGGAAAGGGCGTTTTGTTCCTCTGACGCAGAAGGCGAAGCGCAATATTGAAGCGATGCGCGGCACTGATGATGAATACGTATTCGGTATGGACGTCGAATTATTGGATGCTGTATTTAGATGTTGGGTCCCGGATGATTGGCTGCTTAAAAACAAGCGATCGTTGCTCCATAGCCGTGAGGTGCTGCAAGCAGTTCTGGCAACATGGCAAGCGTCTGCAGAGGAGTGGCCATGTTGATTGCCTTGCACAAGAACGCCACGACCACACCTGCCACACGCTTGGCATTGCAGCAGGCCAGTGGCACTGACCGGGAGCTTGCTCAGCAATATGGCATCGGCGTGGACACCGTGCACAAATGGCGCCACCGCAGCACTGTGCAGGACGCCAGCCACACAGCACATCGGCTGCAAACCACACTCAATGCGGCGCAGGAGGAATTGGTCATCTATCTGCGCACCCAACTGCTGGCGGTGGTGAGGGAGTTCATTGAGCCGGCCATGAGCCCGGCTGCTGCGCAGACGAGGTCACTCCAGATTGTCGGTGCCGCCCAAACCAAATGGCGAGCGCAAACCCTTCAAAGCCTATGAGCCGAGCTATGTGCATGTAAATGTGAAGTACTTGCCCCAAATGCAGGATGAAGACCAGCGCCGCTATGTGTTTGCAGCCATAGACAGAGCGACCCGCTGGGTGTTCATTGCCATCAAGCAGCACAAGACGGCAGCATCGGCTAAAGCCTTCCTGGCCACAGTGCGCAAGGCTGCCCCGTTCAAGATTCGCACCATCCTCACGGATAACGGCAAAGAGTTCACAGACCGTCTGTTTGGCGGTCGCAGCCGCCAGCCCACTGGAGAGCACGAGTTCGACCAGCTATGCCAGAGCCTGGGCATTAAGCACGGCTGACCAAGTCCAAGACGCCACAAACTAACGGTATGGTCGAGCGCTTCAATGGACGGTTGAGCCAGGTGCTGCGCTCACACCACTTCAACAGTGCCGAGGACTTGGAGAAAACGCTGCTTCGGTTTGTGTGGCTGTACAACCATCACTTGCCGCAAAAGGCACTGGGGCACAAATCCCCAGTGCAAGCACTCAAAGCATGGAAGATGAAAGCCCCTGATTTATTCGTCAAGAACGTGCGTAATCATCCGGGACCTGGCAGTTAGATTGCTGGAGGTTTCAGCTTCGGAAACGGGCTTTTTTTTGGACGACCGCTTCTGGCCGAACTGCGACTGTCGCTGCTCGACCCAAAGCAGCCAGTGAGCTGATCAGCGACTCATCACCTGTGAGCCAACCCAGAAGCACTGATTGGCTGGGCAGCCTTTTACAATCACTGCAGGTTGCATTCGTCTACGGCTTACCTTAACGTGATGCGGTACGAGCAGTGCTGATACAAAGCACAGCGTAAAAAGGCCGTGTAGTCTGGGTGCTAAGCACTTCATAAACAGGAGCAATATCAGAATATGGCACTTACCGAGAAAGACGCAGCTATTGCTTTCGCCCGAGCGTGGAACCGACTTGATGCGGATGAATTTCTCGCTCTTCTCGCTCCGGATGCAAAGTACGCATCGCAGTGGGTATTTGAAGAGCTAAATGGTAAATCCTTAATAGAAAACTATCTGTACGCCAAGATTGAAACAGTCAAGGCGCATGCCATCAACAATCCAAATTCAAAAATTCGAGTCGAAATTGGTACCACACAAGCAGGCGCTGCAGATCGGCCTTGTGCATACATGAAACAAGGCGACAGTGAAGCTGTCGTGATCTTCACGGTCAATGACGGAATGATTACTAGATACGAACTTTGTATTCCTCAGCTCTACAGACCAGAAAAATCAGGCGTATACCCGAGCTAGCACACCCTAACAATTCATTCAAGCAGACACCGCTTCGCGGAATGGCTTAGCTCCTGAATTGATCGCCCACATCGAAATTTTGATAGTGACCGCTTCAGGGTTGGAGCACAGGTGCTGGCCGACCCTGAGCAGACTTCAGGGACGTGGCACCGTTCCGGTCTGTGATTCTTCAAAGCCTTTCAAGAAGGTAAACGAACTTCGCTGAAGCGCATAAAGTCCAGATTCCCCTGCGACTCAATGCGACCTTCACTAACCAAAACCGCGACTCGCTGTCCATAGCAGGCATCTGGGATGCCTTGGAAATCGTGGCCGATGTCTATCATCGTCGTTCCCACAACGCGAGCAACTTTGCGCCAACCTTGCGCACAGTTTTCCAAAAGTACTCTATCTGTTTGTGCGAGTTGCGTGGACGTAAGCAGTCTGATGGCCTTCTGCTCCTCCTCTGATAATGCACGGATGTTTTCTTCTTCGTCTGGCTGGCTTGCATCCAACTCAGGATATTCGCGAACAAGCGGGGCGCGAAAGTCGACCGGTAGTAATGTGACTAACTTGCCATAGTTACGCCACAGTATATTCCGTTCACTCTCATCCTGAATTTCCCGAAAAACAGACTCTGCTTCACCAAGAACGGTCAAGGCTTTCTCATAAAGAGTGATCAAACGACGAGCGCTTTCCTTGGCCATATCCCGAGTCACTTCCACGAGTTTGTGTTCTTCGGTCAATGGGCTTAATTTTACAAAAGTGCAATGACCGCTTCTGGCCGAGAGCACCATTTCGGTCAAGCCCCGAAAGCAGTCGCTGGTTGGTTTGCTCATGCGAGTGATTGACAGCTTTGGGGAGCCACGACGATCGCGTGCTTCCGGCCAGGAGCTGTCGTCCAAGGTGTGGCTGCGAATGGCAGTTTCAGGCTGTCTGCAGTCGCTCAACTCAAAGATGTCAATGACTGCTAGTGCTCAAAGCAGCCATTGGGGCGCGACTTCCATGGATGTCCGCTCCACACCTCAAAGCAGTCACTGGACTGTCGCGAATTTCGGGTGACCGCTTTAGCCTGATGCGAACTGATGCTATCGACCCATTGCTGTCTTTCTGTGTCCGCGTGCAGTTGCCGGCTTCGCAGCGGTTGCTGTCACCCATGGTCTCCTCGCGACCGTCCGGTCATAACCACATAGCAGTCATCCGAGCACCAAGGCGCGAGCTGGCCCTGCGACGGCTTTCAGGTAAGTAGCCGACGCTGGCCATCGTTATCCACCATGGGATTGCTACATGTCCGCTATCGCAGGGCATGGACAGGCACTGTCGACCCAGAGCAGGCATTCGCTGAGTAACAGTGAGATGGTCTTGTACCTAGTCGCATTGGATAAGACGTTCAGTATCCAGTTACCTTATCCGGCTGCGTCTTATAGGATTTCCATCGATTAATTCTGTTTGTGAAGCCCCTAAAACATGACCTACATTTATCTACCACTAACGTCCGCAGAGTGGCAGCAATCCTAGAGGATGCAGCGCAGTATCCAGATCTTTTGAAGCGATTGAAACGTGGGATCGTCTCACACTGGGTTTTAGATAAACAAGCTAACTCCTACTTACACGCCCTGATAGGTGATGGTATCTATAGTGCTGAGGAGTGCCTATTCGTTGACTTTTTTCTGTTCTTCAAGGGAAATTTCTATGAGATAAAGAGCGACATTTTTGGTGAACGCGCCGCATTCTACAAACCTACAGGATTGACAGATTCAGAGAACGCAGCGGTTCAAGAGGCATTTCTTGAGGCAATCCGCATCTATGGAGGACCAGGACAACGTACAGATTATTCGGCCAATCCTGTATTCGTAGACACTTACGAGAAGCTTTGGCGCAGCGCTTCAAGTACATAGGACCAGTGGCTGCTTCTGGCTGGACTACGACAGTCGCAGATCGACCCTAAGCGGCCGTTCGCGTTTACGCAGTGGAGCTACTTTTCAGCGGTTACTGTTGTTCACGTCCACATCATGATTATTCGGAATTTTTACCGCTAACACTGTGCTAACAAGGTGTTATTAAAAACGTTGATTGAATTGATCACGATGGTACTTAAGGTCGGCGGCAGTCGCTGAAGAAGGATGTTTACGCAGCTTGGTTAAGCCATCTAATCCGGCTAATTTCATAGTGCCTATAGGGAGCTTGGGTGAAATGAGCAGAACTCCATCATCTTCAAAGCTGATCAAAAAAACGGTCAAAAAGGGCGTCTGCGTTAGCGCTTAAGAGTAGGCCGTTGGCAACATCGAGCTTCTCGCGCTTATTACAGATAGACCAAGGCTTGACATGTGAAGCTAGCAGCATTTCAGAGCACTCAATGCCTGTAAGAGCACATTCCCCCCCCATGCACGAATCAGAGCAGCACGATAGGCTCCTTGCCCCATTTGGGCTTCCATAATTGAAATATTGGTGAACATTTCATTCGTATCGTCCTCATTTCCATCAATTTGCATGTTTTGAGGGATATAAATATCCATTGCGCTCGCCATAGCGTCGTAAAGCACATTCCATTTGGCTGTGCGCTTTTCTGCAGGAATGAGATTCATCATCTCCAATGCGTTCAGTTCTTTCAGATCGGTATAAGAGCTAAACATGGATAACCAGCGCTAAGTACCGCGTATCTTCTGAGATGAAATCTCAATGGGCTCATCAAACCACCAGTAATGTGAGTCAGGACACACCAAATTGGTGATCCATTGCACATCAGCCTTCCAGTTTTTTAGAAATTTTTTGTGGTTGTCGCTGTAGATCTCACGGACATGATCCAAGCGCCATGTCTCTTCATGGAAAGAGTCCACACGCAGGCGTTTGCTTATTTCAATACGCTGCGCCTTTAATTCGTCAGCACCTAAGTAGGTGGCGTTGCCTGCGATGCCAACGAAAAGCTGTCTGCGTTCATAGGAAGCCATCATGAATACGAAGGTCTGACCAGCGTGCTGAGGCGCAGACCCAGTTTGGACGCGCTCAGTATGACAGAAACGTAGGTCCCCGTGCTTGTGCTTGAGCACCATTCGTGGATCGTTATTCCACTCTTCATGTCTATAGCCGTGCTCCAGCGGCAAAGACTCTGCAGTAACTGGATACCCGGAAGGACCTTTGTAGTCCTTGGTGTTTAAATAGATTGGTTTTTGAATAAAAAGGGGAACATTCTAGCCTCTCATATGTTTAAAATAGAGATTTTTGGATAGTGTATTTATTAAAGTCCGAGGCCAATCGCATTGACTGCTGCTGGCCGAAAGCGCCAGTCAGACGTTCACCCCTCTAGGGTTCGACGGAAGGCGGGTAGGCCGCGACACTCGCGGCCATGTCTTCCCCGCGCATTGGCCCTTTTCGACAGGGCATGAACAACCGCCGACCCGATTACGACCTGGCTTTAGGTCGTGACGAGGGCGGCGGCCATCTGCTGCGCAATGCCGTAAACGTGGATGTCACCGACCAAGGCAAGCCGCGCCGACGCCCGGGCTATGCACGGGTGCAGCCGGTTTTGAACTGCGACTCTCTGTGGTCGCCGGTGCATGGGCGGTATGCACTGTATGCCGATGCTGGGGATGTTTTCATGCTGGAGCCTGTGGGCGATGCCCTGGCGCGCAAGCAAGTGGCCAGCGGCTTCGGGCGTGTCGCGCCGGTGAGCTTCGCTGAGGTGCACGAGGCCGTGTACTTCACCGATGGGGCACGGGTGGGCTCATTTCACCCGACCGCCGGCCCGACGCCGCGCTGGCTGCCGGGCTTTGGCATTCAGCTGGGCGATCAGCGCCTGGATGCCATGCCGGCCGGCCAGGTGGTGGCCTTTCATCGCAACCGCACGCTGGTTGCCGTGGATGCCGTCTTGTTCTATTCCGAGCCGTTCACCCCGCATCTGCACGACCCCGCCAAAGGCTGGATGCAGTTTCCTGCGCGCATCGACCTGGTGGTGCCCGTTGAAGGCGGGGTGTTTGTCTGCGCCGACCGAACCTATTTCTTGCCCGGCGGTCTGCCGGCGCAATCAACCGTCGAAGTGTTGCCCCACGGCGCGGTGCCTGGCAGTGCCGCGATCCTGCCCGAAGACGAGCGGGTGTGCTGGATGAGCACCAAGGGCCTGGTGGTGGGCGACTCCGATGGATCTGCACGCAATGTGCAGGAGAAGCATATCGCTCAGGGCGCGGCCGTGAGCGGCGCGACTGCATTTCGGGACCGCAATGGACTGCAGCAAGTGGTCTCAACCCTGTTTGATCAGGACTCAACACACGCGGGCGTGGGCAGTTTTGCGGCTGCCGCTCTCGTCAGGAAAGGCAATGGACATGCAAACCCAATCTCTTGATCCCCAGAGCAAGGTGGCCGCCGGATTCACCCACGAGGTGCAGCTGGTGTGCAAGGCTACCGGCGAGGTGGTAGCGCGCGAGCTGGTGCGCAACAAGGTGCCCCTGGAGGGGCTGACCGATTTTTGCAATGTGCTGTTCAAGAAGGGCCTGGTTGCCGAGCAGCTGTATGTGGGCCTCTATTCCGGTGACTACACACCCACCGGCGACGAAACGGCTGCGCGCCTGAACGAGTTGGCCGGCGAGGTGATGGGATATGCCGGTGCTGGCCGGCCCCAGTGGATCCCGGGCCAGGCTGCGGCCGGCGGCGTGGACAACGCGGCTTCGCTAGCGGTGTTCGATTTCTCGCAGGAGGCGCAGGTGCGCGGCGTGTTTGTGAGCACTTCCCCGACCAAGGGCGGCGGCGAAGGAAAGCTTTACAGCGTGGTCAAGCTGCCCTCTGTCAAAAAGCCCAGCAGCGAGTTTGAGCTGCGTGTGCTCTCCGGTTTTCAGTTTGTCTCTCTGTAAGGAGCTTTCATCATGGCTATCAAAGTCTCTACAGGCCTGCGCAATGCAGTGCTGGCCACCAGCAGCCTCAAGTCTGCGCTGAGCAACGGCGTGCTGCGCATCTACGCCGGCGCCGAGCCGGGTTCAGCGGATGCTGCCGTCAACGGCGCCACGCTGCTGTGCGAAATCTTCAGCGACGGCTCGGCCGCAGGCATCAATCTGGCCAATGCGGCCGAGAACGGCTCTATCAGCAAGGCGCCGGGCGAGGCCTGGAGCGGCAGCCACATTGCCAATGGCACCGCGACCTGGTTCCGCCATGTGACCCTGGCCGACGATGGCACGGCCAGCACGGCTGCCATGCGGATTCAGGGCAGTGTGGGTGTGTCGGGGGCCGATCTGAATCTGTCGAGTGTCGCCTTCACGATGAGCACGCCCCAGAACATCGACTACTACACCCTGACCCTCCCCACCTATTGAGGCGCGCTCAGCCATGGCGATGACGTTTGTCGATCCTGGGCCGGCGCACTATGCCGTCAAGGATGGGGCTGCACAGGCGGTGCCGTATCCGCTGTGGCTGGGTGAGCCGGAGGGCAGGCTGTGGGGCGTAGCCACGGCCCCCAATGGCTTGATGGGCAGCAACGATGGCGGAACGCCCGGGGCGGTGCTCGCGGCAGCGCAGTATTCGGTCAAGCTGGGTGACGCCGGAGAAAACCTGGAAATCTACAACTGCTTCGAGGGCGGGGAAGGGGATTCCGGCTCGTTTGCGTCGTTGGTCGTGCGCCTGTTTGCCGATCCGGTATACCTGATCGAGTCGCAGAACATCGTGCTGCGGCTGCGGGCGCAGACGACTTACCGCAGCAACGCCCCGTTCAATCCCTTTGAGGGCGGCGAGGTCTCGGCCATGGAGCACACGCTGGACCTAGCCGTGCCTGCTGCTATGCTGGCGCATGTGGAAGCGGCGATTGCGGGCGACCCGGACACCCAGGAGTTGCTGGCCAACGCGACAAAGGACACGCTGCTGACTTGGCTGCTGGACAACGCATCAGCGGACGCAGCCGCCTTTGGTGGCCTGCGCTACACGCGCCGCAGCGACGGCATCTATCTGGGTCTGGGGGACATCAATCAAATGGTGTTCGCCGCAGAGGACTTTGCTGCCTTCGCACCCCTGGCAGAGAGCTTGGGCCTCTGGGGTGGTTCGGGCTATACGGCCAGCTTTGGCGACTCGCCCCCCGTAGAGCTGTATATCGGCCACTATGAATTAGGGGACGCGCCGCCGGCCGAGAAGTTCTGGACAGGGTATGTCCTCACGTTTGAGCGGTGAGGCCTATGCAAAGAGAGCATGACCCACGCACGCCCGAGCACCGCATTCTGGAGCTTGTGCCCGGCAATTCGGCTGTGGAGCGCCAGAACCTGCACGCCCTGGAGCAGACCGGCCTGGACTATGCGACGCACCGCGAGGGTGATTCGGTGGTGCATCGGGCCATGGGCTTTGCCACGCTGGAGCGCAAGCCCGTGCGGCTGGGCCTGTGGCTGAGCTGGTTTGAGGCTCCCGACGATGAAGGCGTATACGGACCGGCGCAGGCCAGCAGCATGGTCAGGCGCAAAAACGCAGCTGGCGCATGCGCTCACCGCGGCTGCGCGGCAGGTAGGCAACCCATATATTGAAATGCAACAACACTTAAGAAACCATCATGCCCGGCTTTGAGAACTGGATTGCCTTTGGCCTTATTTCCCTTGGTATGGTCCTCACTCCAGGACCAAACATGGTCTATTTGATTTCCCGCTCGATATGCCAGGGACGTACCGCCGGGCTTATTTCCCTTGGCGGAGTTGCTCTCGGTTTCGTGTTCTACATGATGTGCGCGGCACTGGGCATTACGGCAATCGTCATGGCGGTTCCGTATGCCTACGACGCGTTGCGCATTGGCGGGGCTCTGTACCTGATCTATCTGGCATGGCAAGCCGTAAAGCCAGGCGGCCGCTCTCCGTTCGAAGTCAAGAATCTTCCGCAGGACGGCCCAAAGAAGCTGTTCCTTATGGGGTTCTTGACCAACCTTCTCAACCCGAAGATCGCCGTCATGTACCTGTCGCTGCTGCCTCAATTCATCACCCCTGAACATGGCAGCGTGCTCTTTCAATCCTTTGTTCTGGGCCTCACCCAGATTGTGATCAGCGTGAGTGTGAACGCCACCATCGCCATGCTTGCAGGATCTATAGCAGTATTTCTCTCCGGTCGTCCGACGTGGATCTTGGTCCAGCGATGGTTGATGGGAACGGTCCTTGCTGGCCTGGCCGTTCGTATGTTGACCGAAGCAAAAAAGTAGCAATTTGACGAGCCACCTTAGGTCGTATTGCGACCGCCACAGATCGGCCTAAAGTGGACTGCGAAGTGAAGGGCAAGCAGTCACATGAAGCACCTTTCACTTCATCCGACTGGCAACCGCAAGGTGACACTTTCCTTGATGCGCTCATTTTGAAAATGACTCATACCGTAGGCAACACACGTATCAATTTATGTTTAGGGCTCACCCACGTTGCCCAAACATCAAGTCAACTCCAGCAGTTAACTCATTGACTGGTAGCCGCCGCAAAGCATTGCGCGCGTCAACAAGGGCCGAGTAGCCGTGAGCTCGATATGTGGGCTGGCTCATGGAACGTGTTCGTTTCCTTTGGCTACTTTTAGCCCAACTTCATGGACTAAAGTCAATCCTTTAGCTGATTATCGAGAGTCAACTGAGGGTCGGCCTGAGCCGGTGCTGCCAGCTAGAAGCAGTCACCCCCGACCATTGTCATGCCTCGATTCGTATTGACCCAAGTGAAAAAATCATTGAACCCTTCATTGGGGGATACCGCATGAAAGCGTTTATCCCATTCTGCATTGCCTCGCTGTGCTCCGTAGTATCTGCTCAGACCAGCGTGCCCTCGGGCCGCATAATCCCGACTCCCATCTACGGCGTCACCGTGGACGATGTGAGCAGGCTTGGCGACATCACGCGCAGCCTATCGTCGCTGGCCTACCGGCCTACCACGCGCATCGTCTTCGATGAGTTCGTGAACCCGGACTATTACCGTAAGCCAGCAGTGGAAATCTCCAAAGTTTCCTATGTGATGGGTGAGATATTGGACTCGTACTACGTCAAGCAGTACAGCGTGGATGGATACATTCAACGGACTAATCAATACCTCAATGCGTTGTCGGATGTAGTGGATATTTGGGAAGTAGCCAACGAGGTCAACGGCGAGTGGCTGGGGGCCAATGCCGATGTGGTGGCTAAGATGACCAACGCCTACAACATCGTGAAGGCACAGAACAAGACGGCCGCGGTCACGCTCTACTACAACCAGGGCTGCTGGTCTCAATCCTCCAATGAAATGTTCAAGTGGGCCGAGGCCAATGTCCCTGCCTACATGAAGCAGGGTCTGGATTACGTCTGGATTTCCTACTATGAGGATGACTGCAATGGGCTCAAGCCCAACTGGCAGCAGGTGTTTGACAAGCTGCGCGTGATGTTCCCCAATTCCAAGATCGGGTTCGGGGAAGTGGGTACCTCACGCAAGACCAAGAAGGCCGAGTACCTGACCCGCTATTACACGATGAAGATCACTACCCCTAATTACGTGGGCGGTCACTTCTGGTGGTACTTCAGGCAGGACATGGTGCCCGTCACCAAGGAGCTGTGGACTACCCTGAATGCGGCGATCAAGGCGGAGCCCCGGTAGGTCGGTGAAGCCTCCTCGTTTTCCTGTGCCACCTGAAACAGAGGTTGGGGAAACGTTTGACACGACACGCGACAGGGGGAATGCGGCCTAGCGATTCATGTGGGCGATGGTGGCTGTAGTGATGCAGTCAGCCATCGGTCATCGAGTGCACTTCCTGCAACGATTCAAAGACATAGCAGTCGATCACCCCCGTTTTTGCAGGTGCGGTTGAAATGGGTGTACCGGCAACATTGATCATCTGGACCAGATGCTAGCTATCAGTGCGCCGGCAGCTTCGATCAAGGGTTGACGGAGAAGATGATCATCCCTGGCTAACGAGGTTGCGCCCTGGCAGGCTCCTTTCGCAGCCGCTGTGCACCTCCAGACGACAGCTATAGAGCAAGCGGCGACCAGCATGCCGCCAACGAGAAGTGCAAGAGGGTCAGGCTGGCGCCCTCACACTGCCATACCTCGCGCCGCCATGAACTGCTGCCCCACAGCAGTGACCACCTCGGCGCGGGCCGCCGTTCGCAGCTGCACCAGGGCGATCTGGCGGCTTTCGGCTGCCTGGGGGATGGGCACTACCCGCAGCTGCGGGTTCCTGTCCCAGGCATGTCTGGCCAGAAGAGGCAGCATGGCCACGCCCATGCCGTCGCTCACGAGTTCCACGATAGTCTCGATCGAATTCAGCTCCATGAACTCCTGGGGCTTGGCGCGTAGCCGGCGCAGCGTGCGTTCGACCAGTTCGCCCGTATGTTCGGTACGGTCAAACCGGATGAACGGATAGCGCTCCACCATGGTTTCAGGATCGGCCAATCGGGAGGAGCGCGAGGTCAGCAGCACCATGGGCTCGGCGTACAGCGGTGTCCAGACCAGGGAAGGGCGCTTGAGGGCCGGGTCATGGACCACTACGGCAGCATCGAGTTCATGGTTTTCCACTTGGGCAATCAGCCGGTTGGACTTTCCCGATACCACATGCAGGTCCACAGCGGGGTGGTGGCGCTTGAGTTCCAGCGTGGCACGCACCAGCTCGCTCAGTGCCGAGACGATGGAGCCGAACTGCACGGTGCCGGCCAGCGGTGCGTCTGCCTGGGTGCCGTGCTTGGCCTGCTCGTACAGCGCTACCAGTTGCGTGGCTATGGGCATCAGCGCCCGGCCCTGCTCGTTGAGAGCCACCTGCTTGCCCGCGCGGGTGAAGAGCTTGCGCTTGAGGTCGGCTTCCAAGGTGCGCATCTGCAGACCCACGGCAACCTGGGTCAGGCCCACGCGATGTCCGGCCGCCGTGAACGAGCCTTCGGTGCAGACGGCCAGAAAAGTGCGAAGAATCCGCAGGCTTGACATAAATGGTTTTCTTTCAAAAGACGGAAGAAAGTCCAGCTTTCACAAAGTTCTTTCTATCATCAAAATTCTTGTATTCAAACCTGCAAGCTGCATTAAATCTGGAGTTTCCTATGCGTGCACACATGTCCCGCCGGCTTTTCACCTGCTGCGCCACTTTGCTGACCTGCGGCGCCACGGGTCTGGCGACGCCGGCCCTGGCCGCCGACGTCTGGCCTTCACAGCCGATCAAGATTCTGGTGGGCTTTGCCGCAGGCGGTGGCAACGACATCGTTGCGCGCATTCTGGCCAAGGAGCTGCAGCAGAGCTTGGGCCAGGCCGTGGTGGTCGAAAACAAAGGCGGCGCGGGCGGCCTGCTGGCCAACGAAATCGTGGCCAAGTCGCCCAAGAATGGCTACACCCTGCTGCTGGGCTCCATCGGCAGCAACACCATCGCCCCGGTGCTGGCCAAAAAGCTTTCCTACGACCCACGTAAGGACCTGGAGCCGATCAGCTTGGTGGCCGAGTCGGGGAACGCGCTGCTGGTGAACGCCAAGCTGCCCTACACGTCGGTGAAGGAAATGATCGACATGGCGCGCAAGGAACCGGGAACCATTAACTACGCCTCTTCCGGCAACGGCTCGACCCTGCATCTGGCCGGCGCACTGTTAGCCCAGCAGGCGGGCGTGAACCTGGTGCATGTGCCTTACCGCGGCAATGGCCCTGCGATTGCCGATGTCGCCGCAGGCCAGGTCCATGTCATCTTCTCGGGCATTCCACCGGCCATTACCTCCGCCAAGACCGGCAAGACCCGCATTCTGGCAGTGACCACCAAGGAGCGCGTAAAAAGCCTGCCCAACGTGCCCACCGTAGCCGAAGCGGGCCTGCCGGGCTATGCCTTCACTTCCTGGTACGGTCTGTTTACCACTGGCGGCACGGATCCTGCGATCGTAGAGAAGCTCGCCAAGGAAGTGCGCAAGATCATCGCCCGTCCCGATGTGCGCGCGCAGTTCGAGGCCCAGGGGCTGACCCCCGAAACCAGCGACCCCAAGGCGTTCAAGGAACAAATCGACCGGGAGCTCACACGCTGGACCCGTGACGTCAAGGTTCTGGGCATCACCATCGACTGAATCCCGAAGGGTCAGCGCTCGTGTCAGGAACTTCCATGAATCTCCCTTTTTCTCCCGGCAACCCTTACCGCTCGGTGCGGGTTCCCGTTTTCGCACGCAATGGCGTGTCAACCTCTCACCCCTTGGGCGCGCAAGCCGGCTTGCGCATGCTGTGGGCCGGCGGCAATGCCGTCGACGCAGCCATCGCGGCAGCGGCCGTGATGGCCATCGTTGAACCTGTCAGCAACGGACTGGGCTCGGACGCGTTCTGCATTCTGTGGGACGGCGCGCAGCTGCACGGCCTCAATGCCTCGGGCCGTGCCCCCCAGGGCTGGACGCCCGAATATTTTGAAAAGAGATACGGCAAGCAGGCCAAGCCCCCGCGCCGCGGCGTGGACTCGATCACCGTGCCCGGCGCCGTCAGCGCCTGGGTCGCCTTGCACGAGCGTTTTGGCAAGCTGCCGTTCGCCAGCCTGATGGAGCCCGCGGCTGAAATCGCCGAACGCGGCTACCTGGTGCCACCCGTGGTGCAACAGAAGTGGGCTGCGGGCGCTCCCGAGCTGCAAGCTCAGCCGGGATTCTCCCAGAGCTTTCTGCCCTCCGGTCGGCCACCTGCCGTGGGCGAGCTGTTTCGCTTCCCTGCGGCCGCACGCGCGCTGCGCGCCATCGGCGCGAGCCAGGGCAAGGCGTTCTACGAAGGCGAGATCGCTTCGGCGGTTACTTCCTTTGTCCAGCAGCACGGCGGCTGCCTGAGCATGGCGGACATGGCACAGCACAAAGCCGAATGGGTCACACCGGTGGCCAAGGACTACCGTGGCTACACCCTGCACGAGATTCCGCCTGGCGGCCAGGGCATTGCGGCGCAGATCGCGCTGGGCATCCTGTCGAATTTCGATCTGGCCAGCCTGCCCCTTGATGGCGTGGCTTCGCAGCATCTCCAGATCGAAGCCATGAAGCTGGCGTTCGCCGATGTCGACCGCTATGTGGCTGATGCCGGTATGGAAGTGACTACCGCACAAATGCTCGATGACGCTTACCTGGCGTCGCGCGCCAAGCTCATAGATCCCCTGCGCGCACAAGATTTCAAGGCCGGTAATCCGGTGCAGGGCGGCACGATCTACCTGACCGCGGTCGATGAGAGCGGCATGATGGTCAGCTTCATCCAGAGCAACTTCGCGGGCTTTGGCTCGGGAGTGGTCGAGCCCAGCTTCGGCATCAGCCTGCAAAACCGCGGCTATGGGTTTGGCGCCGACCCGGACGGCCCCAACCGCGCGAACCTGGTGGGCCCGGGCAAGCGACCGTTTCACACCATCATTCCCGCCTTCCTGACCAAGGATGGTCAGCCGGTGATGAGCTTTGGTGTCATGGGCGGCAACATGCAGCCCCAGGGCCATATGCAGACGCTGGTACGCATGATCGACTACCGCCAGTCGCCCCAGGCCGCCTGCGACGCACCACGCTGGCGCTACAACGCGGGCCTGGCGCTCAATGTCGAAGCCGGTATGGATCCGGCCACTGTGGCTGGTCTGCAGGCCCTGGGGCACCAGCTGGAGGTCATTGATGATCCCTACCAAGACTTTGGCGCTGGCCAGTTCATCTGGCGCATGGGCGACCCCGCTGTCGAGGGCTACCAATTCGCCAGCGATCCACGCCGCGACGGGCTGGCCGCAGGCTTCTAGCAGCAGGTTTTCCGCTCCAGGCATGCCAGCCCTGAGTTTTCAGCCTTGATCGCAACGACCTGCGCCAGGGTGGAGCGAAGCCTAACCATGCCCTCAAGCGCAAAAATTGGCTTCTGGAGGAGTACAGGCAGGGGAGGGCAGAGGGGGCTGTCTGCAGAAGGTGTACTACTTGTGCGGCTGCTCAGCCGCAGTTTTTTCTCCAGGGCGGAGGCGCTGTTGCACAAATCAGTTTGGGGTCAAGCAACCGCTGACCCCAGATGTGGCTATGCCACATCACCGTTTGCAGATAGCCCAGTTCAGTGAACCGATTCAGGATGGCGGCTCGGATATGCAGCTCATTGACCTGTCGCTCGAATGTGCGTGACATTACTCGCTCACCCAGTCGATTGCCGCAATGCATCTTGCTCTCCACCAGGCTGCGCCGGTGATAGCCACTCGAGCTTTCCATAACTTGCGTCCAAGGCGCCTGCATGCGGCGATTGCCGCATTGCGACAGCAATCAGCCTGCAGCAGTCCGCTACACAAGGGGGGGGTCGACGCCTCATGGCCGGTAGCGTGAGTGGGCGGATACGCGTCGAACATCTCTTCGCATCCGCCGAGCGGCCCATCCAATTTCGAAGGATCGCTGCGGGTTGATGTCCATGCAGACCGACCTGTGGGGTAGTCTGGCGTGGAGATCAATGTTGAAAAGGCCTTCGTTACTCACGGATACGCGCCGCAGACTGTTGTGATGCAGCCAGCAAGGGGCGGGCGAAGACTGCACACAGGGCGCAGGCCGACCAGACCAATACCCAGCCCTGCAGCGACAGCAGATGCGGAATCATCATCGGTACAGTAAAACACACGATGAACACGCTGGTGTTGGCCATGCCCAAGGCCGTGCCGGCGCGACCGGCTCCGGCCAGGGTCGCCAGTTCGGTATAGGCCACACCATGCCAGGCAGAAACACAGATGCCGGCACCGGCCATCAAGACCAGCAGCAAGAGCGGGCCCGGCGCAAACCAGCACGCTGTCGCAAGCGCTGCAAAAAGCAGCATGCTCAGCCAGCTGCAGGCACTCAAATAGCTCTGGCGGTTGCGATGGCGGTCCGTCCAGCGACCACTCCAAACGCGCATCGCCATGGCTGCGCACTGGACGAATGCCATGACGGCGGAGACCTGTGCAAGCTCGGCCTGGGCGAAGTCGTGCAGGAAGACCGTGCCGAAAGACAGCACTGCGAATTGCGGCGCACATAGCATGCCGATTCCGGCCACGGAGCGCCAGGCGCGAGCATCGCGCAATGGGCTGGTGCCGGTGACGAGCTGGTGCGGTGCATGCTGCGCGGCATGCAGCGGCTCGTGCACCCATGCGGCGACGAGCAGCGCAGAGAGTAGGCAGAAGCTCGCCAGCACGGCGAACACGGCAACAAAGCCGCCATGCAAGGCCAGCGCAGGCAGCAGCAGCGCACCGATTGCGCCGCCGAGCGGCACTGCAGTCTGGCGTATGCTCATCGCCAGGCCTCGCTCGCCATCCGCAAACCAGGTCATCACGGCCCGCCCACTCGCGCCGTTGAGGCTGCCGCCCAGCAGGCCGACCAGCACTAGGCCGCCTGCCAGCCATTGCAGACCGGGCATCTGCCCAGCCTCAGGCGTTGCCCAGACGGCCATCGCAGCCAACGCGAGCGCCGTGCCGATAAGACCGGTGAGCAGCACGGGGCGATCCCCCCAGCGATCGGTAAGCAAACCCCAGGGCAGCTCGCTCAATGCGATGCCCAGGCCCATGAGGCCCAGCATCAGGCCGAGTGTGCTGGTATCGAGCTGGTATGAAGAGCGCATCATCACAGCTGTCATCGGGATTCCGCTGAAGGCGGTCGAAAAAGCGGCATTGGCGAGAACGCCTGCGGCCAATACCTTCCAGCGATGGCTTGGAGGGTTGACGGGCAGCGCAGGTAGCGAGAGACAGTCGGAAGAGTTCATGCCGCGCAGTGTGCTGGCGTTCAATCATTTTGAAAATCAAATAATATTGAGGAAACCATCCTGTTTTTTGGGATGATTGAAAGGGCTTGTGTGTCTCGTGTGCTCTACGACCTGGATGTGCTGCGTAGTTTTTCGACAGGGGTCGCGCTTGGCAGCTTCGCGCGTGCTGCGGACAAGCTGGGGCGCTCGACTTCGGCGATCAGTGCCCAGTTGAAGAAGCTGGAGGCCCAATGCGGCACGCCGCTGCTGCGCAAGGCTGGGCGTGGTCTCGAACTCACAGAGGCCGGTGAGACCCTGCTGGCCTATGCACACCGCCTGCTGGACCTTAATGACGAGGCCGTGGCGGCGGTCAGCGGCAGCCAGCTGCGAGGACTGGTCCGGCTCGGACTTCAGGAGGATCTTGGCGAAGCTCTGTTGCCGGCCGTGCTGGGCCGCTTTGCCAGGGCGCATCCTCAGGTGCGTATCGAGGCCTGCGTGGCGCGCAGCGATGAGTTGCGTGAACGCTTTGCTCAGGGACAGCTGGATCTGGCAATGCTATGGGATGTCGGCGCGGATCTGTCTGGCATCCATGCCGAAACCGTGATGCGTCTGCCCCTGCATTGGATAGGGCCTGCCGCGCCCGAGGTTCTGGACAGCCTTGGCTGCTTGCAACCGGATCAAGATGGCAAGCTGAAAACACTGGCTCTGGCGATGCTGGAAGAGCCTTGCCCGCTGCGCGAGCTGGTCACAGCCGTGCTGCAGCGAGCCGGGATTGCCTGGCGGCACGCCTTCAGCAGTGCCAGTCTCGGACCGATCTGGGCTGCGACCTCAGCGGGCCTTGGGCTGTCGGTGCGCACGCCCTTCGGCCTGCCGCCACATGTGCGCAGCTACGCGCCAGAGGAAATCGGCTTGCCGCATCTGCCCACCATGGACCTGGTGCTTGGGCGTTCCCACTCTCTTTTGGAGCCATCCGCAGAGCGCTTGGCTACTTTACTGGTCGAGGCCGTACGTGCGCACACAATCTTTCCGGCTACTGAGGCTGTGCCATCACCCTTCAACGAGCTGAGACTCAAACCTAGCCTCCCTGATCCTGCGGCGGTCCAACAGGGTTGCCAATGAGTTGGCAGTATCCGGTGCGTCGTGCTCGATCCTCTGCGGCTGGATCTGCCTAATTCGCTCCGTGTGCACGGATGACCGCTATGTAGCTAACTGGTAGGTCACGACGCACACATGAGTAGCAACTGCCGTTTGAACTGACTGCTGAGGGACGGCAATGGGTCGTGAACAGTCCTTGGCCGATGGCTGCTACCACGCCAGGAGGCGTCCTCGGGTGTGTTCTCGCCAGTGACTGCTTAGGCGATTGCCGTCATTGATACAGCCAAGTCCACCAGCCACCCCATGACACTCTCGGCCGCTCGAGCCTGCAAGCATGATCTCTGCGGAGGGCGCGCTCATACCTTGGCGAGGAAGGCCGCCGCATCACCCGCTTCACACTTCCAGTCTGCGAAGACCCCAACCAGATTGCATTCCACGCAGTGGCAAGCGATGTAGTACCAGCGCACATCATGTGTGCCCTCGTACACGGAGACGCCGGACATCAGCTCGAATACCTCGTTCTCGCACACGCACTCGTGCGCCTCGGGGGCCGCTTCTTCAACGTAGTCCACGCTGTCGCCCATCAGGTGTTTCTGCCCGCAGTCGGTGCAGGTGCGGATTGCCACGCCGGCTTCTTCATCGGTCTGCAGTGCAAAAGTCCGGCATCCGCAGTTGCATTTGGACGAGGCAAACCGGACGGCCTCATGGCGATTCGCAACGCTGTAGCTGCGCAGTTCGGCTTGGGTGTCGCCGGACGTCGTCCCGTACCAGAACTCGCCCTTCTTCGTCAGTGCCATTGATA
>Ga0268257_1001368_pt1 | contig 21204 bp, 18 predicted proteins | sample AgamicAtPrz_FD_200249 | JGI IMG/M metagenome (GOLD analysis project Ga0268257, IMG submission 200249) | Agave microbial communities from Guanajuato, Mexico - At.P.rz (v2) (version 3) | ecosystem: Host-associated > Plants > Phyllosphere > Phylloplane/Leaf | place: Guanajuato, Mexico | collected... | reverse complement strand
CAGCCGCGCAGCGTGGACAGGATCGGGATGTTCTGCGTGGTCAGCAGATGGCGGCCCGGATTGAACAGGTCTGCGAACTGGCCTTCGGAGACGAACTGCACCTGCTGCGACTCACGCACGATGAGCTGGGCGCCGTTCTTGATTTCCTTGTCTTCATCGGGCCAGCGATACGACAGCGTGTCGCGCGAATCATCGGTCCATTCGATGATTTCGATCAGTTGCTTGGTGATGATTTTCATGAAATCCATGACGTGCTCCGAAAGAGGATGACGGGAAAGGAATCATTCTAGGAGGCAAACCGCAGCGGCCGGTTCCGGGATGCATGGCAGTTGCGCGGAAATTGTTAAAAAGTGAGCGCGTAGCGCATGTCATACAACGTTTCAGCATCGATTGATGCTGTATTTGCCTGTTCACGGGCGGTAAGCGCTAGCGTTTTGCTTTTCCACATTTTGAAATCACCGACTGGAGCCCTTTCGTGAAAATGCCTGCTGTGGGGCTGCGCAGACAGACTACGTCCGTGATCAGTGGCGCAGACTTAGAATCTACCGCTTATGCGGTCGATACCGCCCAGAACACCTCTTAATGAAGATGCCGCCCGCAATCGCCAGTGATTGCAGACGCGCGAACGTATACAAGTCATGCTGACCTTCCAACAAATCATTCTGAAACTGCAGTCCTACTGGGCCGAACAGGGCTGTGCATTGCTCCAGCCCTATGACATGGAAGTCGGCGCCGGCACTTCGCACACCGCGACCTTTCTGCGCGCCATCGGCCCCGAGCCCTGGAAGGCCGCCTATGTGCAGCCCAGCCGTCGCCCCAAGGACGGTCGCTACGGCGAGAACCCCAACCGCCTGCAGCACTACTACCAGTTCCAGGTGGTGCTCAAGCCCGCACCCGACAATATTCTCGAGCTCTACCTGGGCTCGCTCGAAGCCCTGGGCTTCGATCTGAAGAAGAACGACATCCGCTTTGTCGAGGACGACTGGGAAAACCCCACACTGGGCGCTTGGGGCCTGGGCTGGGAAGTCTGGCTCAACGGCATGGAAGTGACCCAGTTCACCTATTTCCAGCAGGTCGCCGGCATCGACTGCAAGCCTGCCACCGGTGAAATTACCTACGGTCTGGAACGTCTGGCCATGTATCTGCAGGGCAAGGAATCGGTGTACGACCTGGTCTATACCGACGGCCTGTCCTATGGCGACGTGTTCCACCAGAACGAGGTGGAGCAGTCCACTTACAACTTCGAGCATTCGAATGCCGAGTTCCTGTTCAGCGCCTTTGCGGCCCACGAAGGCACGGCCAATCAGCTGATCGACGCCCAGCTGGCGCTGCCCGCCTATGAGCAGGTGCTCAAGGCCGCCCACACCTTCAACCTGCTGGACGCCCGTGGCGCCATCTCGGTGACCGAGCGCGCTGCCTATATCGGCCGTATCCGCAACCTGGCCCGCGCCGTGGGCAAGAGCTATCTGGACAGTCGCGCGCGCCTGGGCTTCCCCATGGCGCCCAAGGCCCATGCCGACGAGGTGCTGGCCGAGCTGGCCAAGGCCGCAGAGCAGGCAGCCAAGAAAGCCGCATAAGCGACTTCAGGCTTCATTCCGACCCATATCCCAAATTTCAGCGGCCAGCCTGGATCTAGCAAGCGCTGGCAGCTATCAAGATCATCATGAACGCATCGAATCTACTGGTTGAACTGTTTGTCGAAGAGCTGCCGCCCAAGGCGCTGCAAAAGCTCGGCGATGCTTTTGCCGCTGTCATCTTCGAGCAGCTCAAGGCCCAGGGACTGCTGGCATCGACCGAGTCGCGCCTGACGGCCTACGCGTCGCCCCGCCGTCTGGCCGTGCACATCACCGAAGTGCTGCCCCAGGCCGAAGACAAGGCTGTCTCGCAAAAGCTGATGCCTGTCTCCGTGGCGCTGGATGCCGAGGGCAAACCCACGGCTGCACTGCTGAAAAAGCTGTCGGCCCTGGGGGCCGATGAGTCCGCCGTGGCTGCTCTGAAGCGCCAGGGCGAAGGCAAGGCCGAAGCCCTGTTCTACGAATCCACGGCCAAGGGCGTGCTGCTGACCGATGGCGTGCAAAAGGCACTTGACGAAGCGCTGGCCAAGCTGCCCATCCCCAAGGTCATGCGCTACCAGTTGCAGGACGGCTGGACCAGCGTGCACTTTGTGCGCCCGGCCCACGGCCTGGTCGTGTTGCATGGCACCCAGGTGCTGATCGGCGTGAAGGCCCTGGGCCTGACGGCCGGTGCCGCCACCCATGGCCACCGCTTTGAAGCCGCAGTGGACCCCGTGGTCATCCAGAACGCTGACAGCTATGCCGAGCAACTGCGCGAAGAGGGCGCCGTGATCGCCAGCTTCACCGAGCGCCGTGCCGATATCGCCCGCCAGCTGCAGGCCGCTGCCGGGCGCATTGGCGGCGGCGTGAGCCCCATCGACGACCCGGCCCTGCTGGACGAGGTGACGGCCCTGGTCGAGCGCCCCAATGTGCTGGTCTGCGAATTCGAGAAGGAATTCCTGGCCGTGCCCCAGGAATGCCTGATTCTGACCATGAAGGCCAATCAGAAGTACTTCCCGCTGCTGGACGCCAACGGCAAGCTGACGCATCAGTTCCTGATCGTCAGCAACATTCAGCCCCAGGACGCTTCGGCCGTGGTCGGCGGCAACGAGCGTGTGGTGCGCCCCCGTCTGGCCGACGCCAAGTTCTTCTTCGACCAGGACCGCAAAAAGACCCTGGCCAGTCGCGTCGAGCAGCTGGACAAGGTGGTCTATCACAACAAGCTGGGCACACAGGGCGAGCGCATTGCCCGCGTACGCGCCATCGCCAAGAGCATTGCCCAGCAACTGGGCAACTCCGAGCTGGGCCGTCTGGCCGATCAGGCTGCCATGCTGGCCAAGACCGATCTGGTCACCGACATGGTGGGCGAGTTCCCCGAGCTGCAGGGCATCATGGGCCGCTACTACGCCCAGAACGACGGCCTGGATGTGGCCGTGGCGGACGCCATCGAAGACCACTACAAGCCCCGCTTTGCCGGCGACGAACTGCCACGCGGCGATGTCGGCGTGATCGTTGCCCTGGCCGACAAGCTCGAAACCCTGGTCGGCATGTTCGGTATCGGCAACCTGCCCACCGGCGACCGCGATCCTTTTGCCTTGCGCCGCCATGCGCTGGGCGTGATCCGCATGCTGGTCGAAAAGGATCTGGAGCTGGATCTGGAAACCCTGCTGGTCAGCACCTTGCCCGCCTTTGGCGACAAGATCCAGGACGCCACGCCCCAGCTGGTCGAATTCATCTACGACCGCCTGGCCAATATGTTCCGCGAACAAGGCTACAGCGCCCAGGAAGTGGAAGCCGTGCTGGCCCTGCAGCCCCAGCGCCTGTCCGACGTGCAAAAGCGCCTGGAAGCCGTGCGCGCCTTTGCGACCCTGCCCGAAGCTCCGGCTCTGGCGGCGGCCAACAAGCGCGTGGGTAACATTCTGAAGAAGGCCGAAACCGATGTTCAGCCCCAGGTGAACGAAGCGCTGCTGGTGGAACAGGCTGAAAAAGACCTGTATGCGGTGCTGCAGCAGGTGGCGCCCAAAGCTCAGCAACAGTTTGCAGCAGGTGATTACACCGCCAGCCTGCAAACCCTGGCAGCATTGCGTGCCTCGGTCGATGCATTCTTCGAACAAGTCATGGTCAATGCCGAAGATTCGGCTCTCAAGGCCAATCGACTGGGCTTGCTAGCGAGCCTGCACATCGCAATGAATCGAGTGGCTGATCTGGCAAGGCTGGCTGTATGAGCTGAGTCAGGCCTATGCTTGGCAAGGGTCTGCGTGGGTCTATCGGAGGTGATTCAACCGTGATGCGCTACTTTGAATGCCTGCGGTTCCTGAAAATGCTTTTGCAGGTCCCTTCTGAAGCGATGTAACCGCAGATGGTAGCTGACCGGTGATTGTGTATTGAACGCTTTCGGCAACCGGTGGTCCCGCTCGCCCTTCGTGCCATGTGATTGTGTGAGTGACGTGCTTCAGGCTGTATCGTTTTGTCAGATGTCTACGTAGGATTCTTATGATTTTCATGACTGGCGATACGGGGTTGATGGTGGCACTGTTTTTGAGCCATGTCCGTCACAAATAATGAGCTTGTCGCAAATTTCGACGAAGTGGCCAGTTCCAGAAGCTGCAGAGCTTGACCTAATGGAGAAGATGCCGGTGGACGAAGGTAGGCCGCACACAATGCGTTCAAAATCCACGCGGCTGAATCTTTCCGGCGTGCTCGGCCATGCTCTTGCCAGAAGAGCTGGTCGGCATGTATTGCTGGAACTCGGTCAGCGACTTTGTATCCCCATGAAAAGAAATGAGTGCCTGAATGTCTTTGAAGCGCAACACGCTGTGGAATCTGGCGGGCACAGGGTTGCCTTTGTTGCTTGGTGCGCTCACCATCCCCTATCTGATCAGGACGGCTGGCGTAGAAGCATTCGGCGTGCTCACCCTTGTCTGGGCTCTGATCGGTTATTTCAGTCTGTTTGATTTCGGCCTGGGTCGTGCACTGACCCAGCAAGTTGCGGCAGTCCGCTCAAGTGGTCTTCTGGCGCAACTGCCGGGTTTGGTGAAGACAGGCTTGTGGTTCACGGCGGCAGCCGGGGTGATCGGTGGACTTGTTCTTGCGTTGCTGGCTGACCAACTGGCTTTTCATTGGCTCAAAGTCAGTGTGACACTTCAACCCAGCACCTATCAGGCATTGCTGGTTGCGAGCATTGGCATTCCTTTAACCACTATTACGACCGGTCTGCGCGGGGTTCTTGAAGCTTATGAGGACTTTAAGGTCGTCAATCTGCTGCGCATTGGCCTCGGCGCAGCTAATTTCGGGCTGCCTGCGTTGAGCGTGATGTTGATCAGCACTTCGCTGGTCTGGATGGTCGCCAGCTTAGTGACCGCGCGGGCTGTAGTACTGGTTGCCCATTTGTGGCTGATGCACCGAAGGCTGCCTGCCGATTGGGTGTCAGGGCAGTTTGAGAAGCACAATCTGAAAGGTCTTTTGTCTTTCGGTGCCTGGATGACAGTTTCCAACATCGTCAGTCCATTGATGGTCACGGCGGACCGGTTTGTGATCTCTGCCGTTTTGGGGGCCAGCATGGTGGCTTATTACACCGTGCCTTACGAAGCGCTCAGTCGCGTATTGATATTACCGTCTGCCTTGACTTCTGCTCTTTTTCCTCGGCTTGCCTTTGTAATGGCGACCGATTTTTCGCAGGCGCGTCGGCTTTATAAGAGATGTCTTTTGGGGGTGACTGCCGCCATGGTGCCTGTCTGCATAGCCATCGCATTGCTGTCCCAATGGGGTTTGACTCTTTGGCTTGGAGCCGATTTTTCTGAGAAATCATGGCTTATCGTGTGCATCATGGCTGCAGGAGTAATGCTCAATGGCATTGCATTCGTACCATTTGCAAGCATTCAGGCCTCCGGCGACGCTCGTAGCACAGCGCTTCTGCATGTGCTGGAGTTGCTGTTCTATATTCCGCTCCTGTTTTTCGGTCTCAAGATGTTTGGACTAGTTGGGGCTGCTGTAGCTTGGGCTGCAAGAGCAGGGGTTGATCTCGTGGCCCTGTTGATCATCGAGAAAAGCAAAGCAAGAATTTTGATGAGCTCGGATTATGATAAGTAACGATACTATCGCAGTAATCATATGCTTTCACCCTGACCATAAGAAGCTGGTCAAAATGATTGGAAGTATCAACCAAAGTGTTTCAAAGATTATTATCTTCGATAATGGAGGTGTTAATCATGAAGAACTACGGAGTGTTTGTAGCAAGGTGGAAATTGTTTCTCATGGAAGAAATGCGGGATTGGGAGTTGCATTGAATCATGGGTGTGACGAGGGTTTTAAGGGGGGCTGCAGATTCGTGGTTTCCTTTGATCAAGACAGCAGCCCTCCGAGCGAGATGATTGACGCCCTCAAGCGTGAGTTGCTTGCTTATCAGAAAAAGGATTCGCGGGCCATTGCGATAGGTCCGCAGCTGATCGACTGCAGAAATGGCCACGATCATGTAATGCCGTTTATCCGTTTTCGTGGCCTGAAGACCGAAAAATGGAGTGGAGAGGGCACGAAGCCGGTTTCACATCTGATTACCTCAGGCTGCATGATTGATGTTAGCCAATGGGATGCCTTGGGTCGCTTTCTTGATGATCTTTTTATCGATTATGTAGACAACAATTGGTGCTGGCGTGCAGAAAGAAAGGGCTATGTGCTTTTGGGGACGTCGCTGGCAAAAATGCCACATGAGTTATCAGAAGGTATCGAGAGGAGAGGCATTATCTCTGCAAATAAATACAGCCCTTTCAGACGGTATTTTCAGATGAGAAATGCTGCCTATCACCTGTTTCATGAACACCTCGCACTGGCTCAACGTCTGTATGTGTTGCGAGCGATGGCTGTGACATTGGTGTCATCATTGATATCAGATGCGTCTACAGTTAAATCAGTGCGACAGTGCCTTCGTGGACTGGGACATGGCATGCTCGGGAAGTTGGGACCATGAAGCAGAAAGAGGAAATCTGATGTTTCTTCTGAAGAATATTCAACGTTGTTTCTTTTTTTTATTTGTATTGGATATACTTTTTCTTGGGAGTGGTATAAATATTCCGGGGTTAGGTATCAGCTCGAGGAAGATTTTTTTTGGAATTTTCTTTTGCCTATCTTTCATTGTCTATTTTTGTGATTTTTCGGGACGAGGAAAAATTGATGTTTTGACTATAATCATAGCAGTATTATTTTTATTTGCGTGGGTTTTCTTCATTCCGTTATTGGGGGAGGGTAATTTCGCATATGCAATTTCTGATGCGATGCCGCTTATTGCATTGGGCGTTTTTCTGCTGACTACGGATTTTTCTGGTTGTAATAATGCATGGAATTACATCAGAAGAATCTTGTTGATTTTTTTGTATGGATTTTCTTTGCTGCATGTGATTCTTTATTTGATTTTTCTTGTTCGTCCGGATTTTATGGGATTTCTGCAAAGTGCATTTGCAGTAGTTCTTGATGTCGGTACAGGGGATGATGCTCGCTATGTTTTCTTTACTCCCCTTGATGGAGGAGGAGTCCGAGTGTATTTCGGGTCGTCGTTCCTGTTGCTGATTGGTATTTATTTTCTCTTGTCGGATGATGGTGATTTTTTTGGGCGTGGTCTTCGGTCAAAAATATTTTTTGCGGCTTTATTAGTTGGTGCACTATGGGCAACGAATACGCGTAGCTTTATGATGGGGTCGATTGCGATGTTATTGTCGTTTTCGATATTTCGTTGGCTGATGGCGTATATGAAGAAGAGCTGGTTGACAATATTCACGCTGTTGTCATTGCCATTTATGCTGATTTTTCTTCTTATTCCAACGGTTGATGTGGAGATATTGCAAGTTTTCGGCCTTGAAAGAGGGGGAAGCGATGACATACGATTCATTCAACTTTATCCGTTGATGAATGCCTTTTTGGAGAATTATGTTTTTGGCCTTGGTTTTGGTGCCAGTGCTTCGTTTGTGAGAGCAGAAGATGCTCCATATGCATATGAACTGAGCATATTGGCATTATTTATGAAGATAGGCCTTGTCGGAGTTATGGTTGCATGTGGTATTTTTGCAACTACTCTTCGAAACATATTGTCCAGAGAGAGTGGTGGCAGCATAAAGAAGATATCGGCTGTTTACGCTTTATATTTTTCATTCATTATAAGTTGTTTTTATAATCCATATATATTTGGATTTTTTGGAACATTTTTTATATTGTTTGTTTTGTACGAATTTTCATTCTTGGTTAAGGCGCATAAATGATAAGCGTATGCATGGCAACCTATAATGGCGCCAGGTTCATTCGAGCCCAAGTGGATTCGATCCTAGAGCAACTGGGGCCGGAGGACGAGTTGGTGGTGTGTGACGATGGATCCAGGGATCAGACATTGTCCATTCTTGTCGACTATCACGATGCAAGAATCAAGATTCATAGGAATCCAGACCAGTTGGGGCACGTCCGTAACTTTGAACGGGCGATATCACTTGCCGAGGGCGATTACATCTTTCTTTCGGACCAGGACGATGTCTGGACTCCCGACCGTGTGCGCCTGATGATTGATTCCATGAATGCCGCTCCAGAGGCTTTGTTGGTGGCCAGCAACTTCGATCTGATAGATGCACAGGATCAGGAAGTGGGGCAGTTCAGGAAATTGGGAAGGGTGAAGCCATTCAGATGGTTACAGGTCGCTTCCATCTTTGCCGGAAGATCTCCCTACTTCGGTTGCACGTTTTTGCTGAGGCGAGAAGCCTTGAGATACTTCATGCCCATTCCTAGGGGAGTCGAGTCTCATGATATTTGGTTTGGCCTTGTGGCGAGTATGTTAGGGGGCGTCGTCAACCTCCCCGTTGCAACCCTGAAGCACAGGGTGCATGACAGTAATGTGACGGCGCGTAAGCGCCGGGCGTTGACGGTGATACTGAAATCCAGGCTTGTTTTTGCTAGAGCACTTGTATTAAGGATGCCGCTCTGTTTTGGTTTCACGAAATGAAAGAGAAATTACAAATGAAGAAAAATAGCATTTTCAATAACAAGATTCTTCTTATTACAGGGGGGACGGGATCTTTTGGTAACGCGGTGCTGCGCGGCTTCATTGATTCAGATATCAGCGAAATTCGCATATTCAGTCGGGACGAGAAGAAGCAGGATGACATGCGCAAGCGCTACAACAGCGCCAAGCTCAAGTTCTATATCGGAGATGTGCGCGATGCACGCAGTGTGGAGCAGGTCATGCGCGGAGTGGACTATGTATTCCATGCTGCGGCGCTGAAGCAGGTGCCGTCTTGCGAGTTCCATCCCATGCAGGCGGTGCGCACCAATGTACTTGGGACCGAGAATGTGCTGGAGGCTGCCATTCAGGCCGGTGTCAAGCGCGTGGTCTGCCTCAGCACGGACAAGGCCGTCTATCCCATCAATGCCATGGGGATCAGCAAGGCAATGATGGAAAAGGTGATGGTGGCCACCAGTCGGAATCTCGAGGGCTCGGGCACTGTGATCTGTGGAACGCGTTACGGCAACGTGATGGCATCGCGTGGATCGGTGATCCCGCTGTTTGTTCAGCAGGTGATGGCAGGGCAAGCCATCACGATCACGGACCCCGCCATGACGCGCTTCATGATGACACTTGCAGATGCAGTGGATCTGGTGCTGTATGCCTTTGAGCACGGCAATAACGGCGACATCTTTGTGCAAAAGGCACCGGCTGCGACGATCGAGACGCTTGCCCATGCGGTTACGGGCTTGATGGGCAAGCCCGAACACCCGGTGAATGTGATCGGTACACGCCATGGGGAGAAGCTTTACGAAGCCCTACTCGGTCGCGAGGAAATGGCCTGTGCGGAAGACATGGGAGATTATTTCCGCGTGCCTGCCGACAGCCGTGATTTGAACTATGGGAAATATGTGGATCAGGGGCAGCAGCGTCTGACCCAGACGGCTCATGGTGAGGACTACAACTCTCACAACACGCTGCGCCTGGATGTGGCTGGGATGCAGAAGCTGCTGCTTAAGCTGGAGGGAATGCGACGCATTGCCGATGGTGAGCTGATCGATGTCGAGGAGCACTGAAGTATGAAAAAGGTCCTGATCACTGGCGTTAACGGCTTTGTTGGCAAGAACCTGCAACTGCACCTAGCCGAGCGCAAGGATGTGCAGGTTCTGGGCTTTACGCGTGAGAGTGATGTGGCTCAACTGCCCGGTTTGCTGAAGGAGGTGGATTTCGTGTTCCACCTGGCGGGCGTCAATCGGCCGAAAGACCCGCGCGAGTTCGCGACCGGCAATGCCGAAATGACACAAATCTTGTGCCGAGCTGTGGGAGCAGTAGCTGAGGAAACAGGGCGAAAGATCCCCGTGGTGTGCACCTCTTCCACCCAGGCGGCGCTTGATAACCCCTATGGGCAGAGCAAGCGCACGGCCGAGGATGCACTGTTTGCTCTGCAGCGCTCGGCCGGCGTGCCGGTGCATGTTTTCCGTTTGCCCAATGTCTTCGGCAAATGGTGCAAGCCCAACTACAACTCTGCCGTGGCGACGTTCTGCCACAACATAGCGCGCGATCTACCCATTCAGGTGAATAATCCAGCGGTGTCATTGACTCTTGTCTACGTGGACGATGTCGTTGAGCGGTTCATGCAGCTCATGGATGGTGCAGATGCCATGGTCGATGCCGATGGCTTTGCCGCCGTGACGCCCCAATACACGACGACTGTGGGTCAGCTCGCAGCTCAGATCCAGGCCTTCAAGGACAGCCGTGACACGCTGATGACCGAGCGTGTGGGGACAGGCTGGGTTCGGGCGCTGTATGCCACCTATGTCAGCTATCTGCCTGTGGAGTCTTTTACGTACACAGTGCCTCAGCACGGGGATCCACGAGGTGTGTTTGTGGAGATGCTCAAGACACCGGATTGCGGCCAGTTCTCTTTTTTCACGGCGCACCCCGGCGTGACGCGTGGAGGGCATTACCACCACACGAAGACCGAAAAATTCCTGGTGATCAAAGGGCAGGCGCGTTTCAAATTCCGCCATATGCAGACAGGCCAGGCTCATGAGCTTGTCACCAACGGTGACAAGGCCGAGATCGTGGAGACGGTGCCAGGCTGGACTCACGACATAACCAATATAGGTTCTGACGAGATGATCGTCATGCTCTGGGCAAACGAGGTATTTAACCGCGCTCGGCCGGATACCTTTGCCTGCCTGCTGTAACCAGCTTCGCTGAGTGCCCGGTGAGCCCGGGTGTCAGATTACTTTCCTTGCAGATCCCAAATGAAAAAACTCAAAGTCATGACCGTGGTCGGTACCCGGCCTGAAATCATTCGTCTTTCTCGTGTGTTGGCTCGCCTGGACGAGAATTGCGAGCATGTTGTGGTGCACACGGGTCAAAACTACGACTACGAGCTGAACCAGATCTTCTTTGACGATTTGGGTATTCGCAAGCCGGATCACTTCCTGAACGCCGCTGGCGGCAGCGCCGCTGAGACCATTGGCAAGATCATTGCTGCCATGGATGCCGTGTTGATCGCCGAGCAGCCAGAGGCGCTGCTGGTGCTGGGTGACACCAACAGCTGCCTGTCAGTGATTCCTGCTAAACGGCGAAAGATCCCGATCTTCCACATGGAGGCGGGTAACCGCTGCTTTGACCAGCGTGTTCCCGAGGAGACTAATCGCCGCATTGTGGATCACACGGCCGATATCAATCTCACTTACAGCAGCATCGCGCGTGAGTATCTGCTGCGAGAGGGCCTGCCGCCCGATCAGATTATCAAGACCGGCAGCCCGATGTTCGAGGTGCTGACGCATTACCGCGAGCGTATCGATGCCTCAGATGTGTTGCAGCGGCTGGGATTGCAGCCAACGAACTTCTTCGTGGTCAGTGCGCACCGCGAGGAAAACATTGAATCCGAACGTAATTTCGGCAAGCTGGTGCAGGTGCTCAACAAGGTAGCCGAAGTCTATGGCTTGCCCGTTATTGTTTCGACCCATCCACGCACGCAAAAGCGGGTGGAAGCCATGGGGGCGCAGTTTCATCCTCTGGTGCAATTGCTTAAGCCGTTGGGATTTACCGATTACAACAAGCTGCAGTTGTCCGCGCGGGCGGTGCTTTCCGATAGCGGCACCATCAACGAGGAATCGTCCATTTTGAACTTTCCGGCCTTGAACCTGCGTGAAGCACATGAGCGCCCGGAAGGCATGGAGGAAGCGGCTGTGATGATGGTTGGCCTAGAAGAGCAGCGGGTGCTGCAGGGGCTGGCGATTTTGCAGAAGCAGCCGCGAGGCGACGAACGGCTGTTGCGCCAAGTGCCTGACTACAGCATGCCGAACGTGAGTGACAAGGTAGTCCGTATCATTCACAGCTACACCGATTATGTGAATCGGGTTGTGTGGAAGAAATACTGAGACTGGTTGTGAAGAATGAAAATAGCCTTGATCGCTGACACCTTTCCTCCCTTGCGGAATTCCGGGGCAGTGCAGCTAAGGGACTTATCGCGTGAATTTGTTGCTCAAGGCCATCAACTGACGGTAATTCTTCCATCATGGGAGATCAAGGAGGACTTTCTTCTTGAGGAGATGGAAGGTTTCCAGGTCTTGAGGCTGAAGTCCCCAAAAACCAAGGACGTCAATTACGCGAGAAGAACCTTGTCAGAATTTCTGATGCCATTTTTTATGAAAAGGGGCTATAAAAAGTCCCCTTTACGTCCCGAAAAATGGGATGGCGTTGCTTGGTATGCCCCTTCCATATTTCATGCGCCTTTTGTCAATGACTTGAAGAAAGCCAGTGATTGCAAAGGTTATCTGATAATAAGAGATATTTTCCCTGAGTGGGCTGTTGATATGGGCTTGATGGGAAGGGGACTTATTTACCGTTTCTTTAGTTCAGTGGCACGCTATCAATATTCTGTGGCCGATATCATCGGCGTTCAAACCCCTGGGAATCTCGCATATTTTGAGGATTGGAAGAAGAGCAAGGGAAAGAAATTAGTGGTGCTTCAGAACTGGCTTGCGGATACGAAGCCAGGTAGTTGCTCGATATCGATAAATAGGACGAATCTGGTCGGGCGAAAGATATTTGTGTATGCGGGAAATATGGGCGTTGCTCAGGGTATGGATATCCTGGTAGATCTCGCAGAAAAGCTTAAAAATCGACGCGATATTGGATTTTTGTTTGTTGGTCGTGGTAGCGAAGCCAAAAGGCTGGCTGAGGAGTCTCGCAGAAGGTCTTTGGATAACATGGAATTCAAGGATGAGATTCATCCTGATGAGATCCCTGCACTTTATGAGCAATGCTTCGTAGGTATTGTTTCTTTGGATCAGAGACATAAATCCCATAACATTCCTGGGAAATTTCTTTCTTATATGCAAAGCGGCATTCCCGTTCTGGCAAACATAAACCCTGGCAATGATCTTGCGGAGCTCATAAGGAGCGAAGGTGTTGGTGTGGCTTGCGAGAGCGCTGACATCCTGGATCTCGAGCGAAAGGCTAATGCTTTGATCAATTCTGTCGAGACGGATGCCGATTTCCAGAAAAGGTGCAGAGCTGTATACGAAAAAATGTTTTCGCCTTCGCAAGCTGTGAGACAAATCGTTCAGGAACTAGAAAGATAATAATGTCGGTACGAGTTTTCTCTGGAGAGTTGATGGGCTCATTGATAGATGAGGCAAGATCCAATCCCAGAAGGCGAAAGCACAAGAACCTGCATGCTGACTACCAAGAGGCATGCCAGCGCTTCTTCAATGCGATTGAGCCCGATAGCTATCTAAGGCCTCACTGCCACGGCCCCTACCAGGGGGCAGAAACGCTGATTGCAATCAAGGGTTTGCTGGCTTTCATAGTTTTTGGAAGCAAAGGGGAAGTGCAGGCTGTTCACCTATTCGGCGCGGGAAATCACGCAGAGGAGCCGGGCGTGGCTGTGGGGGTCGAGGTTCAGCCGGGGCAATGGCACACAGTCATTTCACTTGAAAGCGGCTCTATATTGCTTGAAATGAAGGGTGGGCCCTTCGATCCGGAAGCTCCTAAGTATTTCGCTTCCTGGGCCCCCGAGGAAATGACTCAAGAAGGTCAAATTTACCTGGGGGTCTTGAAGAAGCTTGTGTCACTTCCTGGGTAGCCATCTAAAGAATGCCAGCTTTCGATAGAACATCAAATAGCATAAAGAGCTGAATATGAAAGACACAGCAGTCAATAGTTTGCTTTGATAGGTCAGGACTGCCAATGTGCAGGGGATTGCTGCATAGATCCAGAGAAAAGGGGCCGTTAACCCGTTTTGCATAGGCTTTGAAAAATTGGAGAAGATTTTTCGTGCCCAGCGTTTGTTGGCCAAAGAGTGCAGGTGAAAGAAGTCCGGCTCAGTTGGACTATAGCCTTCTCGGAGAGATCTCCGCAAAATGCTAAAGCCTACTTCAATAATAGGGTAGGAGCAAATCAGCAGGCTGGTCCATGGGGAAACTGAATGATTGCGCTCTGGAAGAAGCACGGCAATCCATGCCAGTGTAAACCCAAGAAAATATGCGCCTCCGTCTCCCAAAAATATCTTTCCCTTTGGCCAGTTGACAAAAAAGAAACCTGCAACAGCGCCCGCAATAATCAAGCAGGTAAAGGCAAGAGGGATATCCCCCACCAGCCTTGCGATGATACCGAAGGCGGCAAGAATAATCATTGCAGTGCCCGCTGTAAGACCGTTCAGGCCATCGATGATGTTGATGGAGTTGGCAACCCCGCCAACAGCGATGGCGGTAAATATCACGGAGATGATGGTAAAGCCCAGTAAGAAATCAAGGCCAGGAATATCGACGTGGGTGAGCGATGTTCCTGTAATGCCCCAGCCTAGAACGCCAGAGGCCATGGTGGCTAGGAGACGGATTTTTACCGATACTTTTTTTGTCAAATCTTCCAAAAGGCCAAAAATGAAAGCGGGTATGCCTGCCATGAGGATGGCACTAAGAATCATTCTCTTCTCTGCCGCAGCTGCATCATGGCTCGAGGCCGCGAAACCTGCAAAGACGCCTATGGCAATACCGATGCCACCAATTCGCGGAGTCGGGGTCGTGTGAACCTTCTGTACCCCACTACTAGAGTCCATGGAAAAGCTCCCATGCCATTTTTGGGTGGTAACCAGCAACACGCAGGTAATAAACGAAGCCAGACCTGCAAGAAACGCGTCATACCTGAATAACTCTTGAGCAGAGAAAATTATCGAATTCATGGAGTGAGTGGATGTGGAGTCGTTTTATGTTTTATATCGAGGGTAGCTGACCCGGGGAAGTTGGCATCTTGCTCGTCTCCAAGAGCATTTGCGGCACAATGCAGCCCATCTGACTTGAACATTGTCCCACGGGACAGAGCCTTGATCTATGACCACCATTGACCCCACCACCCAGATCGCACCCCGCGACAAAGCTGAAATCCTGGCGCAAGCGCTGCCCTATATCCGCAAGTTCCATGGCAAGACCATGGTCATCAAGTATGGCGGCAACGCCATGACCGATCCTGCCTTGCAGGCCGACTTTGCGGAAGATGTGGTGTTGCTCAAGCTGGTTGGGATTAACCCTGTGGTGGTTCATGGTGGTGGACCTCAGATCGAGGCGGCGCTGGGCCGTCTTGGCAAGAAGGGTGAATTCATTCAGGGCATGCGTGTCACGGATGAAGAAACCATGGAAGTGGTGGAGTGGGTGCTGGCTGGCGAGGTTCAGCAGGACATCGTGGGTCTGATCCATCAGGCGGGTGGCAAGGCCGTGGGCCTGACGGGGCGTGATGGCGGCTTGATTCGCGCCAAGAAGCTCAAGATGCTGGACAACAAGGATCCGAGTATTGAGCACGATGTGGGTCAGGTGGGAGATATCGTTGCCATCGACCCCAGCGTGGTGAAAGCGCTGCAGGACGACGCGTTCATTCCGGTGATCAGCCCTATCGGTTTTGGTGAAGAGAACGAAAGTTACAACATCAACGCCGACGTGGTTGCAAGCAAACTCGCAACAGTGTTGCAAGCTGAAAAGCTGGTGCTTTTAACCAACACTCCGGGTGTGCTGGACAAGGCCGGCAATCTGCTGACGGATCTGACGGCGCGCGAGATCGATGGCCTGTTTGCCGACGGCACGATTTCCGGCGGAATGTTACCCAAGATTGCCGGCGCCCTGGACGCTGCCAAGGCCGGCGTGAATGCGGTGCACATCATCGATGGACGCGTGCCGCACTCCATGCTGCTGGAAATTTTGACGGACCAAGCGTATGGCACGATGATTCGCAGTCATTGATGAGTCTGTCTGGCCCTGACATGTGGTTGCTCTTCTCGAGTGACTTTTCACATATGGCGTTAACATCGCCGCAGGGCTTTCCCGGGCGGAGCCGTGCTCGAGACTCTGCCGCAAGCCGCCTTTGGGCGGCTTTTGTTTTTGAGCGAGGTAGGACTTTATGCGTTTGCTTCTGGTGGAAGATGATGTGATGGTGGCCAGCGGTATCAAGCTGGGTCTTTCCGATGCCGGTTATGCCGTGGACTGGGTGGGCAGCGCCGAGCGCGCGCTGGAGGTGCTGGCCCAAGAGGCATTCGATGTGGCGGTGATCGATATCGGCCTGCCTGGCATTAATGGACTGGAGCTGACGCGCCGCCTGCGCAGCAGCGATGTGGAGAGCAAGGCCATGCCGGTGCTGATCCTCACGGCGCGCGATGCGCTGCAGGATCGGGTGCAGGGCCTGGACTGGGGTGCCGACGACTATATGGTCAAGCCTTTCGAGCTGCCCGAGCTGCTGGCGCGCCTGCGTGCGCTGATGCGCCGCTCCCAGGCGGCGACTTCGGCAGTGCTGAACTTCGGCTGCATCGAACTGGATACGGCGGGCCGCCGTGCCGGCGCGCGCCAATTGCCTCAGGAGGGCGAGACCGAAGGCCGCTTGCTGCCCATCGATCTGGGGCCGCGTGAATGGACGGTGCTGGAGTATCTGCTGCTCAATGCTCCGAAGCCCGCCAGCAAGGAGAAGCTGCTGCAGGCCCTGACCGGCTGGGACCGTGAAATCACGCCGAATGCCGTGGAAGTTTATGTGTCTCGCCTGCGCAGCAAACTGGAGCCGCATGGCGTGGCCCTGCGTTCCATTCGCGGCTTCGGTTATCGGCTGGAGCTGATGCCAGAATCCGTTTGATTCTCTATTTGATAGCTGCTTGCGTCCGATTGATATGGGATTTGGTTATTTATATAGCTGAACTGGTTATTAATGAGGCGCTTGTAGCTATGAAAATAGAATACTCAAAGTTTCATTCAATAAGCATTAATGACCGCCAATCTGCGTTTTCGGCTGCTGGTTCTGCTTTTGGTGCCGTTGATGCTGCTGGCGGCCATGGGTGGCTGGTTCAGCTACAGCGCCGCGGACGAGGCGTCCACCCAGCATGACCAGCGTTTGCTGCGCCTGCTGCCGGCCCTGGCCGACTCGGTGCTAGCGCCTTCGATTGCGGACGGCACGCCGCCGCTGGTGTCGCTGACGCCCAGTGTCGAAGATTTTTTGCGCAATCAGGGCGACGAAGCCGGCTATGCCGTGGGCGATCTGCAAGGCAATGTGGTGGCCGGGGATGCCTGGATCAGCTTCGATGTGCCGGCGACCGGCACGGCGGAATTCCATAGCCAGGAGCATGACGGGGTGACCTATCGCGTTGCCGTGCTCAAGGCCGAAACCTATGGCGCCGGCGAAATGGTCGTCATGCTGGCCGACAGCAGCGATGTGCGCCAGCAATGGGTGCGCCAGCTGCTGATGCATGTGCTGCTGCCCAATCTGCTGCTGATCGCGGGCGCGGCCGTGGCCATTTACTGGTCGGTGAGCCGGGCCTTCAAGCCGCTGCACAAGCTGACCCAGGCGGTGGAGCGCCGCTCGCCGCGCGATCTGAGCCCGATTGACGAGCAGACTTCACCGGCCGAGGTGCGGCCCCTGGTGCGCTCTCTCAACCGCCTGTTCTCCCTGGTCAATGCGCAGGCCGAGGGCCAGCGCCGTTTCGTCGCCGATGCGGCCCATCAGCTGCGCACGCCGCTGGCGGCCCTGCAGACCCAGGTGGAAGCCTGGGCCCTGAGCGGGCAGGAGGCCAGGCGCCTGGCCAAGCGGACCGGGGAGCCGGCACAGGTCGTGCTCACGGTGGAGCAGATCGAGCAATTGCGTGATGCAACGCGGCGCACCTCGCAGTTGGCGCGTCAGTTGCTGGCCCTGTCGCGTGCCGATGCGCGCAATGCCGAGGTGCAGCCGCTGCAGGAGGTGGATCTCAAGGAGCTCTGTGAGAGCATGCTCGAGACCTTTATCGATCGCGCGTCGATCAAGGAGCTGGACTTCGGTCTGGAGGTCGAGCCGGCATCGGTCTGGGGCCATAGCTGGCTGTTGCGCGAGCTGGTTTCCAACCTGGTGGAAAACGCCATCAAGTACACGCCCCGAGGCGGCAGCGTCACCTTGCGCTGCGGTCTGCGCCCCCGGCCCGTGGGCACGGACGATGCCACCTTGCTGCAGATGGCGGGCGTGCAGCAATGGGCTTTTGTCGAGGTTGACGATGACGGACCCGGCGTGCCCGAGGAAGAGCGCAGCCAGATTACCCAGCGCTTTTATCGCGCCCAGGGCGTGGTGGAAGAGGGAACCGGTTTGGGCCTCGCAATTGCGGACGAAATAACGCAATTGCATCAAGGTGTACTGAGTTTTGCAGATGGAAGTTTCGGTAAAGGCTTATTAGTAAGACTTGAAATTCCGGTTCAATCAGTTTCAGAAGGCATTCAAACGGTATCTGAAGCTCTCAAAGGTTAATTTCTCGGTTACGCTTGCGTGTTGGTGAGAGCGGGGGTGAACGTTGGGGTGGAGACCGCAAGCCTGCTGTTTATTAAGGTTGGTTTGACGCACCTGACGCCTGCCGGTAAGGATAGTCGTGTACTTAACAGTGCAACTGGCTGTGAGAAAATTGCTAATAAATACTGAGTCGCCTATGTCTGAGTCTGAAGTCCTGTCGCCTGTTTCCAATATTGAAAATCCCGCGGAGGACAGTCCTGCCGCTCCCGCCATGGCTCCCGCGCGCAAGCGCCCCAAGCCCGGCGAACGCCGCGAGCAAATCCTGCAGGCGCTGGCATCTATGCTGGAAAAGCCGGGTGCCGATCGCATTACCACGGCAGCCCTGGCAGCCCATTTGAGCGTGAGCGAGGCGGCGCTGTACCGTCACTTCGCCAGCAAGGCCCAGATGTTCGAAGGCCTGATCGAGTTCATCGAGCAGTCCGTCTTCACATTGGTGCAGCAGATCGTGGGCCGCGATGTGCCCGAGGCTGCGCATGACCCGATCACGGGCGTGCGCAATGCCAACCGCGTGGTGGCATTGCTTTTGCAGTTCGGCGAAAAGAATCCCGGCATGGTGCGCGTGATGGTCGGCGACGCCATTGTTTTCGAGCACGAGCGTCTGCAGACCCGCATGAACCAGTTCTTCGACCGCATCGAGTCCACCTTGCGCCAATGCCTGCGTCCTGCGGCCGGCGCCATGGGTTCTGCTGCGCCGACGGCCGAGGCATCGGTCGCGGCCAGTGTGCTGACTTCATTTGCGCTGGGCCGTTTGCAGCGCTATGCCCGCTCGGGCTTTCGCCGCCTGCCTACCGAGCATCTGGATGCCAGCCTGGCCATGATGGTCGTGGTCTGAGTCCCTTCCCGGGCACTTCTTCAAGAACGCCGCAGTCCCCGGACTGGCGGCGTTTTTTGTTGCGTCTCGAGGGGCGAGAGCCGGCGAAAACCTGGCGAGAAAAAGCCTAAGTATTTACCCTTGACGAAGTCAAAACAGGCTGGAAACTGTGCAAAATAGAACGAACGTTCGTTTTATTGAGAGTTTCATGGCCTCGTCTCCCGTTTCCCGTTCTTCCACTTCTCCCGCAGCAAGGGATGCGGCGCATAGGGCCGGCCGTTCGGGGCAGCACGGGGAGGCCGGGACTGCGAAGACTAGCGCAAAGTCTCGCAAGCTGCACGCTCCCGCGCAAGCTGCGGTTAGCCCCAGTAAGGCCGCAGAGGCTGCAGCTGCCCGGTCTGCGGGTCGCTCGCTCGCAAAAGGTCAGCAGACCAAGGCCACGATTGTGGAGGCCGCGCTCAATCTGGCAACCCATATCGGCCTGGAAGGCCTGTCCATTGGCGCGATTGCCGAACTCACGGGCATGAGCAAATCGGGCGTGTTTGCCCATTTCGGCTCGCGTGAGGAATTGCAGATTTCCGTGGTGCACGAGTACCACGACCGTTTCGAGCAGGAAGTCTTCTACCCCGCCATCGAGGCGCCGCGCGGCATTCCGCGTCTGCGCGAACTGTTTGGCAACTGGATGAAGCGCACTTCCATGGAGATCGATTCCGGCTGCATCTATATCAGCGGGGCGGTGGAGTTCGACGATCGTACGGGGCCGGTGCGCGATGCGCTGGCCGAGTCCGTCAGCACCTGGCTGGCCGCCATGCGCCGCACCATCGTGCAAAGCCAGGAATGCGGCGATCTGCGTGCCGATGCGGACGCCAGCCAGTTGCTGTTCGAGATTCACGGCCTGATCCTGGCCCTGCACTACGAGGCCCGCTTTCTGCACAGCGAAGGCTCGATCGAGCGGGCCCATGCAGGCTTCAACAATATTCTGGCGCGCTATGCCAGCGAGCCGCCGGCCGCCTGAGGCCGTCCGCAACCCGCGTCAGTTCACAACCCAAAAGCAAACCGTTCAACGCGCAACCATCACAGGAGACGACCCATGCCCAGCTACAACCCGCCACTGCGTGACATGCAATTCCTCATGCACGAGGTCTTCAAGGTCACCGAGACCTACCAGCAGATTCCCAAGTACGCGGAGGTCGATGCCGACACTATCAACGCGGTGGTCGAGGAGGCGGGCAAATTTGCGGCCAATGTCGCGTTTCCCCTGAATATCTCCGGCGATGAAGAGGGCTGCACGCTGAACAAGGAGACCCACGAGGTCACCACGCCCAAGGGCTTCAAGCAGGCGTATGCGCAGTTCATCGAAGGCGGCTGGCCTGCTCTGTCCTGCGATCCGGAGTATGGCGGCCAGGGCCTGCCCTTCGTGCTCAATTCGGCGCTCTATGAAATGCTCAACAGCGCCAACCAGGCCTGGACCATGTACCCAGGCCTGTCTCACGGCGCCTATGAGGCCCTGCATGCCTACGGCACGCCGGAGCAGAAGAAGATCTACCTGGGCAAGCTGACCAGCGGCGAGTGGACCGGCACCATGTGCCTGACCGAGCCCCATTGCGGCACCGACCTGGGCATGCTGCGCACCAAGGCCGAACCGCTGGCAGACGGCAGCTACAAGATCACCGGCAACAAGATCTTCATCTCGGCCGGCGAGCATGACTTCACCAGCAACATCGTGCACCTGGTGCTGGCGCGTCTGCCCGATGCGCCTGTCGGCTCCAAGGGGATCAGCCTGTTCGTCGTGCCCAAGTTCAAGGTGAAGGCAGATGGCTCGCTGGGCGAGCGCAACCCTATTTTCTGCGGTGCGCTGGAGCACAAGATGGGCATTCACGGCAATGCCACGGCCCAGATCAATATCGACGGTGCCATCGGCACCCTGGTGGGCGAGCCCAACAAGGGTCTGCAGGCCATGTTCGTGATGATGAACGCGGCCCGTCTGGGCGTGGGCAACCAGTCGCTGGGGCTGACCGAAGTGGCCTACCAGAATGCGCTGGCCTATGCCAAGGACCGCCTGCAGATGC
>Ga0268257_1001364_pt1 | contig 21264 bp, 10 predicted proteins | sample AgamicAtPrz_FD_200249 | JGI IMG/M metagenome (GOLD analysis project Ga0268257, IMG submission 200249) | Agave microbial communities from Guanajuato, Mexico - At.P.rz (v2) (version 3) | ecosystem: Host-associated > Plants > Phyllosphere > Phylloplane/Leaf | place: Guanajuato, Mexico | collected... | reverse complement strand
TACCCTATGCAACTGAATTTTTCGCACTTGCCCGAGGTTACCCCGTGTTTTCCCAATTCGCCCTGCACGAACGCCTGCTCAAAGCCGTGGCCGAGCTGAAATTTGTCGAGCCGACCCCGGTGCAGGCGGCGGCCATTCCCCTGGCCCTGCAAGGGCGTGACCTGCGGGTGACGGCGCAGACCGGCAGCGGCAAGACCGCCGCCTTCGTGCTGCCACTGCTCAACCGCCTGGTCGACCGCAGTGGCCCGAGCGTGGAAATCCGTGCGCTGATCCTGCTGCCGACCCGCGAACTGGCCCAGCAGACTCTCAAGCAGGTGCAGCTTTTCTCGCAGTTCACCTACATCAAGTCCGGCCTGGTCACCGGCGGGGAAGACTTCAAGGAGCAGGCGGCCATGCTGCGCAAGGTGCCGGACGTGCTGATCGGCACCCCGGGCCGCCTGCTCGAGCAGCTCAATGCCGGCAACCTCGACCTGTCCCACGTTGACGTGCTGATCCTCGACGAAGCCGACCGCATGCTCGACATGGGCTTCGCCGAAGACATGGAGCGCCTGTGCAAAGAGTGCGAAAACCGCAAGCAGACCCTGCTGTTCTCGGCCACCACCGGTGGCGCGGCATTGCGCGACATCATCGGCAAGGTGCTCAAAGACCCTGAACACCTGATGCTCAACAGCGTCTCGCAGCTCGCCGAAGGCACCCGCCAGCAGATCATCACCGCTGACCACGACCAGCATAAAGAGCAGATCGTGCAGTGGCTGCTGGCCAACGAGACCTACAAGAAGGCGATCATCTTCACCAACACCCGCGCCCTGGCCGACCGTATCTACGGCCACCTGGTGGCCAAGGAGGTCAAGGCGTTCGTCCTGCACGGCGAGAAGGACCAGAAGGACCGCAAGCTGGCCATCGACCGCTTCAAGGACGGCGGCTCCAAGGTGCTGGTGGCCACTGACGTCGCGGCTCGCGGCCTGGATATCGACGGCCTCGACCTGGTGATCAACTTCGACATGCCACGCAGCGGCGACGAGTACGTGCACCGTATCGGTCGCACCGGCCGCGCCGGCGGCGAAGGCCTGGCGATCTCGCTGATCACCCACAACGACTGGAACCTGATGTCGAGCATCGAACGCTACCTCAAGCAGCAGTTCGAGCGCCGCGTCATCAAGGAGGTCAAGGGTACCTACAACGGCCCGAAGAAGGTCAAGGCGTCGGGCAAGGCTGCTGGCACCAAGAAGAAAAAGACCGAGAAGAAGGCGGGCGCCGACAAGAAGGGCGCCGTCAAGCGCAAGCCGTCCGCCAAGCCGAAGGCCAATGCGCCCCTGGCCAGCGCCGACGGCCTGGCACCGCTGAAAAAGCGCAAGCCGTCGGCTGAGTAGTCGCCTCCTCCGGCAACGAGCCCGCCACTGCAACGGTGGCGGGTTGCTTCACCTCTTTCCCCGGGGCGCGTAGCCCATTTCCCAAACCGTATTCCAGCCCGGGTATTTTGTCGCCCGGCCGCCACACTCCTCTGGCATGTGCAGTCAAGGAGGAGTAGCGTATGTACAGCTGTAAATACGATTGTCCCGTGCGATTTGAATGGGACGAGGAAAAGAACCTGCTCAACATCCGCAAGCACGGTATCGATTTCAACGATGTGCCCGAGATGTTCCGCCAGCCGATGCTGGCGCTGCGGGATGAGCGATTCGAGTATCCGGAGGCACGCTGGATCGGCATGGGCTGGATCAATGCCTGGGTCAGCGTGGTCGCCTACACCGAACGGCAGGGTGATGTGATCCGCATCATTTCCGCCAGAAGAGCCACTCGACGTGAGGTAACGCGCTATGTCGAAACCGTCCAGAAGCCGTGAGCAGGACCAAGCCCCGGTCGATACCTCGGACATCCCCGAGCTCGATGATGACTTCTTCCGCCGCGCCGAGCTGCGGGTGCCAGCCAAGCAGACGGTGACCATCCGCCTGGACGCCGACGTACTGGCCTGGTTCAAGGAACAGGGCGCCGGCTACCAGACCCGCATCAACCAGTTGCTTCGCCAGTACATGCAGGCCCAGCAGCGGCGCTGATCCAGGCGTCGTCAGGTTTTCCTTTCCGCTTCCTTCAGCTCCTGGATGCGTTTGTCGATCAACTGGCATTTGTCCGGCAAGTCCTTGCTGGCGGTGCCGAGGTCCATGTGCTGGAGCTCCTCATTGATCTCCTTGGCCTTTTGAGCATTCTGCTCGGTCAGCTGGCTTACCAGGCCTGCCAGTTGCTCTCTTTTCTGCGTGGCCTCTTCCGGTGTGCAGGCCCAGATGGGCTGCGCGCAGAGCAAGGTGGTCGCGCAGAGGATGCAGGGTAGCGGTTTCATCCTTTGGTTCCCTTGTCAGTCGATTCATGCGGTGGAGGTCGTTGGCTGGGCGGAAGTTCAGCGTGGACGACTGGTGGAGCCGGTGTCGTTTCATTGATGCGTTTTTTTGACGATATTAATTTGACGCATTAATGGTGGCCAAATAGTATCGCTCGCTCTTTTTCGCTGCTGCTTGCCGGATTGTTGGCAAGCATGACCACCTGACCGCCTGATTCACGAGACCTGACATGGACGTCCGCCTGTTTGCCTTCCTGGCCCGCCAACGCTCGGCCAAAATTCAGCCGCGCGAGCAGTTCTGCGGGTTGCCCAAGCGCGGCCTGGCGCTGCTGCTGGCCAATGCCATGTTCTGGCAGCCGTTGTGGGCACAGGCCGCCGAAGGCGTGGTGGTCAGCGGGCCGGGCACCAGCCTCGGCCATGCAGGCAACGGCGTGCCCATCGTCAACATCGCCGCGCCCAACGGCAGCGGCCTGTCGCACAACCAGTTCAGCGACTACAACGTCGGCCAGCAGGGGCTGATCCTCAACAACGCCACCGACCGCACCCAGGCCACCCAGCTGGGCGGCATCATCCTCGGCAACCAAAACCTGCAGGGCACCGCGGCCAGCGTCATCCTCAACGAGGTCAACGGCGCCAACGCCAGCCAGCTGCGCGGCTACACCGAAGTGGCCGGGCGCGGGGCGCATGTCATCGTTGCCAACCCCCACGGCATCACCTGCGATGGCTGCGGCTTCATCAACACACCACAGGCCACGCTCAGCACCGGCAAGCCGGTGATCGAGAACGGCCAGCTGAGCCGTTACCAGGTCGACCAGGGCCATATCGCCATCGAAGGCGCGGGGATCAATGCCAGCAACGTCGACAGCTTCGAGCTGATTGCCCGCAGTACCAAGATCAACGCCGAGATCCAGGCCCGCAACCTGGCCATCGTCGCCGGGCGCAACGATGTCGATGCGCGCACCCTGGCGGCCACCGCGCGTGCTGACGACGGCAGCGCCAAGCCGAGCCTGGCGATCGACTCCAGCGCGCTGGGCGGCATGTATGCCGGCGCAGTCAGGCTGGTGGGCACCGAGGCCGGCGTCGGCGTGCGCCTGGACGGGCGGATGATCGCCAGTGGCGGTGATATCCAGCTCGAGGCCAACGGCCAGTTGCGCATGGCCCAGGCCAGCGCCACCGGCGATGTACGCCTGCAGGCGGCGGCCATCGATGCGCAGGGTCCGGTGCATGCCGGCAAGCAACTGCAGCTGGACAGCCGCGGCGAGTTGGTCAACCGCCAGGGGCTGACTGCCGGGGGCCAGGTACAGTTGAACGCTGGCGGCCAACTGAGCAACCTTGGCGGTATCCAGGCGGGTATCAACGTTGATGGCGAGCGCGTGGCCGATGCCGACCTGAAAATCCGCGCCGGTGCCGTGGACAACCGCAACCAGCGCCTGATTGCCAGCGGCGACCTGAGCGTCTCCACCGGTACCCGCCTGGACAACCAGGGTGGCAGCCTCAGCGCCGGGCGCGACCTCAGCGTCAATGCCGCGACCCTGGACAACCGCCAGCAGGGCAAGGTTATCGCCGACGGCCGCATGACCCTCACCGGTGGCCAACTGCTCAACGCTGACCGTGGCCAGATCACCAGCCAGGGCGCGTTGAACGCTACCTGGGCCCACCTGGACAACCAGGCCGGCGAACTGTCCAGCCTCGATGCCCTGGCCCTGAACCTCGGCAGCCTGGACAACCGCACTGGCAAGGTCCTGGCCAACCGCGGCATCACCGTCACCAGCCAGGGGCTGGTGGACAACCGCACCGGGCGGATCGCCAGCCAGGCCACCCTCGACCTGACCGCCCAGACGCTGAACAACGGCCAGGGCGGCCATATCAGCGGCAACCAGGCTGTCAGCGTCAACGTGGGCCGGCTCGACCAGCAAGGCGGCCACCTGAGCAGCGTCACCGCGCTGACCCTGGACCTGAACCATGGCCGGCTGGACAACCGCGACGGCAAGATCGCCGCCAGCCAGCTGCACCTGCGCCAGATGGCCGATATCGACAACCAGCGTGGCGAGATCTCCAGCAAGGGCGCTTTCACCCTGACGGGCCGCAGCCTCGACAACACGGGAGGCAAGTTCTACAGCGAACAGGCCCTGACCGTGCGCCTCGACCAGTTGCTCGACAACCTTGATGGCCTGGTGTCGGCCGACGGCCTGGATATCCAGGCCCTGACCCTGAACAACCAGGGCGGCGTGGTCACCAGCAAGTCGGGCCTGGCATTGGCCACGGGCGAAGCCATCGACAACCGCCACGGCGAGATCTCCAGCACTGACCTCGGGCAGGTAACGGCAGGCAGCTTCGACAACCGTGAGGGCACGGTCACTGGCGGGGCGCTGGAGTTGGCCATCACCCAGGCGGTGGACAATCGCCAAGGCGTGCTGGCTGCCGACAAGGCGCTGACGTTGAACGCCGCCAGCCTCGACAACCGCGAGCAAGGCAAACTGCTCAGCGACGGCACGCTCACGGCCAAGGTCACCGGCCTGCTGGACAACCAGGCCAAGGGCCTGGTGAGCGGCGTGGGCGCCACCCGCATCGAAGCGGGGCAGCTGGACAACCGCGGTGGCCGCCTGGTGGGCAAGGACCTGCTGACCCTGCAGGGCCAGCGCTGGGACAACCGCGGCGGCAAGATCGAGGCCGACGGCGCACTGACACTGACCATCGACCGCCTCGACAACCGCGACCAGGGCCTGGTCAGCGGCCAGGCCTGGGCCCGCTACAGCGGCAGCGAACTGCTCAACCAGCTCGGCATCTTTGGCGCCAAGGGCAACCTCGACCTGGTCGCCGCGCACCTGGACAACAGCGGCGGCAGCCTGACCAGCGGCGGCGATCTCGATGGCCAGGTCACGCGCCTGGAGCAGCTGGGCGGCAAGCTGTCCGCCGACGGCAAGCTGACCCTCAAGGGCGATTCGCTGGTCAACCGCCAGGGCGCCGTGGTCGGCGCCGGACAGGGCATGCGCCTGACCGTGGGCAACGTCGACAACCGCGGCGGCGAACTGTCCGCGGCCAAGGCGCTCAGCCTCACCGGCGAGCGCCTGGACAACAGCGGCGGCCAGGTCCTGGCCGATACCGACTTGGCGCTGACCGTGGCCGAGGTCATCAACCAGGCCCAGGGCCTGCTGCGCGGCAAGGGCCAGCTGACCCTCGACGGCCAGACCCTGGACAACCGCAACGGACGGCTGTCCGCCGAGCAGGGCGCACGCCTACGCCTGAGCCAGGCGCTGGACAACGGCAAGGGCCTGCTGACCAGCGAGGGCGATCTCGACATCGGTGCCGCCAGCCTGGACAACAGCGACGCCGAGCTGAGCAGTGCCGGCAAGCTGACCCTGGCCACCACCGGCAAGGTCGACAACCAGCGCGGCTCGATCACCGCCGACGGCGCCCTCGACCTGCGCAGTGCCAGCCTCGACAACCGGGCCGGCGAGATCGGCGCCCAGGGCGCCATGGACATCGCCACCGGCACCCTCGACAACCACGACAGCGGCCATGTGGTCGGCAACGACCGCCTGAGCATCAAGGCCGGCCAGGTGAATAACGCCGGCAGCGACAGCCGCATCGACAGCGACGGCGCCATGACCCTGACCGCCAGCGGTTTCGACCAGCAGGCCGGCCGGATGCTGAGCAAGGCCTCGATCACCCTCGACCTGGGCCAGGGCGCGCTGGTCAACCACGGCCTGATCAAGGCCCCGGTGCTGGTACTGAACAACCTCGGCAGCGTCGACAACCAGAACGGCGAAATCACCAGCCCGCAAGGCTTCACCCTGGCGGCCAATACCCTGGACAACCGCCAGGGCAAGCTGCTCAGCGAGCAGGCCTTGACGGTGCGTATCGCCCAGGCGCTGGACAACACCAAGGGCCTGGTCTCGGCCAAGGGCCTGGACCTGCATGCCGCCAGCCTCGACAACCGCGAAGGGGAAACCAGCAGCCGCGCCGGCCTGGTGCTGACCGTCGACGGTCGCCTGGACAACCGCCAGGGCACCCTGGTGGGCGACACCGCCCTGAACCTCGCTGCCGCGACCCTGGACAACAGCAAAGGCAAGGTCTCCGGCAAAGGCCAGGGCGAGATCCACGCCGACACGCTGCTTAACAACGCCGGTTCGCTGATCAGCCTCGAGCAACTGCGGATCAAGGGCGACGAGCTGGACAACCGCGAGGCGGGGCTGCTTGGCAGCAATGGCGCGCTGACCCTGGAAGTCGACCGCATCGACAACCGTGGCGGCGAGATCACCGGCAAGGCCGCTGTCGGCGTGACCGGCACCTCGCTGGACAACAGCGACGGCGGCCTGCTGGTCGCCGGCACTGGCATGACCCTGGCGTTGCAGTCATTGCTCAACCGCAACAAGGCGCGCCTCGAGGCCCAGACCGGCCTGACCCTGACCGGCCTGACCCTGGACAACGACGGTGGCCGCCTGACCAGCCAGCGGGACATGACCCTGACCTTGACCGGCGCGGCACTCAACCGCCTCGGCCTGATCAGCGCCGAGGGCCAGCTGGTGCTGGCCGCGCTAAGCCTGGACAACAGCACCGGCAAACTGAACAGCGCCGGCAGCCTGAAACTGACCACGGGCGGCATGCTGCTCAACCAGGGCGGCGAACTGCTCAGCGACAACGACATCACCCTGGCCAGCGCCCGCCTGGACAACACCGACAAGGGTGTTATTGCCAGCAAGGGCGCGCTGGCCCTCAGCACCGGCCACCTGGACAACAGCCGCCAGGGCAGCATCAGCAGCAACCGCACCCTCGACTTGCACGCCGGCCAGCTGGATAACCGCGACGGTGGCCGCGTGGGCAGCCGCGAAGCACTCACTGCCACGGTCACCGGCCTCGACCAGCAGGGCGGCAAGCTGTTCAGCGACACCTCGGTGAAGCTCGACCTGGGCCACGGCCACCTGGACAACCGTGGCGGCCTGATCAATGCACCGTCGCTGCAGCTGGACGACCTCAAGACCGTGGCCAACCAGGGCGGCGAGATTTCCAGCGCCCAGGCCTTCACTGTTGCTGCCGAGCAACTGGACAACGGCAACGGCCGCCTGCTCAGCGACCAGCGCCTGCTGCTGCGGATCAGCCAGCGCCTGGACAACCTCAAGGGCCTGATTGGCGCCCAGTCGCTGGAGATTCATGCCGGCGCGCTGAGCAACCGCGACGGCGGCCGCCTCGAAGCCAAGGACGCGCTCGCCCTCACCAGCAAGGGCCTGGACAACCACGCTGGCAAACTGCTCGGCAGCAGCCTCGCGCTGGATCTGGGCGGCGCCGACCTGGACAACGGCGCGGGCCTGATCACCACCGCCGGCCCGCTGACCCTGGTCAACCTGGCGAAACTGAACAACCAGGGCGGCGAGCTTTCCACCGCCCAGGCCCTGCAGCTGGACGTCAGCGAGCTGGACAACCGTGACGGCAAGCTGATCAGTGAACAGACGCTGGCCATCACCAGCGGCGCGATCGACAACCGCAACGGCCTGATCTCGGGCTGGCAGGGCCTGACCGTGACCGGCCAGGGCCTGGACAACCGCCAGCAGGGCACGCTGTCGAGCCGCGCCGGCGCCGTGCAGGCGACCGTGACTGGCGCCCTGCGCAACAGCGACGGCGGCGCGCTGGTCGCCCAGCAGCGCCTGGACGTCAAGGCCGACAGCCTGGACAACAGCGCCAAGGGCATCCTGTCCAGCGGCAGCGGCCAGCAGCTGACCATCACGGCGGCACTGGACAACCATGATGGCGGCCTGATCGATGCCGGGGAAAAACTGGTCATCGGCGCCGGTGCCCTCGACAACCACGGCGGCCGCGTGGCCACCCGCCAGGACCTGGGCCTGACCGCCGCGAGCCTGAACAACACCGACGGCAGTCTCGCCGCCCAGGGCGCCCTGACCCTCGACCTGCTCGGCGATTTGCTCAACCGCAAGGGCACGCTGTTCGCCGGCAAGGACCTGCTGGTCCAGCGCGCCGGGCTGGTCGACAACCAGGCTGGCCAGATCGCCAGCCAGGGCCTGCTCAAGGTGCTGGCTGGCAGCCTCGACAACAGCCAGCGCGGCACCCTGGCCGCCAATGGCGCGCTCGTGCTCAACAGCAGCGGGGCGCTCAGCAATACGGGCGATGGCCTGATCTACAGCCAGCAGGGTGACGTAGGCCTGCAGGCGGCCAGCCTGAACAACGCCAAGGGCACCGTGCAGGCCAAGGGCGCGATCAGCGTGCAGGCCAACGGCGTGTTCGACAACCAGGGCGGCAAGCTGATCGCCCAGGAAGGCGCGCTGACGGTGACCGCCGACACCCTCGACAACCGCGGCGGCATCCTCGCCAGCCTCAAGCATTCGCTGGGCGTGCGCACCACCGGTGTGCTGCGCAACGGCAGCGATGCCAATGGCCAGCGTGGCGTCCTTCAGGCCTTGGGCCTCGATGTGCAGAGCGCCAGCCTCGACAACCACGGCGGGCGCATCGCAGCAGTGGGCGGTGATGCGCTGATCCGCACCGGGCAGCTGGACAACCGCGACGGCGGCATCTCCGCCAGCGGCCTGCTCAAGGTCACCGGCGCCAGCCTGCTCAACGGTGGCGACACGCGTGGCGAGATGGTCGGCCAGCGCATCGAACTGGGGCTGAGCGGCGCCCTGGACAACCGTGGCGGCATCGTCGAAAGCGCCAGCACCCTGGCCATTACAGCCGCCAGCCTGGACAACCAGGGTGGGCAGCTGCGTGCCGTGGGCACCAGCGGCAAGAGCCAGTTCGCCATTGGCGGGCTGTTCGACAACCGCAACGGCCAGGTGGAGATCGGCAGCAGTGACCTGACCCTCGGCGCCGGCCTGCTGCAGAACGTCGGTGGCAAGGTGCTGCACGCGGGCAAGGGCGTGTTCGACATCGACACCGCCAACCTCACCCGCGCCGGCGGCAGCCTCAGCACCCGCGGTGGGCTGACCCTGACCGCCGACAGCTGGACCAACGCCAGCGTGATCCAGGCCGGGCGCCTGACAGTCAATGTCAACAACCTCACCCAAGCGGCAGGCGGCCAGTTGCTGGCACTCGACAGCCTGGTGGGCAACGGCGGCAACTGGAGCAACGATGGCCTGATTGCCAGTGACGGTACCCTCAGTCTGAACCTGGGCGGCAGCTATGGCGGCAATGGCCGGGTCAGCAGCCTGGGCACCCTGGGGTTGAGCGCGGCGCAGATGACCCTGGGCGCCAATGGTAGCGTCACGGGCGTGGGCAACACCACGATCAATATTGCGGGTCTGTTGAGCAACCAGGGGCGGTTGAGCACGGCGGGCGATCTGCTGGTCAACGCCGGTAGCGTGAACAACCTGGGGACTCTGGGTGGCAACCAGTTGGTGCGGGTGACCAGCGCCAGCCTGCGCAATGACCATGGGCTGCTGTTCAGCGGCGGGGACATGCAGTTGTATGCCGACAGCCTGACCAACTTTTATGCGGATGTTTACAGCCTGGGTGGGTTGACGGTGGCGGGTAATGCCGCAGGTGGGCTGGCGAGCAAGCTGGAGAACATTTCCGGCAGCCTGGAGAGTGCCGGGGACATGCGCCTGAATGCGCAGTCCATCGAGAACCGGAAGGAAATTTTCAAGACCACGGGGACACCGACGTGGAGCTCGATTGGCATGCGCCAGACGGGATCTGGCGCTGGCCACATGGTGCTTGAGGAGTACTTCGAGAGGAAGGTAGAGATTGATTCGCCTGCTGCGGCCATCCGAGCTGGCCGCGATATGTTCGTGCTTGGTGGCCGGTTGGAAAACTCGGCTTCGGTAATCACCGCTCAACGTGACATCGCGGTCAACGTCCAGGACTTCCTTAACAAAGGCGAGGCTCTTGGAACCTATACGGAGTTGAAGTCGTTCGCGCTTTCGGGTGTTGACAGGGTCAAGTACGCTATTCCGTATTTTGCAGCAGTGATGCGCTACAACGCAGCTAACGACCCCGGGTATACAAGGGTCGCCAGTAACAATCCTAGAAATCTGGTCGGCACGATCCGCCTGTGGGATGCCAACTGGAACGAGTCCCGGAGCAGACCTACGACTCGTCTTGGCGGTACGGCAAACTACAACACGGTCGTCACCATCGGTTGGAAGAGTTGGTCCGACGATTTCGCGATCAGTGCGCTGAATATCGCTCCGGCATACAACCCAGATGCGCGGGCGCCGTTACCCTCGCAGATCCAAGGTGTCACGTTCTTCGATAAACGCACCATCGTGCATGACACCCAGGTCGGTTCCGCGAACGCCGTGGTCCAGGCTGGCGGCCGGGTCAGCATCAATGCGACCAAGGACCTGAGCAACAGCGTCATCCAGGAGGGGGTGACGATCAATGTTCCTGCAGGCAAGGCGTTTGATCCGAAGCTGCCGGGGGCATCCGGCACCACGCTCATCAATGTTCACGCCCAGCTTCCCCCTGACCTTGCACAACAGCAGATCAATCCGCTTGCCCTGGGTGGCTTCACGTTACCCACCGGCCAGAATGGCATGTTCCGCCTGAGTGGCCAGGGGGGCAGCGTTTCGGGCAGCCCGACCCAGAGCTGGACGCTGGGCAGTGCGGACGTCACGACCCAAAGTCGTCAGGTGATGGTGTCCGGCACCCAGCCTGGGGCGCTGCAGGCCATGGATGCCAGAGCGGTGGAACAGAATCATCAGCAAATCGACCGAATTGCCCATCAGGGTGGAGCCGTGGGTGGCACTGCCAGCGCCATCGGTGTCAACGCGCCGAATGGCGCGCCGGTTGAAGTATCCCTGCCGCAACGACATCCCGGTGCCGATGTTCGCGAGTTGGCTGCCGGTGGCAACCTGGGCATCAGCGCTCGTCCTGACATCCCGGGGGTCACCCGGATGCCGGATAGCCAATACACCAGCAAGCCGCACAAGTATCTGATCGAGACCAACCCGGCCCTCACCGACCTCAAGCAGTTCATGAGTTCCGACTATCTGCTCGGCAACCTGGGCTATGACCCGGACCAGAGCTGGAAGCGCCTGGGCGATGGTCTTTACGAACAGCGCCTGATCCAGCAGGCGGTGGTAGCGCGTACCGGCCAACAGTTCATCGATGGCCAGACCTCCGGCGAGCAGTTGTTCAAGTACCTGATGGACAACGCCATCCGCAGCAAGGACCAACTCCAGCTCAGCCTGGGTGTGGGCCTGACGGCCTCCCAGGTGGCGGCGCTGACCCATGACATCGTGTGGATGGAAAAGCACGTGGTCAATGGCGAGGAAGTGCTGGTCCCAGTGCTCTACTTGGCCCAGGCCAACAACCGCCTGGCGCCCAACGGGGCATTGATTGCCGGCCAGGACGTGCAACTGATCGCCGGCGAGAACCTGACCAACGCTGGTACCCTGCAGGCCAGCCGCAACCTGTCCGCCACTGCCGGCAACAACCTGGTCAACACCGGCCTGGTCCAGGCCGGAGAGCGCCTGGAACTGCTGGCCGGCAACAACCTGAGCAACAGTGCTGGCGGCATCATCACCGGGCGCGACGTTAGCCTGACGGCAGTCAATGGCGACGTCATCAACCAGCGCGACCAGGTACGTGCCGTCACCAACTTTGGTGGTACCAGCCAGCACCAGGACTACCTGGACAGCGCCGCCCGCATCGAAGCCGGTAACAGCCTCAGCCTCAAGGCGGGCCAGGACATCAAAAACGTCGCCAGCGTGATCCAGAGTGGCGGCGACCTGTCGCTCAGTGCCGGGCGCGATGTCAGCATGCTGTCGGTCGAGGAGCGCGAAGGCTTCTACAGCGACCGGCAGCGCAACAACACGGTGCAGCAGCACGGCGCCACGGTCACCGCTGGCCGCGACCTGAGCATCGGCGCCGGCCGCGACCTTACCGCCGTGGCCAGCCAGATCGACGCGGGCCGCAACCTTACCCTGGCCGCGGGCGAGGACCTGAACCTGACCTCCGCCGCCAACGAAGCCCACAGCTTCAGCCGCAGCAAGAAGGTCACCCAATCCAATGACCAGGTCACCCAGGTCTCGACCACGCTCAAGGCCGGTGGCGACGTCTCGCTGTCCGCGGGCCAGGACATGGCCATCGTCGCTAGCCAGGTCAAGGGCAAGGGCGCTGTCGATATCGACGCCGAACGCGACCTGACCATCGCCTCCGAGCAGAACGAAAGCGCTTCGTACTACCTGAAGAAGAGCAAGGGCTCATTTGGTCGCGGCAGCTCCAAGCAGCAGGAGAGCTACCACAGCACCAACGTCGCCTCGGTGATCGAGGCCGGTGGCGACCTGACCGTCAACGTCAGCAAGAAGGACGGCGGCGGCATCGCCCTGGACGGTGGTCGCGATGTCTCGGTGATCGGCAGCCAGCTCAAGGCCGGCGGCGATGTCATGCTCGGTGCCACCGGCGATGTGGCGGTGCTGTCTGGCGTCGAGGAGCACGGCGAGTACAGCAAGAAGACCAAGTCCGGCTTCCTGGGCCTGTCGAAGAGCGGCAAGAGCCAGCTGCAGACCCGCGCCACGCAGGTCGGCAGCGAGTTGGATGCGGGTAAAGATATTGTTCTGGCTGCTGGCAGCGACTTGCGTTTGCGGGCCAGCGAGGCGAGCGCCGGCAATGATGTCGAGCTGCGTGCTGGCTTGGTGGACAAGGAGGGTGACATCAACCTCGTATCGGCCAATGACACTGCATATAGCCGGTCTGAGGAATACAAGAAGAAGTTCAAACTGTCGCTTTCCCCCGAGATCATCCTGAACCCGGCAGCGCTGATGATGCCGATCGCACCGGGCACGGTCCTGCCATCGGTGTCGATCGGTTCGGCCAAGGCTTCCGGGCAGGAGGCTCGCAGCAGCACCAGCGTCGGCAGTCAGGTGAGTGGAGAGCGTGACGCCACCCTGCAGGCGGCCCGCGATATCAACGTGCTGGGTAGCGGCGTCAGCGCCGGACGCAACGTCAGCCTCAACGCCGGGCGCGATGTCAATGTCAGCGCCGCGCAGAACCAGAGCGACAACTCGCACTGGTCGAGTTCGAGCAAGACAGGCCTGCGTTTCGACAGTGACGACAACGGCATGAACTTCTTCGCCGGTGTCGAGAAGGAGAAGGCCAAGGACCGTCTGCGCGAACAGCTGGCTGCTGGTAGTCGCATCCAGGCCGGGCAGGATCTGGATGTCAAGGCCGGTCGCGACATCAACCAGACTGGCTCCGACCTGGTGGCCGGCCATGACATCAGCCTGGGGGCTGGTCGCGATATCAACATCGACGCGGGACGCGAAACCCGTATCCAGGAACTGGAGCGTGAGTACGAGGGGCATGGTATCAGTGGCTCGGTCAACCATAACCTGGGCAAGACCAAGGACGCGCTGAGCAACACTGGCAAGGGCGAGAATGGGGTGAGCAAGGGCTCTAGCACCCTGCAGACCCTGGATGCGATCGGTCAGTTCTTCGCCGGTCCGACCGGTGACGGCAAGATCGGCAGCAGCAAGCAGACCAGCAGCCAGCAAAGTGTCGAACAGAACAACCGTCCCTCGACGCTGGACGCTGGCAACGATGTGAAGCTGCAGGCGGGCAACGACGTCAATATCAAGGGCAGCCAGGTGCAGGCCGGGCGAGATATCGACGTCAAGGGGCGCGATATCAACATTGATGTGGCCAAGGGCAGCAGCAGCCAGGAAAGCAACCAGTCGCAGAGCTGGGGGGGCATCCACGGCGGTACCAGCGGTGGCTTCAAAGTTGGTATTGGTGGCAGCCACGGCATTGCCAGCAACGACAGCCAGCAGGGTACTTCGACGCCAGCGCAACTGGAGGCCGGGCGCGATGTCCGGATCGAAGCCAGCAACGATCTGAACATTATCGGTAGCCAGGTGAAGGGCGGGCGTGATGTCCAGTTGAACGCTGGCAACGACCTGAACATCCGCGCCGCACAAAATGACAGTCAGCAGGAGCAGAACCGCCGCAGCGGCGGTGGCGAGGTGGGACTGACCTTCGGCTCAGAAGGTGTTGGGGTGTATGCCAGCGTCAACCTGGGCAAAGGACATCTCGAGCGCGAGGCCCAGCGCCATGAGCAAGCCTATGTCTACGCCGGTGACCAATTGAAGTTCACCAGCGGCAAGGACACCAACATCAAGGGTGCCCAAGTACGCGGCGACGAAGTGATCGGCCGTGTCGGCGGCAACCTCAACGTGGCCTCAGCGATCGACACAGGCGAGGTAAAGGGCAAGGAGTTCGACATCAATGCCACCGTCACCGTGGGCCCGGGTGCCGGTGTCAGTGGCTCGGTCGGCTATGGCAAGACCACTGGCAAGACCGAGTGGGTCGAGGACCAGACGCGCATCACCGGGCGTGACAAGGTCGATATCCGCACCGAGAACCACACCCAGCTCGACGGTGCGCTGATCGCTGCCGACAACGGCAATCTCAAGCTCGACACCGGTACCCTGGGCTTCAGCGACATTACCGGCAAGGACAAGGAGCACGGTTACTACCTGAACGTGGGTGGTAGCTGGAAGAAGGGGGCGGCCAGTTCCGGGCAGGACCCTTCCAACGGCAAGATCACCGAAAGTGCAGGCAACGGCGAGAAGGGTCCGAAGAGCCAGACCAGCTGGAGCGTCAGTGGCTGGGAGTATGAAAAGGACCGCGAGCAGACCGTCCGCGCCACCGTGGGTGCCGGTGATATCACTGTGCGCAAGGACGCCGAGACCGGCCAGGACTCCACCGTCGGACTGAACCGTGATCTCGACAAAGCCTATGAGATCACGCGGGACAAGGAGTCGCGTACCGATCTCTATGTGACCGACAGTTCGCTGCATGATGCGCTGAATCCGAAAGAGACGCTGCAGAAGTGGAGCGATGGTCTCCTCGACTACGACAAGACGGCGCTGAAGAACTTTGAACAGGCCGGCAATGCCCTCAACGCCCTGGTCAATCGTTACCAGCGCATGACCGGGCGGCCAATGGACAGTGGCGCAGTCGCGGTCGCGGGCCGGGCGCTGGCGGAAAACACCCTCGAGTCGTTGATCCTGGCAGGGATGTCGCCACGCGATGCCATGGCCTTGATGGGCAAGGAAGACTTCCAGACCCAGGTATTGCAGCAGCTCAACAACCTTGAGCATGTGTTCGAGCAGTCGCAGGACTTCACCCGCGATCTCGAGCGAAAGCTGGGGGCTCTCGAGCTTGACACGACACATGTCACGGCGGAGCGCGACAGCGTCCAATTGACGCTGACCTATGTCTCGACCATCAACGAGTACCTGGACGCGCATCCGGATGGGGCCCAGGCGGTCACCGTGGCACTTGCCATGCTGCAAGGCCCGAAGGCTGTGATCCAGTTGGCTGTCAGCCAGGTGATCGACCAGACGGAGCTGGGCAAGGACTTCAATGCCAAGGTCGAGGAGGCCGTGGCGAAAGTTGGCAAGTACATTGCCGAGCGCATGGAGGGAGAGGACGACCTCGACAAGAAGGAAGGTGGCGACTTCCTGATTGGCGGTGGCAAGTTGATCACCAGCGTGATCATGGGCGCCATACCTGGGCGCAAGGGCGGCACCCACCATGAAGGGAGCAATGGGCCGGGATCCCACCTGGATGTGCCGGACACCCGCAAGCCGCACGAACCGCCTGCCGGCGATGTGCCGCCGAAGGGGCCGACATCGGCGTTCACCCAGCTTTCCAGCCAGGCACGGCGTTATCTCAATGAGCTGGAGGCGCACACGGGCCTCAAGGTCACCGCCGAGCAACGCGACAACCTGGCAAATGCCTTGCGGGAAAAGAACTACACCAAGCTCACGCCCAAGGAAACCCAGAAACACCGACGCGAGTTCAACAAGATCAAGGACGAGCTGATCGGCCAGTGGGAAACCAAGACAGGCCAGACGTGGCCCCGCTACACCGAGAACGTGATGAGCAAGGATGGAACAAAGGTGGTGCGCAAGGCCGGACAGCCCTACGATGCGCACCACATCATCGAAAGTGGGTTCGGTGGACCTAACGAATGGTGGAACATGCACCCGGCACGCTTCCCCGACCAGCATCAAGGTGGCATCCATGGGAAAGACAGCGTGGGCAGGGAAATCTTCACATCACGATAAGAGGGCAGGGTGAATGGGAATGTATGACGATCTGCAGCCGGACAAGGTGTCCGGCCCCCTTTCCAAGCTGGCGACCGCCGAAGCGCAGGTGCTCTCGGCCCTGGCTGGCCCCCATTCGCAGGTGCCGGCCGATTACCTGGCGTTCATCAGGGAGCTTGGATGGGGGGAAGTGGGTGAGGCGGCCTATATGTTGTACGAAGGCCTGCTTACGCCTGACCAGGTCTACGATGAGGACGGGGATAACGCCCTGGAAGGCATCCTGCTGTTCGGCGATGACCTGCAGGGTTACTGCTCAGGGTTCGACACGAACAATGGCTGGGTGGTTGTCGATATCGACCCGGTGAGCCGTGAGGCTCATCAGGTGGCGGACAGTTTCTCCGAGTTCATACGCGAACTGTTGGGTGACTTGTAGTCCGTGTGAACTGCAACGGCCGGGAATCACCAGGCGGTGTTTCCCGGTTTCGCTTCGCGGGTCCTTCTTGGCCGCTGTGGCCAGTTCTTCTCTGTGTGGCTTCTTGCGGTGCGCATGCCCAGATGAGGCATGGCACCGATTTCTTCCCTCCCGACGTCCTTGATAGCCCTGGATGCAGTGCGCTGGTGGCCTCTGGCTGCCTGGAGTTTCAGCCTGTGTGATTGCTGGAACAGGCAGTAGATGGTTTCACGGTTTTTTGACGACATTAATTTGACGTTTTCGTGATGGCCAAATAACATCTCGCGCTCTTTTTTCGGGGGCCAGGCACTGGATGATGCCTGTGCGTTGTCAGCGGGGGCGAGCCTGCGTGCTTACCTTCGCCCACAGCCTGGAACGCCCCGACATGCTGACCGACAAGGAAGGCCCGGTGTACTTGCGCCTGGACTTTGTCATCTGACTGCCTGATTCACGAGACCTGACATGGACGTTCGCCTGTCGAGGCGGGGCGCGATATCAAGCTCGACGCCAGCCACGACCTGAACATCGTCGGTTCGCAGGTCAAGGCCGGGCGTGACATCGACCTGGCCGCGAGTAATGACCTGAACATCCGCGCTGCGCAGAATGACTCGCACTACGAGCAGAACCGCCGCAGCGGCGGAGGTGAAGTTGGCCTGGCGTTCGGCTCGGAAGGGGTAGGTATCTATGCCAGCGTCAACCTTGGCAAGGGCGCGCTGGAGCGCGATGCCCAGCGTCACCAGGAGGCCTATGTCTATGCGGGCGACCAGCTGAAGTTCAGCAGCGGCAAGGATACCAACATCCAGGGTGCCCAGGTGCGCGGGGACGAAGTCATAGGCCGTGTGGGGGGGACCTGAACGTGGCCTCGGCCATTGACACCGGCAAGGTCAAGGGCAAGGAGTTCGACCTGAGTGCCACCGTTACCATCGGCCCGGGCTCGGGTATCAGTGGCTCGGTCGGCAAGGGCAAGACCACAGGTGAAACCGAGTGGGTGGAGAACCAGACCCGCATCAGCGCTCGGGACAAGGTCGATATCCGCACCGAAAACCACACACAGCTCGACGGTGCCCTGATCGCCTCCGACAACGGCAACCTCAAGCTCGACACCGGCACGTTGGGGCACCGTGATATCGCGGGCAAGGACCAGGAGCATGGTTACTACCTGAATGTCGGTGGCAGCTGGAAGCCGGTCAAGAATGCCAAGGACGAGAAGAGTGCAACCGTCAGTGGCTGGGAGTACGAGAAAGACCGCGAGCAGATTGTCCGTGCCACCGTTGGTGCCGGCGACATCACAGTGCGCGGGGATGCCGCCACCGGCCAGGACTCCACGGTCGGGCTGAATCGGGACCTGGACAAGGCTTACCAGATCACTCGAGACCACGAGTCGCGCACCGACCTCTACATCAGTGACACGGCGGTCAACGATGCGCTTCACCCAGTAGCCACGGTGAACAGGTGGTCCAACGAGCTTCGCAACTATGACGAGACTGCGCTGAAGAACCTCGAGCAGGCCGGCAATGTCGTCAATGTTCTGGTCAATCGCTTCGAGCGCCTTCAAGGGCGTCAGTTGGATGCAGGTGCCGTGGCCATTGGCGGGGTGAAGCTCGCAGAGGACACCTATGAAGCCCTGCTGATGGCGAACTTCAAGCCTGATGAAGCCAAGGCGCTCATGCGCACGCCGAGTTTCCAGCAGGAGGTGCTGGCACGCCTTAACCAGATCGAACATGTGTTCGATAAGCACGAGGAGTCCACGACCGAGCTTACACGTCTGTGGATGGAGCTTGCCCCTACGCCGATCACTGAACGCCGTGGTCCGGTGCAGATGGCGCTGACCTATAGCTCGCAAATCAATGAGTATCTGGATGCAGACCCGGAGCGAGGTTAGAAACTGGCGCTGGCTCTGGCGATGATCCAGGGGCCCAAGGCGGTTATACAGCTGGCGGTGTCGACAGCGATTGGGCAGACGGAGCTCGGTCAAGACCTCAATGAACAGTACGACCGTGCCATGACCCGAGTCGGCACGATGCTTGCCGAGCACATGGAAGGCGGCGGTGTTGTCCTGAATGGGGAATCTGACAGCGACAAATTCCTGGTGGGGGGCGGCAAGCTCATCAGCAGCATGATTCTGGGGGTTGCCTCGGGGCGCAAAGGGAGTGGTGGGCATGAGGCCAAAAAATCAACGAATACTCCTGTCGAGCTGCCGGGGGGGGCAAGGGCGGCATCGACGGTGAAAAAGTTGCTGGCGGCTCTGTGGCTAAGCTCAGCCAAGGCCAGCAAAGAGCGATCAATAAAATTGACAGGATAATAAATAATTTCAAAGATAGTGATATCGAGGGTGCGCTCAAGGACATGGCGGGAACCCCAGTCCCCAAACCAGGGGGCGGTTACTGGGATCATTTGAAAGAGGTGAGTGATGTACTACGCGGGTTGCGCAATCATGCCGAGACCCTGAAGAGCGTGAAAGATCCCGCTGCCCAGGCAGCGCGTCAAAGAGCAGTTGAATTAATTGATCGAATAGAATCAGCCATACAGGGCTTTGGAATATGAAATTTAGTGACCTGGAGCAGCAGTTCGATAGAGAATTTTCATCGTGCGATGTACCATCCTCGTTGACCGATTGGTATGTGTCTGTGCGCGAAACTCCGATTGATCAGCTGAGTGTTGGCGATATATGTCGTGCGTTGAGGCAGCGGGTTTTTCTGAATGAAGTGTTTCCTGTCGCTGTGTCGATGTTGAATGAAGATGCTCTTGCTGGTGATAGGTATGACGGGGAGCTGGTCTATGCGCTAAGTGATATTTTTAAAAGTGGCTGGGAATCTCGGGTCGATTATAGTGATAAAATAATACACGCCCTCGTCGATGCCGATAATTCGATAGAGGATTCCGATCTTTTGGCGGAAATAAAGAAGCTCCGAGGCCTGCTATTGTAATTTTCCAGAAAACGCTTGGGTCTAAGTGGTTAATCTCAATGTCGTCCTGTTCGGAAAGGAGCCCCGGTGTCAGGATAGTTGTCGCGTCTCCGAACTGACCTGAAACCAACTCCGGGGGCAGAGCATACCGATGGGGCTGAATGAGAAATGGGTTCCAGGTTTTGGAGAGGTATTCACTTGGTTCGCCATGGTCCCCTTTTGCGGTAAGCCGTGAAGCGCATCAAGTGGCGGACAGTTTTTCCGAATACATACGTGAAATGCTGAACGACTTTTAGCCTGCGAAGAGCAATGGGGTGGCCCTACGGTTTTTGATTGAACACCTGGCAAGCTCGGTCAGTCCCACGCTGTGTACCTACTTGTCCACAGCAGGAGGCTTACCCCATGAGCACATACGATTGGGACCTGATCGAACGCTTGCTGCACGAAGTGCAGAACGGCGCCGGTCACAGTTTCACGCCACGCCCCTATGCCGAGCAGCATGCCGCCGCGCTGGCCGCCGATGGCGAGGCGCCGGGCAATCTGAACAAGCTCAAGGCCCAGGCCTGCGAGTACGAAAAGATCCTCTTGGAACGGGGTTTCATCGAGAGACGGCCTGAAGCGGAAGGCGGCAACGGCGAGAATTTCGTCCTCAGTCCGCACGGCTCGCGCCTGCTCAGCCTGATCGACAGCAGCATTCCGGGCTTCGAACACCCACGCCAGGTGCTCGATGAACAGGCCGATGCGCTGGACGAAGCCACCTTCGAGCACGTCTCGGCCAAGGCGCAGATCGCTGGCGGATCAATTTAGACTGGCATCGCCGAGGCCGGTCCCCCGATAATCGGGATCCATTCTCACTGCCGAGCCTTGCCATGTCGTTCAACCCGCTGATGGGCCGCCCATGACTGCGGTCCGCAAGAACCCCGACGCCTTCGCCTTCCAGGTCATGCTGGGGCTGTGCCTGATCTGGGGCTGCCAGCAGGTGCTGATCAAATCCGCTGCCGTGGACATTGCACCGGTCATGCAGGCGGCGTTTCGCAATGGCATCGCCGCGCTGCTGGTGGGGCTGCTGGTTTGTTGGCGGGGTGGCTGGAGCCAGGTGGGCAGCACCTGGCGCGCCGGGTTGCTGGCCGGCGCGCTGTTCGGCCTGGAGTTCCTGTTCATTGCCGAGGGGCTGAAGCTGACCTCGGCGGCGCATATGTCGGTGTTCCTCTACACCGCGCCGATCTTCACCGCCCTGGGGCTGCATTTCATGATGCCCAGCGAACGGCTGCGGCTGTTGCAGTGGCTGGGCATCCTGCTGGCCTTCGGGGGGATTGCCCTGGCCTTTGCCGGTGGGGTTTCCCTTGAACACCTCGATGGGCGCATGTTGCTGGGCGATGCCATGGCGATCCTGGCAGGCCTGGCCTGGGGCGCGACCACGGTGGTGGTGCGCGGCTCGCGCCTGTCCGTGTCTAGTCCTGAAATAGGTTTACACCTGTTCAGGTAGGCCGACAGGCCTCAAAACGCCTGATGCACCGCATCGGGCGTTTTGTTTTTCAGGGCCATATGAGGCCTTTCTGTGTTGTAGATTTGCAC
>Ga0268257_1001360_pt1 | contig 21303 bp, 17 predicted proteins | sample AgamicAtPrz_FD_200249 | JGI IMG/M metagenome (GOLD analysis project Ga0268257, IMG submission 200249) | Agave microbial communities from Guanajuato, Mexico - At.P.rz (v2) (version 3) | ecosystem: Host-associated > Plants > Phyllosphere > Phylloplane/Leaf | place: Guanajuato, Mexico | collected... | reverse complement strand
AACTAAAAAATAAAACGTTTCTAATTTTAAACAGAAAAGAAATGCAAAAATTAACCAATAAAGAAGAAGAAATCATGCATATTTTATGGAAGCTGAAAAAAGCTTTTGTAAAAGAAATTCAAGCAGAGATTTTAGAAGATCAGCCGCATTACAACACTTTATCTACCATTGTCCGTAATTTGGAAGAAAAAGGGTATGTCGCACACAATGCTTTTGGAAATACGCATCAGTATTATCCAGCTGTAAGTATAGAAGATTATCGAAAAGGTTTTATGAGCACAGCTATTGACAATTATTTTAATAGTTCTTATAAAAGCATGGTTTCATTTTTTGCCAAAGAAGAAAAAATTTCGGCAGATGAACTGCGTGAAATCTTAGATATGATCGAAAATTCAAAAGAAGGTAAATAATCAAAATAGTATGGAAGCACTTTTCATTTTTATCCTTAAGTCAAGCGGGTTATTAGCAATGTTTTATTTTGCTTACATTTTTTTACTTCGCAAAGAGACTTTTTTCAACAGTAGCCGCTGGTTTTTAATTGCTGGTTTGATTACCTCTGTTGTACTGCCTTTTGTAGTATACACCAAAGTGATTTGGGTTGAAGCACCGCCTGCGATTGCTCCCACTCCAATTATTACAACCACTGAAAATGCTGTAAAAAATATTCCAACTTCAAGTCAAGATGCTATTGTTTACACGCCTCAATACAAACCGACAACCGTTACAGTTGTTGAGGAGGAAGATTTTGAAATCAACTGGAGTTTAATCTTAGCTGTATTTTACGGGATTGGCTTCTTGGCATTTCTAATCAAATTTGCTCTTGATTTTTATAGTTTACACTCTGTTTTGAAAGGAAGAAAAATAGAACAGCAAAATGATTTTAAATTCATTGATGTGGATGAAAATATTGCTCCCTTCTCCTATTTCGATTACATTGTATATAACTCATCACTATATACAGCTACAGAATTAGAAAACATTTTGGAACATGAAAAAGTGCACAGCGATCAAAAACATACTGTTGATGTTTTGATCTCTAGAATTTTCTGTATGCTATTTTGGTTTAATCCAATTGTTTGGCTTTATAAAAAAGCAATTTTACAAAATCTTGAATTTATTGCAGACAGCGAAGCTTCTAAAAAAATTGCAGACAAAAAAGCTTATCAGTATACGCTTTTAAAAATAACAACACACGATACTTGTGTTGCAATCACCAATCATTTTTATCAATCATTAATCAAAAAACGAATTGTCATGTTAAACAAAAATCAATCAAAAAAAAGGAATTATTGGAAATATTCAGCAGTAATTCCCGCCCTTGGAGCATTTGTTCTTTTATTTCAAATAAGAACTATTGCCCAAGAAAAGAAACAAGATGAAGTTGCAGTTGTGAAAAGAGATACTGTTAAAGATTCTGATGAAACTATCAAAATAACAAAAAATACAACTGACAAGGAATTAAACGAGCTTCCTGGAAAGTTAAAAGCAAATCATAATCTTGATGTTGAAATTTCAGATGTAAAAAGAAATACCAAAGAAGAACTAACTGCGATTCAAATCAAAGTAAAATCAGATTCTGGTAAAAAACAAACCATCAAAATTGACGGAGATGAAGCTATAAAAGATTGCGAATTAGCAATTGGAACAGATGAAAATGGAGCAAAATCAATCAATATTAATACAGATAGAAACCTTAGAATGCCAATAACAATAAGAAATGAAAGAATTATTGTTAGAAATCACGGAGAGTCAGATATCGCTGCTCCTGTACCTCCAACACCTCCAGCATTTCCTTCTGGACCACTGCCTCCTGCGCCTGCAGTTGACATGTCAAAAATGCCAAAACCTCCGGTTGCTCCTAGAAATCCAAAAGACAAAGTAGCGATGCAGAAGTTTGAAAAAGAAATGGAAGAATTTGAAAAGAAAATGGAGAATTTCCAACCAAACATTGATGCTATGTCTGCTTACGGAGATGATGTCAGCGAAATCATGTCTAAACGCGAAGCAATTTATGAGAAAGAAATGGCTAAATATGAGATTGCAATGGAAAAGTTCAATGCTCAAATGGAAAAATTCAACTATGATTTTAAATTTAGCTTTGGAGACGATTCTAAAGACTACGAAAATAGTATGAAGCAATATGAACAAGACATGAAACAGTATGAGCTTGATATGAAACAGCATAAAGAAAATATGAAGCAGCATGCTAAAAACATGAAGCAACATGAAAAAGAGATGAAACAGCATGAAAAGAACATGAAAGAAATGGAAAAACAAAACAAAAAAGCCTAGTCGCTCATTTTAAAATAAGAAAAAACCAGTGTTTCAAAGCATTGGTTTTTCTTTATTAAAATTCCAATAAAAACTTCAGAACTCATAAAGATGAACCTGATTATCAGATTTTAAATACTCATTTCATTTTACTGCCAAAAGACTTTGCTTCAAACGCAAAGTCTTTTTTTATATCTTTGGCGAAACAAATCTACTATGTATAAATTATTAGCCAAACTAAATAAACTACTTTTGCCAAGCTTTACCAAACAAGGTCTGGATATTTCGAAAGCAAAGAAATGGCAAATGGCAATTATTGGTTATCGCGCCTATGTTACCAAAAGAGCATTAGGCAATTAATTTAGAATACGTTTTATTTATAAGACAGAAATAGCTTTTTTAATTTCTGTCACACTTTTTATGAAAAACAGAGAAATCAGCCTTCCTCCTGTTCCAGCAGTATTATTAGCGATTATCAGTGTGCAATGTGGCGCAGCAATTGCAAAAACACTTTTCCCAACAATTGGCGCAGCTGGTACGGCATCTATACGTATTGGCGTTTCGGCATTAATTTTATTATTGGCATACAGACCCAATCTAAAAGCAATAACCTCACAACAGTGGAAAATTGTAATTCCATATGGCTTGTCTCTAGGCGCTATGAATTTAATTTTTTACATCGCAATCGAAAGAATTCCAATTGGTCTAGCGGTAACTTTAGAATTTGTTGGACCATTATTACTTGCAATTGCAGGTTCAAAACGTCTAGTAGATTATTGTTGGGTTTTACTTGCGGCAATTGGTATCTTGTTAATTGCGCCTTGGACAAATGATCGGTTAGATCCTATCGGAATTATATGTGCTCTCTTGGCAGGAGCTTTTTGGAGCGGATATATTGTTTTAGGAGGCAGAATTTCAAGAATAATGAACGACGGTTATGCAGTAACGACAGGAATGCTGTTTGCGGCGCTTTTAGTTTTACCCTTTGGACTTTTAGACAGCGGATTAAGCAATCTAACACCAAAATTATTCGGAATGGGTGTTGCTCTCGCCCTATTATCAAGCGCAATTCCGTTTACCTTAGAAATGAAAGCTTTAGGAAAACTTCCTCCACGCACTTTTAGCATTTTGATGAGTTTAGAACCAGCTGCCGCTTCTATCTGTGCTTTTATTTTTCTTAATGAAAGTTTGAATCTTTATGAAATTTTAGCTGTAATTTGTGTTGTAATCGCCTCAGCAGGAAGTACTTTGACTGCTAAAAAATAATTTTAAAAAATCTTAAAGTAAAAATTCCAAATCCCAATATACTTGGGATTTGGAATTTTTAAGTTGGAATTTGAACCTATTATTTTTTAGGAAGCAGTACTGCATCAACAACGTGAATTACTCCATTTGATTGATTTACATCTGCGATAGTAACTTTTGCTTTATTACCATTTTCATCCGTAATGTATAAGTCTTTCCCTTTCATCCAAGCTGTCAGCGTTCCACCATTTACCGCTTTTATAGTTGCTTTTCCTTTACCTTCTTTTATTGCTTTTGCAATATCAGAAGCATTCCATTTTCCAGCAGCAACATGATAAGTCAAAATGTTTTGAAGTTGCTTTTTATTCTCTGATTTTAATAATGTTTCTACGGTTCCTTTTGGCAATTTATCAAAGGCTTCGTTTGTTGGAGCAAAAACAGTAAAAGGGCCTTTTCCTTTTAAAGTCTCAACTAAATCGGCGGCTTTAACAGCTGCAACCAATGTTGTATGATCTTTTGAATTTACAGCATTTTCAATAATATTTTTGTTTGGATACATAGCTGCACCACCAACCATCACTGATTTTTGTGCATTTGATGTAAATGCAAATCCTAAAGCTAAAACTGCAAGGGCTAAAAATTTTCTAGTTTTCATATTGAAATGATTTTAAGTTATAAGCTCATTTACGGTTATAAACTTATTTTGGTTTTCACATGAAACTAATCTTATGCAAAAAAGTGTAGCTTCTCTTTTAAATTACCAGTAAAATAGGGCATTAGCTTAATTTAATATCTCCTTAAAAAAATTAAAAATATTTGATTTTTGCATTTCTTTTATTGTTAAATTTAAAAACAAAAATCATCAATTATGAAAAATTTGGCTCAAAAATTCAGAGATAGAAAATTAAATTCAGGAGTTGATTTAACAGCAATGGTCAGCATTTCTTTTTTACTTATTTCATTTTTTATGGTTGTTAACGAATTATCAAAGCCTTCAAAAATGAATTTTTATTTACCAGAGAAATATGCATGTCTAGAAAATATTGGATGCGTAAAAGCTGATCAACTATTTACAATACTGCTAGATAAAAACGGAAAAATGATTACTTACTCAGGTTTGTTAGAATTTCCACTGGAAAAACCAAAAGAGTTTAGATTTCAAAAAAATGAGATAAGACAAGAGGTGTTCCGCAAAAAGAAAGAAATACAAGATTATATGACCTCTGAAGGAAGACCAATGAGCGGTGTTGTCGTTATTATAAAACCGAGTAAGCACTCGAACTATGGCAGTTTAGTAAATATAGTAGATGAAATGAAAATTGCTAAAATTGAAACCTATTCAATAGTTGATGATTTTACTGCAGAAGAATCGAAATTACTAGCCTCTAATTAAACAAACATAAAGTCTATGAAAAATTTACCTCAAAAAATCAGAAGCAGAAAGTTAAATTCAAGAGTAGATTTAACTGCAATGGTTAGCGTTTCTTTTTTACTTATTATATTTTTTATGGTTACAATTGAGTTACGAAAATCTAAAATTATGGATTTAAACCTGCCGTATTATGATCCAAAATGGGATGATGCTATTGTTTGTGGCAGTGGAACAGAAAACAGAACCATTACAGTTTTATTAGATGACAATAATGAAATTGTTACTTATTCTGGGCTTTTATTTTATACCACAAAAGCTCCAAAAAAACTTAGTTATGGAAAAGATGGAATTCGTAAAGAATTAAGAATAAGAAAAAAAAATATTCTTGAGTATTCTGCCTCAATGGGAAAACCAATGAATGGACCAATTGTGATAATAAAACCAAGTAAAAAGTCCAATTTTAAAAATCTCGTAGATATCTTAGATGAAATAGCAATAGCAAAAATTGAGGCATATGTCATTGTTAATGATTTTACTCCTGAAGAATCAAAATTACTAACCTCAAATTAAAATCTTCAATATTATTTTCAAAAAAAAAGATTCTCGACTCTACTCAAACTGACAGTGAAGAAATAACTTGAAGTCAAAATATTACAAACAAAAAAGTCCCGCATTTCTGCAGGACTTTCTATTTAGATGAAACTAAGAATTATTTTTTCTCAGTTTTTTCCATTTTAGCTTTTAAAGCAGCTAATACATCATTGTTATCACCTAAAGTCGCAGCTGGTGCGTTTGTAGATGCAGATGCAGTAGTTTCAGCAGCAGCTTTCACGTTTTTCTCTTCTTCTTCTCTGAAGATAGCAGTGTGAGAAGCAACTACTCTTTTGAATTCTTTGTTGAACTCGATTACTTTGAAATCAGCTGTATCACCTTTTTTCAATTTCTTTCCGTCTTCTTTTTCAAGGTGACGAGTAGGAATGAAAGCAACGATATCATCTCCGAATTCTACAGTAGCTCCTTTGTCAACGATTTCAGAAATCTCACCTGTATGGATAGTTCCTACAGCGAAAGAATCTTCGTATTGATCCCAAGGATTAGCAGTAGTTTGTTTGTGACCTAAAGATAATTTACGTCCTTCAACATCTAATTCTAATACTACAACATCAAGTTTCTCTCCAACGTTTACAAACTCAGATGGGTGTTTGATTTTCTTAGTCCAAGATAAGTCAGAGATGTAGATTAATCCATCAATTCCTTCTTCTAATTCTACGAAAATACCAAAGTTTGTAAAGTTTCTAACGATACCTGTATGTTTAGAACCTACTGGGTATTTAGAAGTAATGTCAGTCCATGGATCTTGAGTCAATTGTTTGATACCTAATGACATCTTACGATCTTCTCTGTCAAGAGTTAAGATAACTGCTTCAACAACATCTCCAACTTTCACGAAGTCCTGAGCAGAACGTAAGTGAGTTGACCATGACATTTCAGAAACGTGGATTAAACCTTCAACACCTTCAGCAACTTCGATAAATGCACCGTAATCAGCGATTACAACTACTTTGCCTTTCACTTTGTCACCAACAGTTAAGTTAGCATCTAAAGCATCCCATGGGTGAGCGTTTAATTGTTTCAATCCTAATTGAATTCTTGTTTTCTCATCATCGAAATCAAGGATTACAACGTTTAATTTTTGGTCTAATTCAAGAACTTCACTTGGGTGGTTGATTCTGCTCCAAGAAAGGTCAGTAATGTGAATTAATCCGTCAACACCACCTAAGTCAATGAACACACCATAAGAAGTAATGTTTTTAACAACACCTTCTAATACTTGTCCTTTTTGTAATTGACCGATGATTTCTTTTTTCTGTACTTCAATATCAGCCTCGATAAGAGCTTTATGAGATACAACTACGTTTTTGAATTCGTGGTTGATTTTTACCACTTTGAATTCCATCATTTTGTTTACATATACATCGTAGTCTCTAATTGGCTTAACGTCAATTTGAGATCCAGGTAAGAACGCTTCGATTCCGAATACGTCAACAATCATACCTCCTTTAGTTCTGCATTTAACAAAACCGTTAACGATTTCTCCAGTTTCATTAGCTGCAATAACTCTATCCCAAGATTTGATAGTACGTGCTTTTCTGTGAGATAATACTAATTGACCTGTTTTATCCTCACGGATGTCGATTAATACTTCTACTTTGTCACCTACTTTTAAATTTGGGTTGTAACGAAATTCGTTTAAAGAAATAACACCTTCAGACTTAGCATTGATATCAACGATAACGTCTCTATCTGTAATTCTAACTACAACTCCTTCAACTACTTCTTCTTGATCTGTAGCGATGAAAGTTTTTGATACTAGTTCTTCAAACTCTTGCAAGTTTTTCTCATCTACTGCATCGATTCCTTCTTGGAAGTTGTGCCAGTTAAAATTTGCTAAAAACTCTTCTTGTGATTTTGTTTGTTCAGACATGCTGATAAAAAAATTTGTATTCTGTTTTTCTCGAGTTTCTCCATGCGATAGAAAATACAGAAGTTGTTTTACATAAATGGTTGATACCTAATGGAAACTCTTCTCTGCCAAAAGGTCTGCAAAATTAATACATTTTTCTGAATTAACAAAACAAAACCGATATGATTATCAGCCATTTATTTAAGAAGCACAAGATTTGATGTTTTTATGACGTTTAGTCCCGCTATCCGTTGCAATCTTTTGTGTCTCGTTAAAGAAACAAAACACAAAGGGATTTCCACTTCTGTCGGGGCTAGATTAGAAAGTCTCGTTTTCATAAGAACCTTAAAAACGAAACCCGACAGGTTTTAAAAACCTGTCGGGCTTACTATGTGCAACTATCTTTGTTGTAGTTTTAAAATTCAATAAAGATTATTTCTAATATTAATGACTCAAATTCTCAATCTCTTTTGGATCATGTTTGTGTTTAAACAAAACAGCAAAAGCAATTGCAATCACCAAAGCATAAAGTGCAAACGAAAGCCAGATAGTATGCCAATCTTTCATTAAAACTGGGTTTGAAAAAATACCATCTGCAGAAATTGAATTTCCTTGACTCTTTACAAATTCTACCATCTTTTCATTAGAAGCATCTGTTTGTAAAAATCCTGCTAATTCTGTAGTATTAGCAAATGATTTTGTAAAGAAACGATCAATTGCCCAACCAGAAGTTAAACTTCCTAAAACCGCTCCTACTCCATTGGTCATCATCATAAACAATCCTTGCGCAGAAGAACGGATTTTAGAATCAGTATTGCTTTCTACAAACAAAGAGCCTGAAATATTAAAGAAATCAAAGGCCATTCCGTAAACGATACAAGAAAGGATAATCATCCATAAGCCATTTACAGGATCCCCAAAAGCAAATAATCCGAAACGTAAAACCCAAGCCAACATACTGATCAGCATAACTTGTTTGATTCCGAAACGTCTTAAGAAAAACGGAATCGCCAAAATAAATAAGGTTTCAGAAACTTGAGAAATCGACATAATAATAGTCGAATATTTAATCACAAAAGAATCTGCATATTTTGGAAAATGTTTGAATTCATCCAAAAACACGTCTCCATAAGCATTTGTTAATTGAAGCGCCCCTCCTAAAAACATAGAAAAAACGAAAAACAATGCCATTTTGTAGTTAGCAAAAAGTTTAAATGATTCTAAACCAAAAGTTTCAATCCAAGTTGCATTTTCTTTAATTAAACGCTGCGGTTCACATTTTGGCAGAGTAAAAGCGTACAATCCTAAAATTAAAGCGCCTACACCAGCAATATAAAACTGACATTCAGTCGCTTTACTTCCGCTTAAATTGGTAATCCACATCGCTACAATAAAACCAATTGTTCCCCAAACACGTATTGGCGGAAAATCTTTAACGATGTTTTTATTGTTTAATTTAAGTGAAGTGTACGAAATAGAGTTGCTCAAAGCAATCGTAGGCATATAGCAGCACATTGCCAAAAGCATTACTACAATAAAAGTATCTGGTGTTGTAACTTGTGCAATTCCAAATAAAACAGCTGCGTATAAAATATGGAGAATTCCATATAGCTTTTCAGCGTTTACCCATCTGTCGGCAATAATTCCGGTTAAAGTAGGCATGAATAAAGAAGCAATTCCCATGGTTCCAAATACTAAACCAAATTGTGTTCCTTCCCAATTTTTGGTTCCAAACCAATAATTTCCAATTGTGATAAGCCAGGCTCCCCAAACAAAAAATTGAAGAAAGCTCATAAAGATTAACCTGTTTTTAATTCCCATATAGTGAAATTGTCTTTAAAGTAAAAAATGAAGCGGTAAAACTACCATTAAAAATAATATCTACAAAAAATTAAATCGTTTTAACAACATCATTCACTAATTCCAAAACAGCTGCAAATTGCTCTTCTTTATTTAAGTAAGAATTATCAATTTCTATCGCATCATCAGCAATTACCAAAGGAGAATCTTCGCGATGCGTATCCATATAATCTCTTTCTACAACATTTTTTAAAACTTCTTCGTAAGAGACATTGTCACCTTTTTGCTGTAACTCATCAAAACGTCTCTGAGCACGAGTTTCAGCGCTTGCAGTCATAAATATTTTAAGTTCCGCATTAGGAAAAACAACAGTTCCAATATCGCGACCATCCATAACAATAGCTTTATTTGTACCCATCTCCTGCTGCTGTTCTACTAACTTGGCGCGAACCTCCGAAACGGCAGCTACTTTACTCACAAAGTTAGAAACTTCAATAGTTCTAATCTGCTTTTCTACATTTTCACCATTTAAATACATTTCTGCAAAACCTAAATCAGCGTTAAATCTAAATTCAAGTTTAATATCAGCTAATGCTTCAATCAAAGCTTCTTTCTTAAAAAAATCAACTCCAATCAGATTATGCTGCATGGCAAAATAAGCAACAGCACGATACATCGCTCCTGTATCTACATAGACATATTCCAGCTCTTTTGCTAATTGTTTGGCAAGAGTACTTTTGCCTGTAGATGAAAATCCGTCGATGGCAATGGTAATTTTTTTCAATTTTATATTTTTAAATTTTTATTCTATTAAAGACTGCTTCAAGTCACAAACAGCCAAAACTAATGCAAATGTAGCCATCTTTATTTTCATATAAAGCATCTAAATTATATGTTTATCTAAACCAATTATAAAATAAAAAACTTTATTGTACAACAGTAAAAAAGACTAGATAATACAGTTCGGACAATTATTGAAAATTTAAGGTCAAACCAAAAAGACTTGTATTAGCCGCCAATGTATATCTGGAATATGAATAATTAAATTTCAACTTGTTCATTCTTAAACCAAAACCTAATGAGACACCCGAAAAATTACGTTGTTCTTCAATTCGTAACTCTTCGCCTCTTCTAAAATTATATCCTATACGAAAATTGAATGCTTTTTTAGGAAAAAGTTCCACACCAAAAGCTACGTGTCTCAAAGCATTATTCACAAAAGAGACTTTCTCAGCACTTGTAGATCCGTCGATATTGGTTTCTCCTCGATTAGGATTCGAAAAAGAGATATTCCATTGCTGCAAATTTTCTAAAGAAAGATGCCAACGAATTGGTACATGCTCTAATTCCTGCGAAACTCCTGCTACGATTTCAAATGGAAGATTTTCTTTAATTCCGGAGTAAGTAGTAAACTGTGTTCCCATATTTCTAAACACAAGAGCAAAATTCAGGTCATTCATTTGATTTACATAGAGAAACCCCAAATCAACAGCGCCACCAATCGAATTATAGCTTTCAAGAGATGAAGTTATCAGTTTAGCACTTGCTCCTATATAAAAGTCTGTAAAAGGGACATTGTATGCATATCCAAGCGATAAAGCACCTTCACTTCCTGTAAAATTTGAAGTAGCCTGGCCATTTTCGTCATAACCTTCAAATGTACCGTAGTTTACATAAGTAACGCCAGCATAAAAAGTCTGAACATGTCTGTCATATGTATATGCGTACGATGCTGTTCCGTATGAAGCTTCGCCGTAGTAACTTCCGTAATTCAATGCTAAATGATTGTCCATGTCTGCATTTATAAGTGCAGGATTTGACATGGCTTGATTAACATCTTCGTCATATATCGTAATAACATCTCCTCCTAATGCAGCTTGTCTTGGCGAAGTGGTTAGATTTAAAAATTGATAGGTGTAACGGCCTCCAACTTGTCCGAAAGAATGCGAACAAATTAAGAATACAAAAAATAAAACAACTTTTTTAAGCATTTGTTTTTGGCGCACCTATATGGCATAACGCAACTGCAAATATAAAATTATATAACACTTAAAATAAAGTCAAATAAAAAAATTCCAAATCCCAATGAGAAAATTGGAATTTGGAATTTGACAATTTAAAGTTTTTAAAATTTACTTTAATTCTTTAGCATTTTTAACTTTTTGATCAGTCAAAGCAACTGCTAAAACTTCGCTCATTTCTTTAACATAATGAAAAGTCAATCCCTCTAAGTATTCAGCTTTTATTTCATCGATATCGCTTTTGTTTTCGTGGCAAAGAATGATTTCTTTAATTCCAGCTCTTTTGGCTGCCAAGATTTTCTCTTTAATTCCACCAACTGGAAGCACTTTTCCACGAAGAGTGATTTCGCCCGTCATGGCCAAGCTTTTCTTTACTTTTTTCTGAGTTAAAAGAGAAACTAATGAAGTAAGCATTGCAATACCAGCACTTGGTCCGTCTTTTGGGGTTGCTCCTTCTGGAACGTGCAAGTGAATATTGTATTTCTGGAAAAGCTCTGTACTAATACCTAATTTCTTGGCATTTGCTTTAATGTATTCTAATGCAATTGTAGCAGATTCTTTCATTACAGTTCCAAGGTTTCCTGTAATACTCAATGAACCTTTCCCCTCAGAAATTAAAGATTCGATAAACAAAATATCTCCTCCAACACTTGTCCAAGCTAAGCCTGTTACTACACCTGCTACATCATTATTTTCGTACTTATCACGCTCCAATCTTGGCACTCCCAAAATTGCTACAATATCTTCATCTGTAACTTTTTTGTTGTACTCCTCTTCCATTGCAACCGATTTGGCTGCATTTCTAATTACTTGCGCAATCTTAGTTTCTAAGTTACGAACACCCGATTCTCTAGTGTAACCTTCAATGATTTTTTCTAATTGTTTTTTGCCAATAGTCAAATCTTTTGCAGTTAAACCGTGAGCTTCTAATTGTTTTGGAAACAAATGTCTCTTAGCAATTTCAACCTTTTCCTCAATGGTGTAGCCTGACATTTTGATTACTTCCATTCTGTCACGCAAAGCAGGCTGAATAGCAGACATATTATTTGAAGTAGCAATAAACATTACTTTAGACAAATCATATCCCATTTCAAGGAAATTGTCATAGAATGCATTGTTTTGCTCAGGATCTAAAACCTCCAATAAAGCTGAAGATGGATCGCCGCTATTGCCGCTTGATAGTTTGTCAATCTCATCCAAAATAAATACTGGGTTTGATGTACCTGCCTTTTTCAAGCTCTGAATGATACGTCCTGGCATCGCTCCAATATACGTTTTTCTATGACCGCGAATTTCCGCTTCGTCACGTAAACCGCCTAAAGAAATACGCACATATTCTCTTCCCAAAGCTTCTGCCACAGAACGCCCGATAGAAGTTTTACCAACTCCTGGAGGTCCTGTTAAACATATAATTGGCGATTTCATGTCATTTCGCAATTTCAAAACTGCCAAATGCTCAATCATTCTTTTCTTTACTTCATCAAGACCAAAATGATCTTTATCTAAAACTTTCTGTGCATGTTTTAAATCAAATTTATCTTTAGAATATTCGCCCCAAGGCAATTCTAAAAACAGCTCTAAATAATTACGCTGAATTCCGAAATCTGGGGACTGCGGATTCATACGGCGCATTTTAGACAATTCTTTTTCGAAATGTTTCTGCGTTTTTTCGTCCCATTTTTTGGTTTTCGCCTTCTGCCCCATTTCGTCCATTTCTTCTTCCTGCGAAACACCTCCCAATTCTTCTTGAATGGTTTTCATTTGCTGGTGAAGGAAATATTCTCTTTGCTGCTGGTCTAAATCAAAACGAACTTTTGACTGAATATCATTCTTCAATTCTAACTTTTGAAGCTCAACATTCATATAACGTAAAGTCTCTAAAGCGCGTTCTTTTAATCCGTTTATCGATAAAAGCCCTTGTTTTTCTTTTACAGACAAATTCATGTTTGAAGAAACAAAGTTTATCAAAAACGATTGGCTTTCAATATTTTTAATTGCAAAAGTAGCTTCAGAAGGAATATTTGGACTTTCCTTAATAATCTGGATTGCCAATTCTTTTACAGAGTCTAAAATCGCTGTAAATTCAGTATCATTTTCGTCTGGACGTTCTTCTGCAACTTCTTTGATTGTTGCTGTCATGTACGGCTCTTCTAAAACAATTTCGTCAATTTCGAAGCGTTTTTTTCCTTGAAGAATAACCGTAACGTTCCCGTCAGGCATTTTAAGTACACGCAAAATACGCGCTACAGTTCCTACTTTATGAATATCATCTTTTGATGGATCTTCATCTTCCTCATTAATTTGAGATACAACACCAATAATTTTTCCGCCTGCGTTAGCATCATTAATTAGTTTGATAGACTTATCTCTTCCGGCAGAAATCGGGATAACAACCCCAGGAAACAATACCGTATTTCGTAAAGGTAAAATTGGAAGCGAAATAGGAAGTTCTTCATTATTCATTTCCTCTTCGTCTTCTGGTGTCAACAATGGAATTAATTCTGCCTCTGAGTCAAATTCTTGAAGTGACAGATTGTCAATAGTAAGTATTTTATGGTTTGACATAATAAAATATAAGTCGTTTTGTCATTAAATTTTTAATACTATCTGTAAAAAGAGTATAGCTTATTGAAGTTTTTACTGAAAACAGGTTTCGTTTTTCAATTACAAGATAGGGCATAAAAATAGACAATCATTATGCCAAAACAAACTTAAAGTACAAATAATTCCAATTAAGCAATTTCAAAATACAATCGATTGTACAGTTTAGAAAATAAAAAACCCGAAAATCTTTTTTCGGGTTTTATAACATATTATTTCTGCTATTATTTCAAAGAGTACGAAACGAGTTCTGAAGTAGTTCCTGATGATTCTAATTTTACAATTCCGACATCTTTAGCAATCCAATAGTAGATATCAGATGAAGAAGTTTGACCTTGTGTTGAGGCTTCAGTATGAAATTTAAATTTAACAACATTATTATAAGTTACCTCTTTCACTTTTATGCTTCCTTTTTCTAAGATAGTTCCTGTATATTTTACATTCATTTTAATAGATGGAAAATTAGGTATATTAAAAGTTGTTTCTTGTGAATAGCTACCTTCCCAAGTTTGATTCACTTCTAAATAATCTTTAAAAATGATAAATTCGTAACCTGTCATTTTACCAGTTATTCCTTCTGCATTGTAAGTAACTTCGTCTATACTTACATAGTAATCTCCCCTCACTTTTTTTAGTGAAGCACCAGCGGTTCCAAAAACTTCTTCGGTAGCCCCGAATAGCTGATTAAATTTATAATACGTATTGCCGTCTTTATTAGATGAACTTTTAATTTTTACCGTGCTTTCTGATCCATCTTGGTCAAAGACCCATTGATTTCCCACTTTTGAAGGCCAATAATCTCCTGTTGATTCTCCGGCAGTTTCTTCAGAATCACTGCTACATGAATTGAACATAAGTCCTGTCATAACAACAGGATTGCAAAGCATTTGTTTAGTTTTCTCATAATTGAATTTGTTTTTGGTATTAAAATTTTATGTGAAATTATAGCAACGAATGTATTATACCTTACGGCATTACGTAAAATCAAAAAATATTTTTTATTTTTTTATCAAAACTGTAACAAACAAAAAAAAGCCAAGTCTATATTAAAAACCAAAAGCCACTACTTGAATATAAACAACCAAAATATCGAAGAACTAATTGCGCTTTGTAAAAACAATAACCAAAAAGCGCAGTTTGAAATATACAATCGCTATTGTAAGGCGATGTATAATGTGGCTTTTCGTATTGTAAAAGACGAACATTTTGCACAAGACGTCATGCAAGAAGGTTTCTTAAAAGCTTTTACAAAAATTAATGACTATAAACAAGAAGTGGCTTTTGGAGCATGGTTAAAAAAAATAATCATCAATTATAGCATCGATTTTTACAAGAAAAACAACTCTTTTCAAGTAGAAGATTTAAGTAAACAGCTTTATAAAATTGAAGAAAACGACGGAATTATTTCTGATAATATTGACTTAAACTCTCTGAAAGTAAAACAAGTCTTAGATACAATTCTGCAGCTGAAAGATAATTACAGAATGGTGCTGACGCTTTTTTATATAGAAGGTTATGATCAAGAAGAAATCTGCGAAATTTTAAACATCACATACGCAAATTGCAGAACAACCTTGAGCAGAGCAAAAGATAGTTTGAGAAAAAAATTGGAAGAGATATAAAATGAATTGGAATTATGAAAAATGAAAAAGACAACTTAGACGAATTATTCAACAGATTTGAAAACCAATGGGATATTCAGGAATTAAATCCGGATCACCAAATGGATTTTCTTCAAAAATTAAACAAAAAAGAGCCTAAGAAAAGATATTGGTTCGTGACTGCTATTGCCGCTTCGATTGTATTAATGCTTGGAATATCTATTTTTTATAAAAATGAAAAACCAAAAGAATTCAAATTTGCTTCTAAAGAGACTAAACGCACCGATTCTATTTTCAACATTCTGATTGACAACGAACTGGTTAAACTGAAAGAGAAAAATTCGCCAGAAAATCAGCAGATTATTAATGACGCTATGAAGCAGATGAAAACTTTTGACGCTGATTATCAAAAAATCATAAATGAATTGCAAAAAAATGGCGAGAACAAACAAATTATTTATGCGATGATTAGTAATCTTCAAACGCGTATTTCTTTTTTGCAAACCGTTCTGAAAAGAATTGAAGACAACGAAAAACTAAAAAACACCTCTAATGAAAAAACACTATAACTTACTCATCTTATTTCTTTTGATTCCTTTTTTAGGATTTTCAAATGATGACGCTTTTGTCACCAAACAAAAAACAATTAAAAAAACGTATATCGTAAACTCAAACGCAGGAATTGATGTAGACAATAAATATGGTAATATTACTGTAACTACTTGGGATGAAGATAAAATTGATCTTGATATTACCATAAAAGTAAATGGCCCAAACGAAAATTGGGTAAACGAACGCTTAAACAGCATAGATGTGGATATCACAGCTCTTAAAAGTATGGTAACCGCAGTAACTACGCTTGGAAGTTCAAATATTAAAAGCAAAGGAAGTAATAATAGTTTTGAAATTAACTATGTTATTAAAATTCCAAAAAACGGAACGATTAAACTAGCAAATAAATACGGTAATATTTCTATTCCGAATGCAGAATCTTCTACGGATATAGACTGTAAATACGGGAAAGTTACTTTAGGAAAATTAAGCGGATCTAATAATCAAATATCGATTCAGTACTGCCAAAATTCGAGTATAGACTATATAAAAGCAGGAAATATCGATGCGAGATACTCAAATCTTAAAATTAATGATTCTGGAAACCTGAATCTAAATGCAAGCTATACTGATGTCAATTTAAATGACGGCCAAAACATTAAAGCAGATTGCAACTACGGAACACTTAAATTTCAAAAAATCAATTCTTTAAATGGTTCTGGAAATTATTTGACTTTTATTATTGGGGAAATCTCAAGCAATTTTAGTTATGATACCAATTATAGTAAAATCAGCATAGGAACTGTTACCGAAAAAGCTGGAAATATTACGATAAACTCCGGATATACTGACGTTACAATTGGCTATGTTTCAAACTACGCTTTTGACTTTGACATATCAGGAAAATATACAAACATCAAACATGATAATTCTTTAGAACTTTCTGTTACTGAAATTAAAAGCAACAGCAAGAGAATTGCAGGCTTCTACAAGAAAAAAGGCCAGAACAAAATCAATATTACTTCCAACTACGGGAATATTTCGCTAACAAAAAAATAATCATCTAAAAATCAAAACAATGAAAAAATCAATTTTATTATTAGCATTTATACTTTGCACAATTAGCAATGTCAATGCGCAAGACAAAATCAAACTTCAAGGAAACGGAAAAGTAGTTTCTGAAACTAGAAGCACAGGAGATTATGATGGAGTTAAAATAGCAGGTTTCTTTGATGTAGACTTGGTGTCTGGCAAAGAAGGGAAAATCACCATCAAAGGAGAAGAAAATTTATTATCTGCAATCAAAGTAGAAGTTGAAGATAAGTCGTTAAAAATTTATGTTGAAAAAGGAACTCAAATATGTACAAGCTCAGGCAATAAAATTCAAGTTACCGTTCCATTTGAGAAAATTTCAGAATTGAGTTTAGCTGGCTCAGGAGATATTCAGTCGAAAGATGTCATTAAAAATGATAATCTAGCACTAAAATTAGCAGGTTCAGGAAATTTAACTCTTCCAGTTGATACTAATAACTTAGAATTGCATGTAAGCGGCTCCGGAAATATTCATTTAAAAGGGACTGCAACCAAGCTTACAACCAAACTTTCTGGTTCTGGTGATATTGATGCTTCGAGCTTAAAATCTAAAATTGTAGAAGCTAACGTTTCTGGTTCAGGAAACAGCAAAGTAACTTGTGATGAAAGCATAATAGCTAGAGTTGCTGGTTCTGGAAATATAAAATATATAGGAAATCCTGATAAAAGAGATGTAAAAGTTTCTGGATCTGGAACTATTACAAAAGGTTGATTATTATAAATATCACGAATACAAAAGAAATCATCAATCAAACTATTCTTGCAATTCGTGATATTGGTTGTTGCAAAAGACGTTTCAATTAATTTGAAACGTTTTTTTATGTACTCTTCTTAAAAGGAAAATTGATGTTACAAAGAATATCGCCAAAATCACAATAGCCGCGCGCGGACTTCCAGTAATCTGATCAATAATTCCGTAAACACACATTCCAATTACAATTCCGACCTTTTCAGCCACGTCATAAAAACTAAAGAATGATGCTGTATCTTCTGTTTCAGGCAATAATTTAGAATATGTCGAACGTGATAAAGCTTGAATTCCACCCATTACAAATCCAACAATGGTTGCCATTACATAAAAATGTATTGGCAGTGTGATAAAATAAGCTAATGCACAAAATACAGCCCAAATTCCATTTATAAATATTAAAGTCGGAACGTTACCAAATTTTTCAGATGCTCTTGAAGTTAAAACTGCACCCAAAACAGCTACTAATTGGATAATTAAAATACAAATAATCAAACCAATTGTGCTTTGTTCTTTGGTTTCCCACTGAATTTCCTGTGCTCCAAAATAAGTGGCAACAAGCATTACAGTCTGAACGGCCATACTAGAAACGAAAAAACCTCCTAAATAACGTCTTAGCGGAATATTATCTTGTAATAAGCTCCAAACCTTCTTTAGCTCTTTAAAGCCGTTAAATATTACAGATTTTGTCAGCTTTTGCCCTGTTTCTTTACTGCCTTTTGGCAAATAATAATATGTATATTGGCTAAATAAAATCCACCAAACTCCAACCATTACAAAAGAATAACGCATTGCTTTCATCGCAGCTTCTCCTTCAGTACCTGATATTCCAAAAAGCTTTGGCTTCATAATCATGGCTAAATTGATGATTAGCAAAATAACACTTCCTATATATCCTAGAGAATATCCTTTTGCACTAATTCTATCTTGCTGTTCTTCAAAAGCGATATCTGGCAAATATGAATTATAAAAAACCAAACTTCCCCAGTATCCTAATAATCCAAGGAAATAAAATGCTAGTCCAACATAAATATTTTCAAGATCAAACCAATACAATCCCATGCATGACAAAGCTCCCACATAACAGAAAAATTTCATGAAGGATTTTTTGTTACCAACATAATCGGCAATACCCGATAATAAAGGAGAAATAAAAGATACAACCAAAAAGGCCGCTGCTGTGATAAAACTAATTAATGCTGAATTTTTTAGGTGAAGACCAAAAACATCAATGTAATGATCACGATCACTGAATAACGCTTCATAAAAAATTGGAAACACTGCCGAAGCGATTGTAAGTGTGTAAACTGAATTTGCCCAATCATAAAATGCCCAAGCATTTAAAAGCTTCTTATCTCCTTTTGGTAGGTTTTTCATAGAAATGGTTTGTTAAATAGGCTACGAATTTATCTATTTTTTATGATAATCAAATACAAATTATATAATTCGTTCATTAATAAATTATAAACAAAAAAGCCATTCGTAATGAATAGCTTTTCTGAATATCCTAAAAATATATTTTATTTAATAGTTCCTACTTTTAATGCAATTGCTTTTGCTTCGGGAATTAAAGCTTTAATATTTGCAATCCTTGTAGCATCAGAAGGGTGAGTGCTCATGAATTCTGGAGTTCCTGAACCGCCTGATTTCGCCGCCATTCTGCTCCAAAAAACTACAGCATCATCTGGATTGTAGCCTGCAATTGCCATCAAAGTCAAACCAATTTTATCAGCTTCACTTTCGTTGCTTCTGCTAAATGGAAGCATAACTCCTACCTCAGAACCAATTCCGTATGCTTGTGCAAATATCTGCTGGGTCGCTTCAGATTTTCCGCTAGTTGCTGCTCCTAAAGCTGCACCTCCTATTTGCTGTAGTTGTGCCGCAGACATTCTTTGCGCACCGTGATTTGCTAATGCGTGAGAAACTTCATGCCCCATTACCGTTGCCAAACCTGATTCGTTTTGTGTAATTGGCAGAATTCCAGAATAAACCACAATTTTGCCTCCTGGAAGGCACCATGCATTTACCTCTTTATTATCAACCAATTTATATTCCCAACGATAATCTTTTAAGTATTGTGTCTGACCTAAATAATTTAAGTATCTCTCCGCAGCTGCCTTTATTTTAAACCCTACAGTTTCAACAAGTTTTGCATCGGCAGTTCCAGTAATAACTTTGTTTTCATTTAAAAACTGGCTGTATTGCTGAAAAGAAGATGGAAATAATTCGCTATTCGAAACAAAATTCAAATTTTGTTTTCCCGTAATTGGATTTGTTGCGCAACCCATAATAAGTGCTCCAAAAACCCCTAAAAACACATATTTTTTCATAATTCGAGCTATTTTTATAACAAAAATACGATTAAAAAAGATAAAATGTTTTATACGATAAATCAAAAAATTATCAAAATTTGACTATTCCCCAATAATGTGAAGTTCATTAAACTCTTTATCAACCAATAAGAAATTATTCTGCTCGAAACTAATTTCGTCAAACTCAATTTTTTCATTGTCAATTTCAATTTCCGTAACTTTAAATGGAAGTCCAATTAAATTGATTTTATATTTCGAGTATGGTGTTTCGTATTTCCCTTCTTTGTGAACCTGAATAATAAGTTCCTTTTCTTTCCCTATATTTCTAAATGACAAATAGCTATAACGTCCTTTTTTATAATCATAACCATCTTGAGCATCTTCGTAAACTGCCGACTGCTCTTTACCATTTTTATAATAAACGTCAAGTATCAATTCATCAAATTCTAACTCGCCCACATATTGCTGAACTGGATATTTAGGAATAATGGCGCCTGCTTTTACAAAAACAGGAATTTCATCAAATTTACTATCAATCCAAATCTCTCTTCCGCCAATAAAAAGCTCATTTGTCCAGTAGTTATACCATTCTCCTCTAGGAATATACATACGTCTACCTACAGCGTTAGGTTCAAGTATTGGACAAACTAAAATTTGATTTCCAAAAATAAATTCATCGTTTCGATAATGCGTCTGCGTATCGTCCTGATCAAAGTAAACTAGCGGTTTTAACATCGGAACTCCTTCTTCAATATACTGCCAAAACATGGTATATAAATAAGGAAGCAATTGATAGCGAAGACTAACAAATTTTCTAGTGATATTAATCACTTCTTCGTCAAATGACCATGGTTCTTGATTTCCGTGATCTCCTGAAGAGTGCGTTCTACAAAAAGGGTGAAAAACACCTAATTGAATCCAACGGGCATACAACTCGCCTGAAGGCTGTTCTGCAAATCCTCCGATATCAGAACCAGTAAATCCCATTCCCGAAATGGACATTCTCTGCACTTGTATATTTGCAATCCATAAATGTTCCCAAGTAGCTACATTATCACCTGTCCAAGAAGAAGTATATCGCTGTGCTCCAGAATAAGCCGATCTTGTAATTACAAATGGACGTTTCGGATAAGCAAAACGTTTAACTCCATGATAAGTGGCTCTTGCCATTTGTGTTCCGTAAATATTATGTGCTTTTCTATGACTACACGGATTTCCGTCGTA
>Ga0268257_1001352_pt1 | contig 21378 bp, 15 predicted proteins | sample AgamicAtPrz_FD_200249 | JGI IMG/M metagenome (GOLD analysis project Ga0268257, IMG submission 200249) | Agave microbial communities from Guanajuato, Mexico - At.P.rz (v2) (version 3) | ecosystem: Host-associated > Plants > Phyllosphere > Phylloplane/Leaf | place: Guanajuato, Mexico | collected... | reverse complement strand
CAATCCCTTGGCGGAGGCTTTTCTGCAAGAGTTACGCCGTACCTTCCCCGGTCGCGAGGAAAAACGCATCCAATGGGCTTTCGACTTCATGGTCGGTGTCATGTGCAACACTTTCAGTGAAAACAACCGGATCGAGGTGTTGTCTGGTGGACTCTGCTCCTCCGACCATCGCGACGATGCGTGCAGCCATCTGCTGCCTTTCATGGTGGCAGGCGTCCTGGCGACCGTTGACACCCCGCCTGCGTCTTTCCAGCAGGATTTCACGATCATCAACAAGGCCGCCGCCCTTTAGGCTCAGCAGCCATCGCCGGCACTTAAGCCAGCACCCAATAGCTGCCCACCAATTACATCAGGGTTAATACTTATCACGTTAACGTGAATAGTCATTGACTGATACTTGCTGCAAAGTTCGCCAAAACTTGGTTAGTCGTCCAACCAATCAATTATCTGAAGAAACCGAGGGTTGGCCGCTATTCGTAAAAAATCCGCCACATCTCCGCTAAGCGGCTGATTTTAAAAGAAATTCTATCGTTGAATCGAGTGGCGGAGCCCGTCTCTGGAGGTCCAGCAGGTAGTCCCCGAGCCGATTGATATGCTCGCGCCGGTAAGGGGAAAGTACCTTCAGTGCAGTGGTGTTGGATGTGTACAGCCGGCGCATCGAACTGCCCGGCCCGCGCTGGCCGCATGACCTCGGCATGACCGAGAACTACTGCGTGCTGCATGACCTGCCGCTGTTCTTCGATCCGGAACGCCTGCTGGTTGTCGCGGTCCACCACGCCGTAGTTCATGTAGGGCGGGGTTCAAAGTACAGCTTGTTCTTGGCGCTTGCCGTGCCGACCAGGCGGTGCAGTTGAGCACCGCGCAGCAGGGAGACGGCAATCGTGTCGATGTCACGAAGAACGGTGCCTACAACCGGGCGCTCGTCGGGCAGTATGGGCAGGACAACCAGGCATATGTCAGCCAGACCGGACTCGGTGGCGCGGTGCCCCAGTTTGGCAACAATATGACCGCCACCATCAGTCAGCGCGGAGGGCGCCAGGTTCGTTGTGCCCGGTCGAGCGGGACGAGCCTGATTGCCCATGTCGAACGTCTTCAGAACAGATGCTTGATGCCCGCATAGGCCATTCGAGCACGAGCCCCCGCGTCCGCCGTCGACAGCTGGGATCCCGACTTCAGTCCGCCAACCCAGAAGTTATATCGCCCGTTGCGCTCGTTCCGCAGCTCCACATAAGAGACATCGAGTGTGGTGCGCTTGCTCAGGCTGTACTGATAGCTTATGGAAAGCATCTTTGCGCCGGTGTCATCCACCGTATGACCGTTTTCGTGCATCGAGAACGCCTGCCCCCAAGTCAGTGCGACCAGGTGCGGGCCAAAGCTGTACCCAAGCGGGACGGCGTAGGCGATCCGGTCCTGCCGCAGATTGGTTGCACGGTTGGTCACGCGGTTACGGTCAACCACGACGCCCACGCGGAAGCCGTTCCACGTGTAGCCAATGGCCAGCTTGTCGGCCGTCTGGTCCAGCGAGCCGACGGTCTGCAGAGGCAAGGTACCCTGGCTGTCACGCTGCATGTGGAAGTAGCCGGCCTTGAAGCCGCCGTTGGTGTACGTCGGACTGACGTACCAAGTATGGTTGCGGCCAGCGCCCGGCTGTTCGGCGTCAAAGGAGTAGGATGCCATTCCCGAGAAGCCGGCGATGACCGGAAACTCGTAGCGGACCGTGTTGTTCAGGAAGTTGCCGGCGAAGTTGGCGCCGTTGATGGTGCCGAGGACATTGAGCGAGTTGGCGGCATTGGGCGCTGCGTCAAATGAGCCGTGCGTGTCGTTGATGAACCAATGGTGGCTGAAATAAACCGACTGGCGGCCTAGTTTCAGGCGCCCAAAGCGTTCTTCGTCAAGGCCGACGTAGAACGTACGGCCGGCACCCTGGACGCCGGTGTCAAGCGCAAAGTCCCATTCCAGGTGATAGAGGGCCTTCAGGCCCGGCGCCAGTTGTTCCTTGCCGTCGATGAACCAAAAGCTCGTGTTGTTCGATTCGCGGTAGGCGCGGGCGGACGTGCCGCCTGTGCGGCCGGAGCCGCTGATGGAGGTCATGTCGAGGCCGAGCTTGAGCTGGCCGCCGACCAGCATGGTGGTCTGCGCGCTGGCGAGTGCCGGTGCGCAGAGCAAGGCCAGCGCAGCGGCGCAGGTGAGGGATTGCATGGGTTGTCTCCGTCCTTTCAATGGATTGGCTGGACCTCTGCGGGTCCTGCCGCGATGCCGGCGCGCCGCCGGGGCGCGCCGACTGGCTTAGTAGTTGCCCTGCAGGGCAGCCTCGAAGCCAGCTTCGAAGTCGGGCAGCATGTCCGGCGTGGCCCAGAACGCGTGCGCGCCGGTGGGCACCTGTTGCGGCAGCACGATCCGTGCGACGGGTCCCCGCGTGATGTCACGTGCATCGAAGATGGCGCACTCGCCCTTGCCGGTATTGAGGTTGGTCAGAAACGTGACGAGGTAGCCGTCGTCTTCCGCCGTGGCGCCACGCCGTTGCGCGAATGGCGCCTCGCTGAGGTAGCAGCCTTGCGGCAGCATGTAGGTCTGCGTCCGGCCGGTGAGCAGGTCATACTTCTTCAGGCCTTCGAGCAGCCAGAACCCCTTGTTCGGAATGGCGTTGTAACTGTAGCGGTAGGAGCGTCCGTTGTGCAGGCCGTTGACCATCGGGAATTCCGTCACCTGGTCGTCGAGGTCTTCCTCACGTGTCTGCCCGGTGCGCAGGTTGAAGCGCCAGCGATGCATGCGGGCCTTCTGCAAGTGTAGGTCGAGCATGGCCTTCAGTCGCTCGTAGCCTTCGGTCGGCAGGCCGGAAATGTCGGGCAGCGGATTGGTCTGGATGCAGCCGTCCATCACCACTTCGTCCCCTTCTTCGAAGGTATTGGACAGGTGCAGTATGTAGCAGGGCTCGGCTTCGAACCAGCGCACGTCGACGTTCTTTCCGAACCGTGGAATGATGCCGAAGCGTGACGGAACGTCACGCCAGAAGCCGAGCCGGTGCGAGCCCTGGCGCAGGCGTTCCGGATCGAAGAACAGCGGCAGGTCATGCAGCACGCAGTAGTTCTCGGTCATGCCAAGGTCGTGCGGCCAGCGCGGGCCGGGAAGTTCGATGGGCTCGAAGTGGACGAGCTGGTTGTCGCGGTCCACCACGCCGTAGTTCATGTACGGCGGGGTCTCGCCGAAGTTGAAGAACATCATGTGGCCGGTGTGCTCGTCGACCTTGAAGTGCGAGCAGATGCCGCGCGGAAACAGCGCACGCGCCCAGTTTGGCTCCACGCCGGTGGTTTCCAGGCTGAACGGTGATATGCGGTACGGTTCCGAACATTGCGACATAGCCGCCAGGATCTTGCCGCCGTGGACGATAATGTCCGTTCCCGCGTTGTCTTTCATGGCGCCGATCGAACCCCAGCCGCGCAGCGCGGCCTTGCGCGGTTCGATGATGCCCGGCCACAGCGACTTGCCCGCCGCCTGTTCGGCCAGGAAGCCCACCGTGCGCACCCAGCGATTGCGATACTGGACCTTGCCGCCGTGGAAAGCCATGGCGTGCACCATGCCGTCGCCGTCGTACGGGTGATAGCGGCCGATGGACTCGTGCACCGGATTGTGGCCATTGCGAACGTACAGGCCGCTGAGGTCGCGCGGGATCTCGCCGATGATTTCCAGGTCGGGCGAGGTGGCGGTCCACTCGGTGTCGACCGGACGCCAGGCATCGTTCAGGTAGGGGTTCTCGTTCGGCCAGACGATGGTGGGACTGGCCTGGAAGCTGATGGTTTTCATGGTGGGAACAGGAGTCAGTCGCCGATGCGACGTTGGAGAAAATCGAGCAGGTGCCGGTTGAAGGCCTCGGGTTGTTCCGCCCAGGCGAAATGGCCGACACCCGGCATGCAGACGAACTCGCCGTGGGGCAGTCGGGCGGCAAGCTTTTCCATCACAGCAGGAGGGGCGGCGGTGAGGTCGTGCTCGCCGGCAATGCACAGCACCGGCACCTGCATGCGGGGCAGGATGTGGCGGCCGTCGAAGCCGACAATGGCATGAATCGCCGCGCGGAAGGTTTCTGGCCGCATGGCCGAGACCACATCGATGACGCGGGCCACACCGGGGCCGGCGGCGCCAGGCGCCATCATCCTGCGCAGCATGTCCGGGCCGAACTCGGCAATGGTCCTGCCGGCATCAAGCGGCGCCACGCGGTCGCGCACGAACTTCTGCTGCCATTCACCGTCGGCCTTGCCGAACGCGGCGCTGGTCGCCGACAGGACAAGGCCATGCACGCGCTCGCGGCGCAGGTCGAACGCGGCTTGGGCAATCATGCCGCCCATGCTGTGGCCGAGCAGCACGTTGCGTCGCCCGCCGACTGCGTCGATCAGGCACACCAGCGCGGCGGCGGCAACGTCCACATTGAACGGATCGGGCAGCGGACTCATGCCGTAGCCGGGGGCGTCCCAGGCCACCACGCGGTAGCCGTTGGCGACCAGCGCGGCGATCTGGTCGCGCCAATAGTCTTTCGCGCCAAAGGCGCCGTGAAGCAGGAAGACTGTGGTGTCACCGTCGCCGGTGACGCTGTAGTCGGGGAGTCGTGTCTCGGTCATGGTTTGTGATGGATGTGGAAGGCGGTCAGGGGGGTGGCATCGGTGGCCTGCTGCGCCAGTTCGCGCAACGGAGCCTTGAGGATCTTCCCGGCGGGATTCCGGGGCAGTTCGGCAACGATCAGCAGGCGCTGCGGCAGCTTGAAGATGGCGACCTGGCGCACCTGCAGCAGGTATTCGCACAGCGCCTGCAACGTGGGCGGGTCGTTTGCAGCGGATGGCGCCGGCACGATCACTGCGCACACCTTTTCGCCGAGCTTGTCGTCGGGATACCCGACCACGGCCGCACTCTCAACCGCAGGGTGGCTGATCAGCAGCGATTCCAGCTCCTCCGCCGAGATGTTTATCCCGCCGCGCACGATGATGTCCTTGGCGCGACCGACGAACTCCAGGTACTCGCCGCGCTCGCCCGAGATGCGGAACAGGTCGCCGGTTCGGTAGAAGCCGTCAGGAGTGAAGGTGCGGACCGTGACCTCGGGCATGTTGAAGTAGCCGGAGAACACATTGGGGCCACGGAAGCACAGCTCACCGGTCTGGCCCACCGTCTCGATGGTCTCGCCGGTGCCGGGGTCGATCAGCTGCGTTTCGACATACCTTGCCGAGCTCTGGGTCGACACGCACTGCGGCGAGCCATAGCGCGGGAAATAGCGGCCGCGCAGGCCCGGGTTAGGCAGGTCGAGCGCCGTGGCGGCCAGCGACGCGCCTTCGCTGGAGCCGAAGAAGTTCAGGATCTCCACGCCATGCCGTTCGCGGAACGTGCGTACCACGTCTTCCGACAGCGCGGCCGATCCGGAGCTGATATGGCGCAGGCGCGAGAAATCGATTCCTTGCAGCAGCGCCTCGTGCTTGAGCAGTTCATGCAGCATGGCGGGTGGCGCACTGGTGAACTCGATCTGCTCGTCCCGGATCTGCCGCAGGAACACGTCGAGCGTCATCGGCTGATGCAACACCAGCCGCGCGGCGCGGTCCAGCCACGTCACTACGCTGCCCGAAATTCCGCCCATGGTGCTGAGCAGGCGCGGCGAAAGAATGTGACAGCCTTTCCGCAGGCTGGCGGCATCCGTCATCAGCCGGCGTGACACTAGCCACTGGTTATGCGTGCGCGGTACGGCCTTCGGCCGCGATTCGGTGCCAGAGGTCCAGATGATGGTGGCGACGGCGTTGGCGTCCACTGGATGCCGTGTCTCATGGCGAGCCAGGCGTTCGCTGTCGGCAGGCTGGCGCAGGCAGTCGTCTAGGCTCGTCATGCCGGGCGGCACGTTGTCGCCGAACAGCAGAATGCGCGTCAACGTGGCATGTCCTTCTGCAAGCGCGGCGGCCACGGAGGCGTGGCAGGTCTTGCCAAGGCGACGCACGCCGATGAATGCGCTGGCGCCAAGGTGGTCGGCGATCTGGCGCAGTTCATGTTCGCGATACTGCATCGGCACTGGCGAGATGATGATGCCGAGCCGCCAGCAGGCGAGGTAGACCAGTGGGAACTCGCAGGTCGTCGGCAACTGTGCGACGATGATGTCGTCGGGGCGCAGGCCGGCGTCAAGCAGCGCGCAGCAAAGGCGATCGACGCGGTCCGACACGTCGCGCCAGGTGAGGCGCATGGGGGCACCGTCGGTGAAATCGCGGCGATTTGGCGGATCCACTAGCGCAATGGCGTCCGGTGCGGTGGAGGCGGCGGTGCGGAAGACGTCGTACAGTGTCTCGCTGCCCCACCAGCCGGCGCGGGTGTACTGCTCGATGTCCTGTTCCGGAGTGATGATCATGGTGCGTCTCCGGTCCTGTTCACAGTTGGCCGGCGCGCGCGCCGTTGCTCCAGCGGTCGTCGCTCAGTCGCGCTACGGCCTGCCGGTACTCCGCGCGCAGGCGGTCGATCACGCTGGCTGTCGATTCCACGGCATGGACCTGGCCCACGCCGTGCCCGGCAGACCACAGGTCCTTCCACGCCTTGGCGTCCTGCTCGCGGTTGCTCAGATCGAAGCGGTCGCGTGGCTTCAGATTGTCCGGATCGAGGCCGGCCGCCACCAGGCTGGGCCGCAGCTTGTTGGCCCAGGCGCCGGTGATGGCGTTGGTGCAGACGATGTCGGCGAAGCCGCTGTCCACCACCATCTGCTTGTAGGCTGGGACTGCGTGGCTCTCCTCGGTAGCGATGAACCGCGTGCCCATGTAGCCGAAATCCGCGCCCATGGCCTGCACGGCGCGCAGCGACGTGCCGTCGCACAGGCCGCCGCCGACGACGATGTACCCGTCGAAGAATTCGCGTACCGCGCTGACAAAGGGTGGCGCCGCCATCGGGCCGGTGTGGCCACCGGCCCCCGAGCAGACCAGCACCAGGCCGTCCACACCGCTGGCCGCTGCCTTGCGTGCGTATTCGGGCGTATTGACGTCCGCGAACACCAGGCCGCCATAGCCATGCACCGCCTCCACCACGGCACGCGGACCGCCGAGCGCCGTAATGACCAGCGGCGCCTTATGCCGCACGCAGATCTCCAGATCAGGCTGCAGTCGCTGGTTGGAGGTATGCGCGACCAGGTTGACGGCCCAGGGTGCGCACGGCTGGCCGGCCGACAGGCGCGCGTCGCGAGCCGCGGCGATTCGGCTGATCCATTCGTCGAGGATTTCCGGTGTCCGGGCATTCAGGGAGGGCAAGACGCCGATGGCGCCATTGGCGCATGCGGCGTTGACCAGTTCGACCGAAGACACCAGAAACATCGGCGCGACGATCAGCGGCAGACTCAGGTGCTCGAACAGGGAAGCTGTGGGGGCGGATGGCTTCATGATGGGGCGTTGTACTTGTCCTATTACTTCAATATATGAACCATATGGGCAAAGCATTGCCACATCCCTGATGAAAGAACTCCGCCGGATGAGCATGGCACGCTCGTCCGGATTCAGGTAGGTGGCCTAGACTTCAACATATGAACCAATATATTTGATGGGCCGGTAGTGGTCAAGTTTCGCGGCTCAGGGTCTTCCCTGGCTCAGTTGCCGATCCGGGCGCGGAGTGATGCCGCGGGTACAATACGCAATTTTTCAACGAACCGTTTTCATGCCAGTGACTCAGCGGCACATCGCCAACAGCTCCGTGGTCCGAGCCCTAGCCATCGTCGGTGATGGATGGGTCCTGCGCCTGTTGCGCGAAGCCTTTCGCGGCGTCCGGCGTTTTTCCGACTTCCATGAGCGGCTTGGGATTCCCAAGGCGGTGCTCACCAAGCGGCTCAACTATCTGGTGGAGTCGGGGATGTTCGTGCTGGAGGAGTACCAGAGCGTGCCCCAGCGTTACGAGTACCGGCTGACCGAGATGGGCCTGGATTTCTGGCGCGTGCTGCTGACCATGTGGGACTGGGAAGTGAGCTGGGATCCGGACCCCAACGACATGCGTTTTAGGCTCGAGCACCTCGACTGTGGCCATGTGATCCGCCCCGTGTCGTCATGCAGCCATTGCGCGCAACCCTTGCAGCTTGCCGACATCTCGCGCGGTCCCGGGCCCGGGCAAGGCACCGAGCCGATGCTGCCGCCGCGTTCGCGGCGGCGCATGAACGCCAGCAGCGTTAAGAGCCCTGGCGAGCACGCATTGCGCTCACAGATCATCCAGTCGGTGGGCGATCGCTGGACGCCGATGGTGATGGGGTGCATCTTTCGCGGCAGCCGCCGGTTCAACGAGATCGAGGCCGAGCTGTACATTCCGCCCTATATCCTCGGCCAGCGTCTGGACGAACTGGTGGGGCTGGAGCTCATCGAACGCCGCCGCTACCAGGACTCCCCGCCGCGCGACGAATACCTGCTTACTGCCAAGGGGCTGGCACAGCACCACTACACCCTGCAGCTCATGCGCTGGGGCGACCGTTGGCTCGCCGGCGACAAGGGCCCGCCGCAGATCATGGTCCACAAGATGTGTGGCCATGCCTTCCATGCCGACCTGCGCTGCAGCCACTGCGGCGAGCTGCTGGAGCGCGAGCGCGTCAAGCTCTTCTAGGGTTCCAGGGGCGTTCTAGGGAAAACACCAAGGCCAATCTTCTTTACATCGTCATTACATGGTTCGTATATTGAAGTTAATATGACCGACAGCAAAGGAGCAAGGAATTGGATGCCTTTATTGTGGACGCCGTGCGTTCCCCGCGCGGACAGGCACGCGCAACCGGTGCGCTGGCCGGCGTCAAGCCCGTACACCTGCTCGCGCAGATGTACGAGGCGCTGGCCGCGCGCACTGGCATTGACACCGGCGCGGTGGAGGATGCGGTGATCGGATGCGTGTCGCAGTCCGGCGAGCAAGGGTCGAATATCGGCAAGATCGCTGCGCTGTACGCGGGGTGGAACCCGTCGATGTCCGGGGCGACCATCAACCGCTTCTGCAGTTCCGGCCTGTCGGCCGTCAGCCTTGCGGCCTTGCAGGCTGGTGCGGCTGAGGGGCTTGCCGTCGGTGGTGGCGTGGAGATGATGTCGCGCGTGCCGATGTTCAGCGACAACGGCGCGTGGCGCAACGACCCCGAAATTGCCGAAGCCACGCATTTCATGTCGCCCGGCATCGGGGCGGACCTCGTGGCGACGCGGTACGGCTTCAGCCGCGAGGCTTGTGACGACTACGCCGTGTTGTCGCAGCAGCGCGCGGCGGCCGCCCGGGAGGCAGGGCGTTTCACCGCCTCCATTGTGCCGGTGCGCGACATGGCCGGTGAAATCCTGCTGAAGCATGACGAGACCATCCGGGCCGGCACCACTGTCGCGAAGCTCGCATCCATGGAACCGGCCTTCGCCGCCGAGGGCGAAGCGGGCGGCGATGCCCGGCTACTGCGCCACTTCCCGGAACTCGACGTAATCCGCCACGTTCATCACGCCGGCAACTCGCCGTGCATGGCCGATGGCGCGGCGCTCGTGCTCGTGGCATCCGGCAATGCACTGCAACGCCACGGTTTGCGGCCGCGCGCACGTATCGCGGCGGTAGCGGACGCCTGCGTGCCATTCGTGCAGACCGGCGCGGTGGAGGCCACGCAGAAGGCGCTGCAGCGCGCCGGGCTGAACCTGGCGGATATCGACCTGTTCGAGGTCCGTGACTCGTTTGCCGGCGTCACGCTGCATTTCATCGATACGCTCGGCATCGATATCGAGCGGTTCAACGTCAACGGCAGTTCGATTGCGCTTGGCCATCCGATGGGCGCCACCGGCGCCATGCTCGTTAGCACTGCACTGGACGAACTCGAGCGCATCGACGGGCGGTACGCGGTGGTGGCCATTCCCGGCGCTGCCGGCGTTGCCGTGGCGATGGTGATCGAGCGTACCTGAGCAGAAGGCGGAGTCCTGTTACGCCGCCTATAAGGTTCATCTATTGAAGCAATAAAGGTCGCAAGCAATGGGTGACGCGCTGGCGACTGACAAAATAAGCGTACTCGCAGGAGACAACTATGAAGCGCCCCTATGCCGCCTTGCGCGTTGCCGCGCTGGGCCTGGCTGCCTTTGCTGCCGCCGCCGTACCGGCGTACTCGCACGCCGCGCCGCCGTGGCCAAGTCGCCCGATCACCGTGATCGTGCCGTTCCCGCCCGGGCCCGTGGATGCCAATGTGCGCATCCTGACCACGAAGGTGTCGGCCATCCTGGGTCAGCCGCTGGTGCTGGAGAACCGTCCGGGCGCGGGTCAGCGAATCGGTGGCGCGGCGCTCGCACGCGCGCCGCGCGACGGCTACACCATCGGCGTCATCACGCAGGCCGGCGCAGTGGTTGCCCCCGTGCTGGACGCGACCGCCCAGTACGACGTCCGCAAGGATTTCACCTATCTGACGATGGGCTACGAGTCGCCGTTCATTGTCACGACGCCGGCGTCCAGCGGCATTCGGACCCTGCGCCAGCTGGTGGACCAGGCCAAGGCAAAGCCCGGTGCTTACAAGTTCGGATCGACCGGCGCCGGCACGGCCTTCCATATCTGGGGCGAGGCGTTCAACAGCACGGCAGGGATCAAGCTGCTGCATGTGCCCTACAAGGGCGAGTCTCCGCTGCTGCAGGACCTGGTCGGCGGGCAGGTCGACATGGCCTTCTCTTCGCCGACCGTGCGCAACCTGGTGGAGTCGGGCAAGCTGGTGGCGCTCGCCACTACAGGCGATACGCGCGCACCCCAGTTCCCCGATGTGCCTACCGTGCGTGAGCAGGGCGTGCCATTCAGCGCCGTGTCGTGGCTTGGCTTCGGTGCGCCGGCGGGAATCCCCGATGCGATACGCGACAGGCTCGTCGCGGCATTCCATGAAGCCATGCGCGATCCGCAGGTGCAGGCCACCTTCCTGGCCAACGGCCTGCAATTGCAACCGACTAGCCCGGAGCAATTCCGCCAGCAGGTGAACAGTGAGACGGCACGCCTGAAGAAGATGGTGACCTCGCTGGGCATCAGACTGGAGTAAGCGCTTTTGCCGGCGTTCCCGTGCCGGCCCTTCCATTCCCGCGGCCCTCACTGCGGCCCAGTCCGGAGCACACCATGAATCAACCCACCACGCTCGCCGGCGTCCATTCCGGCGGCGAGCTGGCTCACAGTCGTCTCAACGCCGAACACTACCGCGTGCTCGGCCTTTCCACGCTGGGCGGCGCGCTCGAGTTCTACGAATTCATCATTTTCATCTTCCTTGCGCCGATGCTGAGCGCGGTGATGTTCCCGCCCGAGGTGCCGGCGTGGCTCAGCCAGCTCCAGACGCTGGGCATTTTCGCCGCCGGCTACCTGGTGCGGCCGCTTGGCGGGCTGGTGCTGTCCGTCCTAGGCGACAAGCTGGGCCGCAAGCGCATGTTCGGCGTGACGCTGATCCTGATGGCCGCGCCCACGCTCTGCATCGGCCTGCTGCCAACCTATGCTCAGGCCGGCGCCGTGGCGCCGCTGTTGCTGCTGTTGTGCCGGCTGTGCCAGGGCATGGCCATGGGCGGTGAGTTCCCGACCGCCATCACCTTCATCGCCGAACACGTGCCGGAACGCCGGCTCGGCTTTTCGATCGGCACGCTCGGTGCGGCGTTCACGCTGGGCACCATCCTTGGCATCTTCGCAGTCATGGGAACGGGCGCCTTGTTCGACAAGTCGCAGATGGCCAGCGTGGGCTGGCGGCTGCCGTTCATCGCGGGCGGCGTGTTCGGGCTGATGTCGGCCTGGCTGCGCCGCCACGTCAAGGAGACGCCGGTCTTCGAGGAGATGCGCCGGCGCAAGGACGCTTCCGAGGTCATGCCGCTGCGCACGCTGTTCCGCCGCCAGCCGCGCGAAGTCCTGATCTGCCTGGCCGCCAGCGCCACGACGGCCGGCGTTTTGTCCGCGGCGCTGCTCTTTCCGGTGACGTACCTGCAGGTGGAACTAGGCTTCTCGCGCGAGGTGGTCCATCACGCGCAATTGTGGATGACGCTCGCGCTCCTGGCGGGCACGCTCGTCGGCGGCGCTCTGCTGGACCGCTTCGGCTGGGTGCCGGTGATCACGCTGTTCGCGCTTGGCACGGCGGTCGGCATCTACTGGGCGTTTGCCGCGCCCGATCCCCAGACCTTGCCCTACGCCTGGGCCATGGTGGGCTTCGGCGCGGGTTTCACGACCATGATGCACAACATCCTGGTGCGCAGTTTTACGCCCGAAGTCCGCGTGACCGGCATCGCGCTGACCTACAACCTGTCTCAGGCAGTACTGGGCGGCCTGTTGCCGGTTCTAATGGGATCGGTCGTGCATTTCTGGCCGATGGGGCTAGTCTGGATTCCCACGGCCTTCATCGTTCTGGCCATTTTCGTGACGCCGTTGTCGCTGCGCTACCGCAAGCCCATGCATAGCTGTGGACATGGCCTGACCGGCTGACCGGCGACGCCTGATTCCTTTTCTACCAAGGAGATGTCGATGGATGGATTTACCTTGCTGCCCCCGCGCGGCACACGTGTCGTCGTCGTGGGCGGCTGTGGCGGCATTGGCCGCGCCGTGGTGGCACAGGCCGTGGAAAGCGGCCTGCGCGTCGCCGTGCTCGACCTGCCGCGGTCGATGGCGCTGTTCCCGCCGCCGGACGGCACGCTCGCGGTCGGCTGTGACGCCATGGACGAGCAGAGCGTGGCCGCTGCCTTCGAGACGGTGTCGCGCGAATTCGGCGGGCTTGACGCGGTCATCAACCTGGTCGGTTTCACCAAGGAGCGGATGCGTCTTGACGACATGCCCCTGGCCGAATGGCAGGAGATCACGAGCGGCACGCTGACCAGCGCGTTCCTGGTGAGCCGCGCCGCACTGCCGTTGCTGCGGGCTGCCGGCGGCGGGGCCTTGGTCCATACCGCGTCCACCTTCGGCGTCGCCGTGTCGCTGCCCGGCTATGGGCCGTACGCCGCATCCAAGGCCGGCGTGATCAACCTGGTCCGTGCGCTGGCCACGGAATGCGGGCCCGACATCCGCGTCAACGCCGTGGCGCCCGGAATCGTGCAGACCGCCTTCCTGCAGGGCGGCACCGGGCGGCCGGAGAAGCAGGAGCGGATTGATGCCGACGCCGTCACGCGCATGCTGCCCATGCGGCGGATCGCGCAGCCGGACGAAATGGTCGGCACGTTCCTGTTCCTGATCGGGCCGGGCTCGGCCTACATCACGTCGCAGACCATCCATGTGAACGGAGGCCTGTGGTCATGAGCTTCCCGATTCCCGCCGATACCACGAGCTTCATCGACGGCGACTTCGTGTCGCCGGGTGCCGCCACCACGCTGCCTATCATCAATCCCGCCGACGAGCAGGTGGTCAGCCTGCTGCACGAGGCCGATGCCGGGGAAGTGGAGCGCGCCGTAGCCGCCGCCCGCGACGCGTTCCTGCACGGCCCCTGGCCCCGCATGGCGCCGGCTGCACGCAGGGAGGTGTTCGCCCGCATCATTGACCTAGTCGGCCGCAATCTGGACGAACTGGCTTGGTTGGAGACCGCCAACACCGGCCAGACGCTGCACTATGCCCGCCAGTACCAACTGCCGCGCATTCTTGGCAGCTTCCGCTTCTATGCCGAATGGCTCGGCCAGGCGACTGAACTGGCCACGCAGGACGGCGAAGCCACGCTGCGCTATGTGCTGCGCGAGCCGCTGGGCGTGGTCGCGCTGATTTCGCCATCCAATGCGCCCACCGCCCTTGCTTCGACGAAGATCGCGGCGGCACTCGCTTTCGGCAATACGTGCGTGGTGAAGACCTCGGAGCAGACGCCGCTGGCGCTGGCCAGGCTCATGGCGCTGCTGACCGAAGCCGGCGTGCCGCCAGGCGTGGTGAACCTCGTCAACGGACGCGGCCACGTCACCGGGGACGCGCTGGTGCGGCATCCCGATGTGCGAGGCATCTCCTTTACCGGTGGCACCGCCACGGCTCGCCGCATCGCTGCCATTGCAGGCGAAGGGCTCAAGCGCGTGGACCTGGAGCTTGGCGGCAAGTCGGCGAACATCATCATGCCGAGCGCCGACCTGGAGCGTGCCGTGGACGCCGCACTGCTGGCCATCTTTACCAACAACGGACAGCAGTGCTTCGCCGGTTCCCGCATCGTATTGCACCGGGACATCGCAGACGCCTTCATCGACCGCTTCGTGGCGCGCACCGAGCGCATCCGCGTGGGGCATCCGCTCGAGCCGTCGAGCGACAACGGGCCGCTGGCCTTCCGCGCCAGCTATGAGCGCGTGCAGTCCTATGTCGATATTGCGCGTGCCGACGGCTGCAAGCTGCTGGCCGGTGGCACACGCGCACCAGGCTTCGAGCGCGGCTACTACTTCCGGCCCACCGCGGTGCTGGCGCCGTCCAACGCCGCGCGCGTCTGCCAGGAGGAAGTCTTCGGGCCATTCGCCGCGCTGCTGGTGGTGGATTCGCTCGACGAAGCAATCACGGTCGCGAATGATTCGCGCTATGGGCTGGTTTCCTACCTGTGGACCGGTGAACTGTCGGAGGCCATGGATGGAACACGTCGCATCCAGGCTGGCAATGTGCTCGTCAACACGCCAATGCTCTCGCTCGACCCACGTCTTCCGTTCGGTGGCTACAAGGAGTCAGGTGTCGGGCGTGAGGGCGCGCTGCCGTCACGGCATTTCTATACAGAGGAGAAGACGGTAACGGTGGCACTGACGCCGCCGGCCTTGTCGAGGCTCGGGGTCTAGGTCGCGCTTGCCCCGCCGCTCGCGCGGCGGGGCGCATCCGGCATCTCCGGCGTCAGAAGAGATACCGGGTGCCCAGATTGGCCATGAGCGTGCGCAGGAAGGTCATGAGTTCCGGCTGCTCGCCAGCGCTTCCCATGATGCTTGTCGCCCGCCGGAGCGCAGGTATCCAGCGCGTGAGCTTTCGTTTCTAGATCCGTTTCGAGGGTTGGCCGCAATTCGCGAACAATCCGCCAAATCTCCACATCTCCACATCTCCGCGCGGTAATCTTTCTGCGACGTTCGGTCGTGGTCAGCCCCTTCTGCTCGTAGGCCCGACCCAGGCAATGCACCATCTGGATTCGCAGATTGGTCGAGGTCTGCTCAAGCGGCAGGTACTCGTTGACGTATCGCTACTGGAAGGTAGACGTGACGGTTTCCCAGGCACTCAGCCGCATGCGGCGCTTCTCGATCAGCTGGATCAGCGAGTTGAACGTCTTCTGCCCTTTCGACAGCGTGGATCGGTTGTAATCGTACGTGAAACGAAGGCTGTGCGCATTCTAGCGGATGAGCAGCGGATAGGAACCGCGTTGCGCAGGTTCATAACTTGGATATCCAACATATCGATAACCGCTCTTAGCGATATAGAGACGTTTTTCTGGCAAACTGCAGTCTTGCGATTTGCGCCTCACCTGCGGCACGCCGCTTGACCACCGTCAGTCAGGACTTATCGCGCTCCAATCGACGCTCGATGCCAGACTCTCCCATCCCACCCGATTTCCCCGACGCCGCCTCTTTGGCGGCCCTGCGCGCCTGGTACGCGGGCGCGTCGTCGCGTCAGGCGGTCGCACGCTATTGCCCCGACGCGCTGGGCGCGGGCCGGTCGGCGCGTGGCGTGCTCGGGGATATCCGCCGCCAGCTCGTCGAGTTCGCGCGGCGGCGGCGGCGCGAGGATTTTGCTGCACTGTTCTGCTGTCACGCGGCCGATCGGGCCAGCCACGCCAAGGGTGTCGCCCGCGCGCTCGAAACGTTGCGGTCGCTGCCTCTTCCCGAGCCGCAGATCAGCGATTCGGTTGATTGGTGGCTGTCCCCACGCGCGGTCACCGCGCTACGCGCCCATGGCATCCGCACGCTCGCCGACCTGACGGTGCGCATCCCGCGCCGGCGCCGTTGGTGGGCCGCCATCGATGGGCTAGGCGCCCGCAGCGCCCGGCCCATCGAGGCCTTCTTCGCGGCGCACCCGAAGCTCACCGAACGGGCGCGCGCCCTGGTCACGGTGGCACCGCCCGATCCGGTCGTGCCCTGGGAGCAAATCCGGTTGCCGCATGAGATAGATGGATCACATGGAGCCTTTCGGGCCCCGCGCCAGATGTGCACGCTCGACGCCAACAATGACTATGAGGCCATCGGGGCCTGGCTGGCCTTGCACGAGTCGACCGAGACCGAACGTGCCTACCGCAAGGAGGCGGAGCGCCTGCTCTTGTGGGCCATCCTCGAGCGCGGCAAGGCGCTGTCCTCGCTGACCACGGAAGACGCGTCGACTTACCGCGCCTTCCTGCGCCGGCCCACGCCGCACCACCGCTGGGTCGCGCCGGCACGGCCGCGCTCGTTGCCGGAATGGCGCCCCTTTACTGGCGCCTTGTCGCCACGCTCGATCGCCTATGCCTTGTCCGTGCTCGGGGGCATGTTCCGCTGGCTAATCCAGCAGCGCTACGTGCTGGTGAATCCTTTTGCCGGACTGAAAGTGCGCGGTGGCCAGCGGGCGGCCGGCCTGGACGCCTCCCGCGCCTTCTCGGCAGGCGAGTGGGAACTGGTGCGGACCATCGCCGACGGGCTTGAATGGTCCCATGGCTGGACGGAGCCGGCCGCGCAGCGACTGCGGTTCCTGCTGGACTTCGGGTACGCTACCGGCCTGCGTGCCGGTGAACTGGTGGGCGTGACGCTTGGCGGCATCGAGATCGGCGCGCGCGGCGAGCGCTGGCTGCATTTGGTCGGCAAAGGTGCCAAGCCCGGCAAGGTCGCGCTACCGTCTCTGGCGCGCCACGCGCTCGATCAATACTTGGTCCAACGCGGACTGCCGGTAACGCCCTCGCACTGGCAGCCGGACACGCCCCTACTCGCCAATCTGGACAGCGCCGCGGCCATCACCACGCCGCGTCTGCGCGACGTGTTTCGCCGCTTCTTTCTGCTGGCTGCCGACTTCATCCAGGGCGACCATCCGGCGCTGGCGGACAAGCTGCGGCGCGCCACACCCCACTGGGTGAGGCACACCCATGCCACACATGCCCTGGCCCGCGGCGCAACCCTGACAACGGTGCGTGACAATCTGCGGCACGCCTCCATCACCACCACCTCGATCTACCTGCACGATGACGAGGTACAGCGCACGCGCCAGCTGGAGCAGGCCTTCGGCCGTAGATAGAGATCATGCCGCCGATCCACGAGACCGCCTATCCGGTGCTGCCGGCCGAGCCCACCGTTGTGGAACTGCAGGCAGCGTTCACGCCGACCGCGGCCGAGATCCGCTTTGCGCGCAGCCAGGCGCGCCGGGCCTCAACATCGGTGCTGATTCTCGTGCAGCTCAAATTGCTGCAGCGCCTTGGCTATTTTCCGATGCTGACCGAGGTGCCGGCCGCGGTGATCGAGCACGTACGGGCAGCTCTGCGGGCGCGGGCGTTGTCGCGCAGCGTGGTAACACGCTACGATGTCTCGGGCACGCGCGCTCGACATCAGAAGTTGCTGCGCGCCTATGTTGGCATCCGGCAGGTGGACGCCAACGCGCAGAAATGGCTGGAGTCGCAGGCAGCCGATGCCGCGCGGACCAAGGCCGAACTGCCGGACATCATCAACGTGCTGCTCGAGGAACTGATCCGAGGGCGGTACGAATTGCCACCGCTGGCAGGCCTGCAGCGGATGGCGGCACAGGCCCGGGCCCGGTTTAACGAAGCGATCTACCGCGCCATCACGGGGGCGCTCGATGACTCGCTGAAAGCTCGGATCGAGGCGCTGTTTGACGGCCAGACCGGCAAGTCCGGCTGGGACCAGCTCAAGCGCGAGCCCAAGCGCCCGGCCACGCGCGAGATCGCGAGCTTCCTGAAGCATATTCACGGTCTGCGGAAACTGGCCGATGGCCTGCCGCCAGCACCGCCCACGCTCTCGGTCGCCAAGCATACGCAATTGGTCACGGAGGCGCGGGCGCTGGACATTACCAAGTTGCGCGGGCTCAAGCCCGCCAAGCGCTACACGCTGGCGGTGCTCTTCATTCAGGCGCAACTGCAGAAGGCGCTCGATGATGTGGCAGAGATCTTCATCAAGGTGATGCGCAAGCTCGAATCCCTCGCCAGGACCCGGCTGCAGCAATATCAGCTTGCGCACGCCGACGCGCTGGAGAGCTTGGTCGGCCAGTTCCGCGACGTGCTGCAGGTTCTGCAGGACGATGGCATCGCCGACATTTTTCGGCTGCAGAAGGTGCGTGAAGTGCTCGGCAACGACGCCGCCGGGGCGCTCGCGCGCTGCAATGAGCATATTGCCTACGCCGGCAACTTTGACCCGCCGTTCATGCTGGCGCCATATCGCCAGCAGCGCGCCTTGCTGTTTCAGTGCGTAGAGGCGCTGCCGCTGCGCTCCAGTTCCCAGGACAAGACGATCCTGGTGGCACTGGCCTGGATGCAGGGCTATCGAACCTCGCACCGCGAGTATCTGCAACTCACCGAGGCGGAATTCGCCAACCTGCCTCTCGACCGGCTTCCCGACAAATGGAACAAAGCCATCTTCCCGGACGGCCGGAATTCGCGGCTTCTGCATCGCCGGTACTTTGAGTTGTGCGTGTTCCACCAGTTGATGCAGGCACTGAACTCCGGCGACCTGTACGTCGAAGGCAGCGATCGCTTTGACGATTTCCGCGTCCATCAGGTCTCGCAAGAGGAGTTTCTGCGGGAGGTGCCGCGCTACTGTGACATCGTGGGCCTGCCGTCTGATGGCAAGAGCTTCGTCAAGACACTGCGGGACAAACTCAGCGCCGCGCTCGACGAGGTGGACGCGAACTTCCCTGCGAACGACAGCATCGAGTTCGGCGAACAGGGCCTGATCATCCACAAGCCCGGCAAGGAGCCGGAACCGCCCAACAAGACGCTGATCGACCAGGCCATCACGGCATCGATGCCGCAGATCAGTATCCTGGATGTGCTGACCGAAACCGAGCAATGGTTGGACCTGCACAAGCTCTTTGGGCCGCTGTCCGGCTTCGATGCCAAGCTCGATGAGCCGCGCAAGCGCTTCATCAGCACGCTGTTCTGCTACGGCTGCAACTTGGGGCCCAGCCAGACGGCCCGCTCGGTCAAGGGGCTGAGCCGCAAGCAGATCGCCTGGCTGAACCTGCATCACGTCACCGAAGAGCGGCTCGACAAGGCGATTGTGAAGGTCATCAACGCCTACAACCAGTTCGCGCTACCGAAATACTGGGGCAGCGGCAAGCGCGTGTCCGCGGACGGCACCAAGTGGAGCCTGTATGAGCAGAACCTGCTATCGGAGTACCACATTCGCTATGGCGGGTACGGCGGGATCGGCTACTATCACGTGTCCGACATGTACATCGCACTCTTCAGCAACTTCATTCCGTGCGGCGTGCATGAGGCCGTGTACATCCTGGACGGGATGATCCGCAATGGCTCCGACATCCAGCCCGACACCATTCATGGCGACACCCAGGCGCAAAGCGGGCCAGTGTTTGGTCTGTCCTACTTGCTGGGCATCAACCTGATGCCGCGCATGCGCAATATCAAAGGGCTCGTGCTGTTCAAGGCGGACCGCCGCCGCAAATACGCTCACATCGAGTCCCTTTGCCGCCATTCCACCGACTGGAATCTCATTCAGCGCCACTATCCCGACATGTTGCGGGTGGCGGTCTCAATCAAAGCTGGGACAATGACGCCGTCAACCATCCTGCGGCGGCTGGGCTCAGCAAGTGCCAAGAACAAGCTGTACTTTGCATTCCGCGAACTCGGCCGCGTCGTCCGCACGCTGTTCCTGCTGAAGTACCTGAACGAGCCAGAGCTGCGTCGCACGATTCACGCGGCGACGAACAAGAGCGAGCAGTTCAATGACTTCGCCCAGTGGCTGATGTTCGGCGGGGACGGTACCATCGCCGAAAACGTGCGGCACGAGCAGCGCAAGGTCATCAAGTACAACCATCTCGTCGCCAACATGGTCATCCTCTACAACGTCCAGTGGATGTCGCGCAAGCTCAAGGAATTGCAGGAGAAGGGGCATCCCGTCGATGCCGAGATACTGAGGGTGCTTTCCCCTTACCGGCGCGAGCATATCAATCGGCTTGGGGACTACCTGCTGGACCTCCAGAGGCGCGCTCCGCCACTCGATCCAACGATTGATTTTCTATTCAAATCAGCCGCTTAGCGGAGATGTGGCGGATTTTTTACGAATAGCGGCCGACCCTCAAACCTGCTGGCCAAATGAACTCTGCACTTCCCCAAAGCGGTATTCGGAAAGTCACGCCATCTTTTTCCGCACCCCGGCGCAAGAGTTTGCAATGGCTGCTCGCCGCCACAGGCTGCGCACTGAGTTGCGGTCTGCCTGTCACCGCGATGGCGCAAGACGGTTGGAAACCAAGCCACCCCATCAAGATCGTCGTGCCCTACCCGCCCGGTGGCGGCACGGACACGGCAGCACGCGTGCTGGCGGATACGGTGACCAAGCAAACCGGACTCGCGGTCGTCGTGGACAACCGCCCCGGCGCCAACGGAATCCTGGCAACCCGCGCAGTCCATGGCGCCTCGCCGGACGGGCTCACGCTGATGCTGGGAACATCGGACACCCATGCTGTCAATCAGCACCTATATCCGCAGGTCGCCAAGGCGGTGGCGACCATGATTCCCGTCAACGCCGTCGCCCGCGTACCAGTCATGCTGATCGGCCGCAAAAACCTTGCGCAGAAAACTGCTCGCGATGCTTTGCAATTTGCACGCACCCACGAGATGACTTATGCCCACTACGGCATAGGCAGCAATGGGCAAATTGCCATGGAAATGATCAAAGCTAGTGCCGGTATCGACAAGATGCTGGGCGTCCCCTACCAAGGTGGAGGTCCCGCTTTGCAGGCCGTAATGGCTGGTCAGGTGGATATCGCCGTAGTGCCGATGAACGCCGCGCTGGCTCAGGGAAGCAACGTGGTGCTGCTGGGTACGCTGTCCACGCAGCGCCCAGACGGTGCCAAGGACATTCCCACTCTCAAAGAGCAAGGCTTCGACGTGGTTGCCGACTCCTGGGCCGGGCTGTTTGCGCCACCCGGGACCCCTCCAAACATCGTGGCAGCATTTTCCCGCTTCACCAAGGCTGCCCTGGAAGACTCGGAACTCGCCAAGCGCCTGGCTGCACAAGGCCTGTCACCGTTGTCACTGAATGGCAGCGCTGGATTTGCCAAGTTCGTCGCCACCGAAAGCACCCGTCTGGAAAAAGTCATTCGCGACGCGAATATCAAAGCAGAAAAGTAAGCCCAGCCCCTATATATGAATCACTCACCTCAAACTCAGATCACCAACAATCGCAGCATTGACTTGGCTGGTAAACGCATTCTGGTCACTGGAGGCTCCAGCGGCATTGGCCTGGCGTCCGCTCGTCGCTTCATCGAAATGGGCGCGTCGGTCTTTTTGATCGACCTGAACGCAAATGCGCTTGCAGCCGAGGCCCGGGCCATGGGAGCCCAGGGTTTTGC
>Ga0268257_1001345_pt1 | contig 21442 bp, 23 predicted proteins | sample AgamicAtPrz_FD_200249 | JGI IMG/M metagenome (GOLD analysis project Ga0268257, IMG submission 200249) | Agave microbial communities from Guanajuato, Mexico - At.P.rz (v2) (version 3) | ecosystem: Host-associated > Plants > Phyllosphere > Phylloplane/Leaf | place: Guanajuato, Mexico | collected... | reverse complement strand
ACGAGTTCATCCTGCGCAACTGGCGCATCGTCAAGGTGGCCACCACCAAGGCCCAGCGCAAGCTGTTCTTCAACCTGCGCAGCCAGAAGAAGCGTCTGGCCTGGCTGAGCAACGACGAAGTGCACCGTGTGGCGGAAAGCCTGGGTGTCGAGCCGCGTGAAGTGCGCGAGATGGAAAGCCGCCTGAGCGGCCAGGACATGGCCTTCGACCCGGCAGCGGAGGCTGACGACGACAGCGCCTTCCAGTCGCCTGCGCACTACCTGGAAGACCACCGTTATGACCCGGCGATGCAGCTGGAGGATGCCGACTGGAGCGACAACTCCACCAGCAACCTGCACGAAGCGCTGCAAGGGTTGGACGAGCGTAGCCGCGACATTCTGTACCAGCGCTGGCTGGCGGAAGAGAAGGCCACGCTGCATGAGCTGGCGGACAAGTACAGCGTTTCGGCTGAGCGGATTCGCCAGCTGGAGAAGAATGCGATGAACAAGGTCAAGGCATTGATCGCTGCCTGATCGAGCTATGGTTGAAAGAAAGCCGCTGGCCCTGATCGGGTAAGCGGCTTTTTTTTGAGGCTGTTAGGTTTGGGGCCGCTTTGCGTCGCGAAAGGGCTGCGCGGCAGCCCCGGTTACCTTAAAACTTGCGCGAAGAATCGAGCTGCATCAGATAGCTGGGTCCACCCAGCTGGCTCATCTGCCGCCGAATCCATCCGGCCCGGCTGGCCACATAGGCGCTCGGTCGACTGGCACTCCACTTGATCGGGCTTGGCAGCACTGCCGCGAGCTGCGCCGCCTGCTGGCGGCTGAGCCGGCTGGCATCAACGCCAAAGTGGTAACGCGCCGCCGCCTGGGCGCCGAACACACCCTTGCCCCATTCGGCACTGTTCAGGTAGACCTCGAGAATCCGTTCCTTCGACCAGAACAACTCGATCAGCGCGGTGAACCAGGCCTCCAGCCCTTTGCGCAACCAGCTGCGCCCGGACCACAGGAACAGGTTCTTGGCCACTTGCTGGGTCAGGGTGCTGGCCCCACGAATGCTGCCGCCACGCTCGTTGTAGGCCAGCGCCGCCTGGATGGCCGGAATGTCGAAGCCCCAATGGTTGGCGAACTTCTGGTCCTCGCCAGCGATGACCGCGACCTTGAGCTCGTCGGAGATGTTTTCCCAAGGCTCCCAGTCCCGCTGCAGGTCGATCGGCTCGCCATTCACCCAGGACTGCACCTTGCGCTCGACCATCAGTGCCGTGCCAGGTGGCGGCACCCAGCGGAACACCAGTACCAGCACGATGCTGCTGGCGGCGAACCAGAGCAGGGCGCGGGAGAGGCGGCGGAGAAGGGTTGGCAGCATGGCGATGGCTTGGCCGTACGGATGGAAGGGGCCATTATACAGACCCGATCCGAGGAGTCGTCCCATGCTTCGCAGCTTCCTGATGGTTGCCGCCTTTTTCGGCTTTACCGGTGTCGCCCTGGGCGCTTTTGCTGCCCACGGCTTGAAAAGCCGGCTGACAGCCGACTACCTGGCGATCTTCCAGACCGGTGTGACCTACCAGTTGGTGCACGCCCTGGCGATCTTTGGCGTCGCGCTGCTCTCGGTGCACCTGCCCGGGCGCCTGGTCGGCTGGGCGGGCGCGCTGTTTGCCCTGGGCATAGTGCTGTTCTCCGGTAGCCTGTACCTGCTGACCCTCAGCGGCCTGGGCAAGCTCGGCATCATCACTCCCCTGGGTGGCGTTTGCTTCCTGGCCGGTTGGTTGTGTCTGGGCCTGGCGGCCTGGCGGCTGGGCTGACCTAGTAGTCCACAATCGCGACTAATGGCGTGCAGCGCCCTTGGGTTGCAGGGCGGTTCGGCGCTAGAATGCGGGCCCCAAAGCACAATGGTGGCCGTGCGCATGCGCATTCAATTGAACGGTGAACCTTACGAATTGCCCGCTGGCGAGTCCGTCGCAGCCCTCCTGGCCCGCCTGGAGCTGACCGGGCGTCGCGTCGCGGTGGAACTGAACCTGGATATCGTGCCGCGTAGCCAGCACGACAGCACGCTGCTGAATGATGGCGACCAGGTCGAGGTGGTCCACGCCATTGGTGGCGGCTGACCGCGGCCCGGCGGTTCACCTGCAAGCCCTGCAACCTTTTCCCGAGGAACAACCATGAGCAATGTTCGTAGCGACAAGCCCTTCACCCTGGCCGGGCGTACCTTCCAGTCGCGCCTGCTGGTCGGTACCGGCAAGTACCGTGACATGGAGGAAACCCGCCTGGCCATCGAGGCCTCGGGTGCCGAGATCGTCACCGTTGCCGTGCGCCGTACCAACATCGGCCAGAACCCGGGCGAGCCGAACCTGCTCGATGTGTTGCCACCGGACCGCTATACCATCCTGCCGAACACCGCCGGCTGCTATGACGCGGTCGAGGCCGTGCGCACCTGCCGTCTGGCCCGCGAGCTGCTGGATGGCCACAACCTGGTCAAGCTGGAAGTACTGGCTGACCAGAAAACCCTGTTCCCCAACGTGATCGAAACCCTGAAGGCCGCCGAAGTGCTGGTCAAGGACGGTTTCGACGTGATGGTCTACACCAGCGACGACCCGATCATCGCCCGCCAGCTGGCCGAAGCCGGCTGCATCGCGGTCATGCCCCTGGCTGGCCTGATCGGTACCGGCCTGGGTATCTGCAACCCCTACAACCTGCAGATCATCCTGGAAGAATCCAAGGTGCCGGTGCTGGTCGATGCCGGCGTGGGTACTGCTTCCGACGCCACCATTGCCATGGAAATGGGCTGCGAAGCGGTGCTGATGAACTCGGCCATTGCCCACGCCCAACAGCCGGTACTGATGGCCGAGGCCATGAAGCACGCCATCGTCGCCGGCCGCATGGCCTACCTGGCCGGCCGTATGCCGAAGAAACTCTATGCCAGCGCCTCCTCGCCGCTGGAAGGTCTGATCAAGTAAGAGCCCCTGATGACTGAATCGCACGATACGCCGAGCACCCCTGACGGCGAAGCCCGCCCGCACCGCCGCATCAAGAGTTTCGTGATGCGCGCCGGGCGCATGACCGAAGGCCAGCAACGCGGCCTGGAGCAGGGTGGCCCGCTGTACATCCTGCCGCTGGCCGACAGCCCGGTGGACTACGACCAGGTGTTCGGCCGTTCGGCGCCGCGCACCCTGGAGATCGGCTTCGGCATGGGCCATTCGCTGCTGGAAATGGCGGCTGCCGCGCCGGAGCAGGACTTCATCGGTGTGGAAGTGCACCGCCCGGGCGTGGGCGCGCTGCTCAATGGCGTGCTGACCCAGGGGCTGAAGAACCTGCGGGTGTATGACTGCGATGCTATCGAAGTGCTGAACCGCTGCGTGGCGGACAACAGCCTCGACCGGTTGATGCTGTTCTTCCCCGATCCATGGCACAAGGCACGCCACCACAAGCGCCGCATCGTTCAGCTGGAGTTCGCCGAGCTGGTGCGGCGCAAGCTCAAGCCGGGCGGTGTGTTCCACATGGCTACCGACTGGGAGCCGTATGCCGAGTACATGCTGGAAGTGATGAGCGCGGCCCCGGGCTATCGCAACCGTGCGGTCGACGGCACCTATGTGCCACGCCCGGAAGAACGTCCGATCACCAAGTTCGAACGCCGCGGCGAGCGGCTGGGGCATGGGGTTTGGGATTTGAAGTTCGAGAAGGTGGATTGATCGGCCGATATGGCCTTTCCATGTGAAAAAACCGCCTTGAGAAGGGCGGTTTTTTTCGCTGGCCTGGGCAAACCGGCTGACAACCATGGCCTCACAGGCATGGCCACGTTGCAACAAAGGTAGGAGCGGATTTATCCGCGATGCGCCGCGCGGGCGGCGCTCGATTTCCGCCCCGGCACAACAACAGCGGCTTGCGCCCGCTGCCTGCAAATCACCATCACGCAGCCCCTGCGTGGACTGGCTCAGCCGCGCCGATCAGCCACTACCCCGATCAACACCAGTACCACCAGCAACACCGGCGCCAGCGCATAGTTGTTGAACTGGCCCAGCCCCTTCACCACCCATGGTGTGGCATAGATCAACGCTGCACCACTGCCGATCATCACCAGCAAGGCCATGAATGGCACGCGCAGGGCGCCGGCCAAACCGCCCAGGCGCTGTTCCACCCAGCCTTTGATATCGGTGCCGAACAGCACCAGCAGGCAGCCTACCAAGGCCAGCGAAATCTCCGACAGGTTGCTGCGGCTCCAGCGGGAAACCGTCGCGAGCAGATCAAGTACCAGATCCATGGGTCATCCTTAGCTCAAGAAATACTGCAGCAGGTCATTGAGGAACAACTGGCCCCGCGGCGTGGCCACCAGTCGATCCGCTTCGACCTGCAAAAGGCCCTTTTGTTCGGCGGCGCGCCGCGCTTCGCGCAGCTGTTCGAGTGGTAATCCGGTGCGCTGGGTGAACAGTTCGGCTTCCACGCCATCGGTCAGGCGCAGGGCATTCATCAGGAACTCGAACGGCAGTTCGTCGACCGGCAGCAGCTTTTCACCGGCTTTGAACGGCTTGGCCAGGTTCAGGTAGTCCTTGGGCAGACGGGTCTTCCAGGTGCGCAGAATGCGCCCGTCGGCGAAGGTCAGTTTGCCGTGGGCACCGGCACCGATACCGATGAAGTCGCCAAAGCGCCAGTAATTGAGGTTGTGCCGCGCGGCGCGACCCGCCTGGGCATAGGCCGAGACTTCGTACTGGCGGAAGCCGTGCTCGGCCATCAGCGCCTGGCCGGCTTCCTGGATGTCCCAGAGGATGTCGTCCTCGGGCAGCTCCGGTGGCTGGTTCCAGAACACCGTGTTCGGCTCTACCGTCAGCTGGTACCACGACAGGTGCGTGGGCCCCAGTTCGATCGCCTGGCGCAGGTCGCCCAGCGCGTCGTCCAGCGACTGCTCGGGCAGGCCGTGCATCAGGTCCATGTTGAAGTTGTCGAAGCCGGCGGCACGCGCCATGCCGGCGGCGCGGACCGCTTCATCGCCATTGTGGATGCGCCCCAGCGCCTGCAGCTTGTCTGGCTGGAAGCTCTGCACACCGATCGACAGGCGGTTGATGCCGGTTTGCCGGTAGGCCTTGAACTTGTCCTGCTCGAACGTGCCCGGGTTGGCCTCCAGGGTGATTTCGATGTCTGGGGCAAACGCAATGCGTTGCTCCACGCCTCGCAGCAGCCGGCCGAGGGCATCGGCGCTGAACAGGCTGGGCGTACCGCCACCGAAGAAGATCGAACTGATCGGCCGGCCTTGCACCGCGGCCAGTTCCTGGTCGAGGTCGCTCAGCAGGGCTGCGACATAGGCGTCTTCTGGCAGATCAGGCCCGGCGGCGTGGGAATTGAAGTCGCAATACGGGCATTTGCGTACGCACCATGGGATGTGGATGTACAGCGCCAGCGGCGGCAGGCTGGTAAAACCCGCCGCGCCGGGGGTGGACAGCGTGTCGATCATGCCAGGCCCAGACGTTGACGCAGCAGGGCCATGGCGCGCGCGCGGTGGCTGAGCTGGTCCTTCTCTGCAGGGGCCAGTTCGGCGCTGGAACAGCCGCGCTCCGGTACCCAGAACAGCGGGTCATAGCCAAAGCCGTGCTCGCCGCTGGCCTCGAACAGGATGCGCCCGTGCCACAAGCCTTCGCACAGGATCGGCAGCGGGTCGTCGGCATGGCGCACCAGTGCCAGCACGCAGACGAACTGCGCACCGCGCTCGGCTTCGGGCACATCTTTCAGGGCTTCGAGCAGCTTGGCGTTGTTCGCCGCATCACCCTTGCCGTCGGCATAACGCGCCGAATAGATACCCGGCGCCCCACCGAGGAAGTCCACTGCCAGGCCGGAATCGTCGGCCAGGGCCGGCAAGCCGGAAATGCGTGCGGCATTACGCGCCTTGAGGATGGCGTTCTCGACGAACGACAGGCCGGTTTCTTCCGGCTCCACCTGGCTGAACTCGCCGATCGAGCGCAGTTGCACGGACGCGCCGAGCATGGCCTGGAGTTCCTTGAGTTTGCCGGCGTTGTGGCTGGCCAATACGAGTTGCTGGAAATTCATCATTCGCCTGGGAACACTTCCTGGTTGAAGCTGAGGGAATTGCTGATGCCGCCGGTTTCGATATTGAGGTCGAAGGTGACGGTCTCTGCCTGGTCGATCTTGAACTGGGCGATGTAATACACCGCGCCTTGCTCGTTGATTTGCTTGAACGACAGCGGGCTGCTGCGCCCGGTCAGGTCCTTGACCGTGCCGCTGACCACCGCCATGGCGGGTTTGTTGGCCCTGAGCACGGCAATGTTGAGCACGCCCTGGTTCTTGCTGCGTACCAGCCCGGTGGCCGCAGCCACCTCCGGTGTCAGCATGCTTGAGGTAAACGCGCTGTAGTGCACCGTCACGTCGCCAAACACTTCCTTGCGCTCGGGGCGGGCTGCATCGGCAGCCAGTACCGGCAGGGCCAGGCACAGGCTGATCAGGAACAGGGCTAGGCGACGCATGGGGTGGTTCCTCCGCAGGGCGTCAGACAGCGAGCTGGTGCTCTTGCAGGCCCGGGCTGCTGACGCGGTAGATACCGATCTCTCCTAGAAGATTAGGCCAAAGCCGGCCACCCCACCCATTACGGTGCAAGTGGTCGACAGCCAGGCGGTCAAGCACCTTGGCCTTGCGCTCGTGCACCAGTTCCTCGAAATCGGCAAAGGTGCAGAAGTGAATGTTCGGCGTGTTGTACCAGGTGTACGGCATGAAGTCCGACACTGGCATGCGGCCCTTGGTCGCCAGGTACCAGCGGCAGCGCCAGTGGCCGAAGTTGGGGAAGGTGATGATGCACTGGCGGCCCACGCGCAGCATCTCGTCGAGGATGCGGTCGGGGTACTCCACGGCCTGCAGGGCCTGGGTCATGATCACCACGTCGAAACTGTTGCTGGCGAAGTTGCCCAGGCCTTTGTCCAGGTCCTGCTCGATGACGTTGACGCCCTTGGCCACGCAGGCGGCGATATTGTCGGCGTCGATTTCCAGGCCATAACCGGTGACCTGCTTGCGGTCACGCAGCGAGGCCAGCAGTTCACCATTGCCGCAGCCCAGGTCGAGTACCCGGCTGCCGGCGGGGATCCAGTCGTGGATGATTTCCAGATCGGCTCTCATGCTGTCCTCAGATGGCAATGCGGTTCATGTAGTTCGCGAAACCCTGCATGTAGCGAGGCGTGGGGATCAGGAAGGCATCGTGGCCATACGGCGAGTCGATCTCCAGGTAGCAGACGTTCTTGCGTGCGGCCATCAGGGCGTTGACGATTTCGCGCGAGCGGGCCGGGGAGAAGCGCCAGTCGGTGGTGAACGACATGATGCAGTAGTCCGCCTTGACGTGGGCCAGGGTGGCCGCCAGGTCGCCACCATGGGCCGCGGCCGGGTCGAAGTAGTCCAGCGCCTTGGTCATCAGCAGGTAGGTGTTGGCATCGAAACGGCCGGAGAATTCCTCGCCCTGGTAGCGCAAGTAGCTTTCGACCTGGAATTCGACGCTGTGGAAGTCGTAGTTGAGCTTGTCGCTCTTCAGCTCACGGCCGAATTTCTCGCCCATCGAGTCGTCGGACAGGTAGGTGATGTGGCCGACCATGCGCGCCAGCATCAGGCCCCGCTTGGGGATCACGCCCTGGTCCTGGAACGAACCACCGTGGAATTCAGGGTCGGTGAGGATGGCCTGGCGCGCCACTTCGTTGAAGGCGATGTTCTGTGCCGACAGCTTGGGCGCCGAGGCGATATCGACACAATGGCGCACGCGCTCGGGGTAGCTGATGGTCCACTGCAGCGCCTGCATGCCGCCCAGGCTGCCGCCGACCACCGCAGCCCATTGCTGGATGCCCAGGCGTTCGGCCAGGCGCACCTGGCTATGTACCCAGTCTTCCACGGTCAGCACCGGGAAATCGGCGCCATAGGGCTTGCCGGTGGCCGGGTTGATGCTGCTGGGGCCGGTACTGCCGTTGCAGCCGCCCAGGTTGTTCAGGCTGACCACGAAGAAGCGGTTGGTGTCGATCGGCTTGCCCGGGCCGATGCAGCTGTCCCACCAGCCCGGCTTGCGGTCGGTGGCGGCATGGTAGCCGGCGGCATGGTGGTGGCCCGACAGGGCATGGCAGATCAGCACGGCGTTGCTGGCGCTGGCGTTGAGGGTGCCATAGGTTTCGTAGACTAGTTCATAGCTGGCCAGCGAGCGGCCACAGGCCAGGGCCAGCGGTTCATCGAACCGGGCTGTTTGCGGTACTACCAGACCGACGGAATCTTCGGGAAAGACAGTGGACATCGACCCTGCTCACGCTTGACGGAGGCGTCAGTCTAAAGAGCGCTACCCCCAGCGGCAAGCAGAGGCTTGCCGCTGGAAAGCAACCAGGGCCGGGGGCGGCTCAGATCATTCGCCACAGCTCTTGTGGCATGCCGGCGTGGGCGGCCAGCGGTGGCATGACGAACGACTGGATCACCTGGATCGCGAGGAAGGCGAAGATTGGCGAGATGTCCATGCCGCCCAGGTTGGGCACGATGCGGCGGAACGGTGCCAGCACCGGTTCGCTGATCTGGTAGGCCAGCTCCGCAGCCGGGTTGTGGCTGTTGGGCGCTACCCAGGAAACGATCACCATGACGATCATCGCCACCCAGAAGATCTTCAGGAACAGTGAGGTGATCCCGATGATTGCCCACATCAGCAGGTGCAGGATGTCACCGAAGGTGCCGTAGGTGACCATCAGCACGAAACCCATCAACAGCGCCTGGATGACCACCGACAGCAGCAGCGACGAAGTGTCCAGCCCGCCGACACTGGGGATGACCCGGCGAATCGGCTTGAGCAGCGGCTGGGTGGCGCGTACCGCGAACTGGCAGAGCGGGTTGTAGAAGTTGGCCTTGACCAGCTGCAGCACGAAGCGCAGCAGGACGATCACCAGGTACAGGCTGATCAGGGTTTGCACCACGAAGATCGCGGCGCCGGACAGTGCATTCATCTGGAACTCCTTATTTGCCCAGTTGTTCGGCCAGCTCCGCAGAGCGTGTGGCGGCAGCCTGCAGGGCCTGTTCGACGATGGCTTCGAAACCGCTGGCCTGGAACGATTTGATCGCTGCCTCGGTGGTACCGGCGGGCGAGGTGACACGGCGGCGCAGCTCAGCGGCATCGACATCGCTGGCGACCGCCATGTGCGCAGCGCCCAAGGCCGTCTGCAAGGTCAGCTGAGAGGCAGTTTCGCGTGGCAGGCCGAGCTTTTCGCCTGCTGCGGTCATGGCCTCGATCAGCAGGAAGAAATACGCCGGGCCGCTGCCGGAGACCGCTGTCACGGCGTCCAGTTGCTGTTCCTGCTGCAGCCACAGGGCGGTGCCCACGGCCGACAGCAGTTGCTCGGCCTGCTGGCGCTGCTCGGCGGAAACCTCTGCGGTCGCGTACAGGCCGCTCACGCCTTGGCGCAGCAGTGCGGGGGTGTTGGGCATGCAGCGTACCACCGGGCGAGCGCCAAGCCAGCTTTGCAGGCTGGCGCAGGTGATGCCAGCGGCGATGGAAACGATCAGCTGGCCACCCTGCAGGTGCGCTTGCAGCGTCTGACACACGGCTTTCATGACCTGCGGCTTGACCGCCAGCACGATCACGTCGGCGCCGTCGATGGCCTGGGCGTTGTTCTCGAAGGTTTCGATGCCGTGTTCGGCCTGGATGCGGCTGCGGGTCTCGGCGCCCGGGTCGCTGGCGCGGATCTGCGAGGCGTCCAGGCCCTGGGCACGCAGACCACCGATCAGGCTGGCGGCCATGTTGCCGGCGCCGATAAAGGCAATACGTGTCTTGCTCATGTCAGGTCCTTGTTGGAAAGAGTGAGTAAAGCATGGGATCAGGCGTGGCCGCTGTAATCGCGGGCACCGAACAGGGCAGTACCGATACGCACCCACGTCGCGCCCTGGGCAATGGCCGCCTCCAAGTCGTGGCTCATGCCCATGGACAGGGTGTCCAAGCCAAGGCCCAGGCTTTCCTGCAATTGGCGCAGGGTAGCAAAGGCGGCCTCCTGGGCGGCGCGGTCATCGGTGGGTTCGGGAATGGCCATCAACCCGCGCAGCTGCAGGTTGGGCAGCGCGGCTACCGCCTTGGCCAGGGCCGGCAGCTCAGCCGGTGCGCAGCCGGATTTGCTGTCTTCGCCGCTGACGTTCACCTGCAGGCAGATATTCAGCGGTGCCAACCCGGCAGGACGCTGTTCCGACAGGCGTTGGGCGATCTTCAGACGGTCCACGGAATGTACCCAGTCGAAATGCTCGGCGATGGCTTTGGTCTTGTTCGACTGAATGGGGCCGATGAAGTGCCAGATCAAGGGCAAGTCGCTGAGTGCCTGCTGCTTTGTCAGCGCTTCTTGTAGGTAGTTTTCACCCACATCACGGACGCCAGCGGCGTGGATCCCGCGGATGGCGCTGGCGGGCTTGGTCTTGCTCACGGCCAGCAGCTGGACGCTGGCCGGATCACGCCCGGCAGCCTGGGCAGCGCTGGCGATACGGGCGGAAATGGCGGAAAGGTTGTCTGCTAGGGTGGACATGGACTGATGCCGACGGCTTTAGGGTTTGCGGCATTCTACCGACTTGCAAGCCTTTGGGGAGTCTCATGGAAGTGACCGACCTGTTGGCCCAGGCCGTGGATGCAGGGGCTTCGGACCTGCACCTGGTAGCGGGCCAGATACCGATGTTGCGCCTGGATGGCGCGTTGCAGCGCATGGCCATGCCGGCCTTGGCTGCGGCCGCCTTGAACGAAGGCATGGCGGCCCTGTTGGACACGGACCAGCAACGGCGGTGGGCCCAGGGTGGTGAACTGGACCTGGCGCTGGAACTGCCCATGCTGGGGCGCTTTCGGCTGAACCTGTATCGCCAGTTGAATGGCTTGGCAGTCACCTTTCGCCTGATCCCGGGGCGCATCGCCACGCTAGATGAACTCGAGTTGGAGGATGTGTTTCAAGCTGTTGCGCAGTGCCAGGATGGCCTGATCCTGGTAGGAGGGCCAACCGGCAGCGGCAAGTCCAGCACCCTGGCGACATTGCTCGACCAGCTGAACCGGAGCCGGGCGTTGCACATCATCACGCTTGAAGACCCGATCGAAGTCATCCACAGCAGCCAGCGCAGCCTGGTCACCCAGCGTGAGATCGGCCGCCATTGCGAAGGTTATCCACAGGGGCTACGCAGTGCGCTGCGCCAGGACCCGGATGTGATCATGATCGGCGAACTGCGCGACCTGGAAACCATCCGCCTGGCGTTGCGCGCAGCCGAGACCGGCCACCTGGTGCTGGCAACCGTGCACACCCGCTCGGCGGCCAACAGCATCGACCGCCTGGTGGAGGTGTTTGCGGCCGAAGAGAAGGCGCTGGTACGGACGATGCTGGCTGATGTGTTGCGCCTTGTAGTGGTGCAGGTGCTGGTCGGGCGTGTGGGTGGCGGACGGGTTGCTGCGCGGGAGGTGCTGGTGGCGACGCCAGCGGTGCGCAACCTGGTGCGGGAGGGACGGATGGCGCAATTGTGTTCGGTGATGCAGGCGGGTGGTGCAGAAGGGATGCGGACGATGGAGGCGGCGTTACGGGCGTTGAAGGGGAAGGGGGTGATCAAGGATTGCTAGTTTTTTATCGGCCCCATCGCCGGCTAGCCAGCGATGGGGACAAAAAACAGGCCGAGGAGCGATCAGCGCTTGGCCAGGTTCAACTGTTGCTGTTCTTTCGGCAGCACCCGTTTGGCCACGACATAGTGCTTCTGCCAGTAAGGTTTGCTCAGGGTGTCGATGCTCACCCGTTTGCCACGGCGCGGGGCATGGATGAAGCGGTCATTGCCCAGGTAGATGGCAACGTGGTTCACCCGACGGCTCTTGATGTTGAAGAAGATCAGATCACCCGGCTTCAGGTCACCCTTGGCCACCTTGACCCCGTGGCCCTGGGCCATGGCGTTCGAGGTGCGCGGCAGGTCGACGTCGGCGACATCATTGAAGGCGTACTTGACCAGGCCGCTGCAGTCGAAGCCTTTCTTCGGGCTGCTGCCGCCCCAGACATAAGGGGTGCCGAGCACATTTACCGCACGGCTGAGCACATCGCTGCTCTGTTTCGGCGACATGGCAATGGCCGGCACGCTGCGGCTGCTGCTGGCTGCATTGCTTGGACGGGTACGCAGCGCGGTCTGCTTGACCGGCGCATGTCTCACCGAGGCGTTGGCGGTGTAGCCGGTGAAACCATTGGGAAGACGTTGCTCACGATTGGTGGCGTGGGCGGCCAGGGGCAATAATAGGCAGAGGGTCAGCCATGTCTTGAGTAAAGGCGGCATAGATGAAGCTCTTATGAATAGTTATGTGTTGGGCGCGCAACTTTATAACAGCTTTTTGATCAATCTTTGGCCCGTTGGTCGATTGCCCTGGTGCCGTACGTCGGCCTGCGACAAGAAAGTCACATTTTTTCTTAGAAAATTTTCGGATAACCCACGGGGGCTATGAATGAACAGTTATCAACAAGGGGCGCCGTTTCACGACACCCACAGCAAGACCATTGGCTACCTGCTATGGATTTTCGGCTTTACCGGGTCGCATCGTTTCTATTACGGCAAGCCCGTAACCGGCACCATCTGGTTCTTCACCCTGGGCCTGCTGGGCATCGGCTGGCTGATCGACCTGTTCCTGATCCCGTCCATGGACCGTGAAGCCGACCTCAGGTTCCAGTCCGGGCGCATTGACTACAACATCGCCTGGATCCTGCTGACCTTCCTCGGCGTGTTCGGGCTGCACCGGCTGTATCAGGGCAAGTGGATCACCGCGATCATCTACTTCTTTACCGGCGGGCTGTTCCTGGTGGGGGTGCTGTATGACTTCTGGACGCTGAACAGCCAGGTGTCCGAGAGGAATGCCTTGCGTTGAAATTTTTCGCGGGTAAACCCGCTCCCACAGGGTTTCCGGTGCCTGTGGGAGCGGGTTTACCCGCGAAGAGGCCAAAAGCGTCCATGAAAAAGGCCTTGTCGCACCGAAGCGGCAAGGCCTTGTTTGTTACTGACGGGTCTGCCGCTGCTGCAGCAACAGGTTGCTGAACCCTGCCCCGGCCAGCTGCTTCTGTGCCCCGGTCAGCTGTTCACGATTGCTGAACGGCCCGACCAGCACGCGGTACCAGGTTTCGTCCTTGACCGTGCCCGACTCCACCTTCACCGACTGGCCCAGCAGGATGATCTGCGCGCGCACCTTGTCGGCATCGGCCTGCTTGCGGAACGAACCCGCCTGCAGGAAGAACTGGGTGGTTGCCGCCGGCTTGATCACCGGCGGTGCGGGGGGCGGGGTCTGCCCCATCAGCGCCGCCTGGGCTCGCGCCGTGTCGATCTTCGCCGCTTCGGCCGGCGTCACCGGGGTCACCGGCTGGGCCGGGACAGGTGGCGTCTTCTCTGGCACGGCCTCCGGCGGCACGATCACCTCCGACTCCGGCAGCAGCGTATAGAAGTCGTACTTCGGCTTCACCGGCTGCTGCGGGGTGGCCTGCGCCGGCTTGCCGGCTTCGGCCACTTTCTCCGCCTTCTGCTGCTCGGGCTTGGTGCGCTTGATGTCTTCGCCACCGGGCTCGAGCTTCATCAGGAACACGATGAACGCGCCTACGGTCAGGCCGACCGCCAGCCATACCCAACCGGGAATCGGCTGCTTGGCCGGCGCCGTCTGGCGGCTGGCGCCGCGTTTGGGTGCGGGTTTTTTCTTGGCAGCCAACTTACATGCGCTCCAGGGTTTCCAGGCCGAGCAGTTCCAGACCTTGCTTGAGCGTGCGGCCGGTCAGCGCCGCCAGGCGCAGGCGGCTCTGTTGCTGCTGCGGGGTTTCGGCGGCAAGAATCGGGCAATTCTCGTAGAAGCTGGAGAACAGGCCGGCCAGGTCGTACAGGTAGCTGCATAGCACGTGTGGCGTGCCCTTGTCGGCGACGTTGTTGAGGATTTCGCCAAACTGCGCCAGGCGCGCGGCCAGGTCCTGCTCGTGGGCAGCCTGCAGCACGATGTTGCCTTCGACTTCATCGAAGCCTTTGCCCAGTTTGCGGAATACGCCGGCCACGCGGGTGTAGGCGTACAGCAGGTAAGGCGCGGTATTGCCTTCGAAGTTGAGCATCAGCTCGAAGTTGAAGCTGTAGTCGCTGGTGCGGTGCTTGGACAGGTCGGCGTACTTCACCGCGCCGATGCCTACCACTTCGCCGATGTGGCGCAGTTCTTCGTCGGCCAGGCTCGGGTTCTTCTCCTTGACCAGCGCGTAGGCGCGCTCCTTGGCCTCGGTGAGCAGGTCGATCAGCTTCACGGTACCGCCGTCGCGGGTCTTGAACGGGCGGCCATCGGCGCCGTTCATGGTGCCGAAGCCCATGTGTTCCATCTGCATCGGGTGGCCGACAAAGCCTGCGCGGCGTGCAACTTCGAACACCTGGTTGAAGTGCAAGGCCTGGCGCTGGTCGACGAAGTACAGTGCGCGGTCCGCCTTGAGCACGTTGCTGCGGTAGCGCACGGCGGCCAGGTCGGTGGTGGCATACAGATAGCCGCCGTCAGCCTTCTGCACGATCACCGGCAGTGGTTCGCCTTCGCTGTTCTTGAACTCGTCGAGGAACACGCACTGGGCGCCCTGGTCTTCGACCAGCAGGCCCTTGGCCTTGAGGTCCGCGACCACGTTGGCCAGGTCGTCGTTGTAGGCGCTTTCACCCATCACGTCGGCCATGGTCAGCTTGACGTTGAGCAGCTCGTAGGTCTTCTGGCAGTGGGACAGCGAAATGTCCTTGAAGCGCGTCCACAGGGCCATGCAGTCCGGGTCGCCGGCCTGCAGCTTGACCACCAGGCCACGGGCGCGAGTGGCGAATTCTTCGGATTCGTCGAAGCGCTTCTTGGCGGCGCGGTAGAAGTTTTCCAGGTCGGACAGCTCGTCGCTGGTGATCGGGTTTTCTTCCAGGTAGGCCAGCAGCATGCCGAACTGGGTGCCCCAGTCGCCCACGTGGTTCTGGCGGATCACGTCATCGCCGAGGAACTCCAGCACGCGCGCCACGCTGTCGCCGATGATGGTCGAACGCAGGTGGCCGACGTGCATCTCCTTGGCCAGGTTGGGTGCCGACATGTCGATCACCACCTTCTGCGCAGGGCCGGCCTTGCGCGCGCCCAGGCGGGCGTCGGCCAGTGCGGCATCCAGGCGGTTGGCCAGGGCGTCGGTGTTCTGGAAGAAATTGAGGAAGCCGGGGCCGGCGATCTCGACCTTGCTGATGTCGGTGCTGGCCGGCAGGGCATTGATCAGTTTCTCTGCCAGGTCGCGTGGCTTCATGCCGGCCGGCTTGGCCAGCATCATGGCGATGTTGCTGGCGAAGTCGCCGTGGGTCTTGTCCCGGGCGTTTTCCACCTGGATCGCCGGCGACAGCCCTTCAGGCAGCACACCGTCGGTGACGAGTTGGGTGAGGGCTTGCTGGATCAGCTGGCGAATGGTGTCTTTCATGGGGATCTCTTTTCGACCGCAAGCGCGGTGGAGCGCTTGGATGCGCAGGTGGAAAAACTGGGCATTATCCGTTGCCGGGAGCAGGTTGCCAACCTTTGGGGCCGCTTTGCGGCCCATCGCGACACAAGGCCGCTCCTACAGGAGGTACTTGTGTAGGAGCGGCCTTGTGTCGCGATGGGCTGCAAAGCAGCCCCAAAAATCAGTACAGGTCTACCGGGTCGACATCCAGCGACCAGCGCACCTGGCGCCCGCTCGGTATCTGCTCCAACACTAGCAACCAGGCGCTGATCAGTCGATGCAAGGGCGCCCGGGTGTTGGCCTGTATCAACAGTTGTGCGCGGAAGCGCCCGGCGCGTCGTTCCATCGGTGCCGGCACGGGGCCCAGCAGCTCGATGCCCTGCAGGCGCTGTTCGGCCACCAGGCGCTCGGCAGCGGCGCAGGCCTCGTCGAGGAAACCTTCGGCCTGCCCGGGCTTGTGCGCTTCGGCGCGCAGTAGCGCCAGGTGCGAGTAAGGCGGCAGCCCGGCGGCGCGGCGTTCGTCCAGGGCCTGTTCGGCGAAGGCGAAGTAGCCCTGCTCGGTAAGCTGCACCAGCAGCGGATGGTCGGCCAGGTGGGTCTGGATGATGACCTTGCCGGGTTCCTCGGCCCGCCCGGCCCGCCCGGCAACTTGCACGATCAGCTGTGCCATGCGTTCGCTGGCGCGGAAGTCGCCGGAGAACAGCCCGCCATCGGCATCGAGGATGGCCACCAGCGTCACCCGCGGGAAGTGGTGGCCCTTGGCGAGCATCTGGGTACCTACGAGGATGCTTGGCTGGCCGCGCTGGATGGTGCTGAACAGGTTGTGCATGGCGTCCTTGCGCGCCGTGCTGTCGCGGTCCACCCGCAGGATCGGGTAGTCGGGAAACAGCACTTTCAGGCGCTCCTCGGCGCGCTCGGTGCCGGCGCCGACCGGGCGCAGGTCAACGTGGTTGCACTGCGGGCACTGTTGCGGCAGGCGCTCGTCATAGCCGCAATGGTGGCAGCGCAGCACGCCGGAACGCTGGTGCACGGTCATGCGCGCATCGCAGCGCGGGCATTCGGACAGCCAGCCGCAATCGTGACACAGCAAGGTTGGGGCGAAGCCGCGGCGGTTGAGGAACACCAGCACTTGCTGGCCTGCCTCCAGGGTTTGGCGGATGGCCTGCTGCAATGGGCCACTGATGCCGCTGTCCAGCGGCAGGCTCTTCACATCCAGGCGCAGCATGCGCGGCGGGCGGGCGCCGCCAGCGCGCTGGTTCATGCGCAGCAGGCGGTAGCGACCGGTCAGGGCGTTGTGCAGGGTTTCCAGCGATGGCGTGGCGGAACCGAGCAGGATCGGGATGTTTTCCTGGTGGGCACGTACCAGCGCCAGGTCGCGGGCGTGGTAGCGCAGGCCTTCCTGCTGTTTATAGGAGCCATCGTGCTCCTCGTCGATGATGATCAGGCCGGGGTTCTTCATCGGCGTAAACAGCGCCGAGCGGGTGCCGATGATGATGTCGGCCTCGCCATCCCGGGCTGCCAGCCAGGCATCCAGGCGTTCGCGGTCATTTACCGCCGAGTGCAGCAGGGCGATGCGGGCGTTGAAGCGTTGCTCGAAGCGGGCCAGGGTCTGTGGGCCCAGGTTGATCTCCGGGATCAGCACCAGTGCCTGCTTGCCGGCTTCGAGTGTTTCGCGTATCAGCTGCAGGTACACCTCGGTCTTGCCGCTGCCGGTGACACCCGCCAGCAGGAAGGCACCAAAGCCGCCAAAACCTTCGCGCACGGCGTCGAAGGCGTCGCGTTGCTCTTCGTTGAGCGGCAGTTCCGGCTGTGCCAGCCAGTGTTCATGACGCAGCGTCGGCAGGTGGCGGCGGACCTCGATCTGCACCAGGTCCTTGGCCAGCAACAGGTCGAGGCTGTCCTTGTTCAGGTTGAGCTTGGCCAGCAGGCTGTGTGCGACGCCGTGCGGGTGCTGGGCCAGAGTCTTAAGGGCATCGCGCTGGCGCGGTGCGCGGGCGATGCGCGGGTCTTCCAGGCGGGCGCCGGGGGCGACGTGCCAGAAGCGCTCCTGGCGCATCTCGGCAGGTTCGCCCTGGCGCAGCAAGGTCGGCAGGGCCCAGCTCAGCGTGTCACCCAGGCTGTGCTGGTAGTACTGGGCGGTCCACAGGCACAACTTGAACAGTGCTGGCGGAATCGGCGATACCGGGTCGAGCAGGGCGCTGGCCGGCTTGAGCTTGTCGGCGGGCACTTCGCTCTGTTCGCACACCTCCACCAGCACGCCGATCATTTCGCGGCGACCGAATGGCACGCGAATACGCATGCCCGGGGTCAAGGCCTGGCGCGCCATGCTCGCCGGCGCCTTGTAGTCGAACAGGCGACGCAGCGGAGAGGGCAGGGCAAGGCGCAGGATGACGTCGGACACGCGGAAAGTCTCGGAGGGCGTTTCAAAGACTGGCGAGCCTAGCAGACGACGGTCGGTGCAAGCGACAACTTGCGTTGGCGTGATGCTCTGGTATTATTCGCCGCCTAATTACGTGCGGTATTCAACAATTGGTGTTGGGTGGCGGCACGCAGCTCGAGGAAGTGACCATGAAAGCAGATATTCATCCGAACTACGAAGTAGTTGCAGTCACCTGCAGCTGCGGCAACAAGTTTGAAACCCGTTCGACCCTGGGCAGCACCCTGGCGATCGACGTTTGCAACCTGTGCCACCCGTTCTACACCGGTAAGCAGAAAGTCCTGGACACCGGTGGTCGCGTACAGAAGTTCGCCGATCGCTTCGGTATGTTCGGTACCAAGAAGTAATCATGCGCATGGCGAACCCCTCGGGTTTCGCATTGCTGCAAAAAAAGGCGCCCCTTGTGGGCGCCTTTTTTATGGGCGTCATCTGGCATTTCCCGGCCCTGGCGTTCTGCCCGCTACCGGACAGCCCGCAGCAGGTGGCGGTGCGCCAGGTGGTTGATGGCGATACCTTGCGCCTGGTCGATGGCCGCAGTGTGCGACTGATCGGCATCAACGCCCCGGAGATCGGCCGCAACGGGCGCACCAGCGAACCCTATGCCGAGGCCGCCAGGCAGCGCTTGCAGGCCTTGGTCAAGGCTAGCGACGGGCGTGTAGGGCTGGAGCCAGGTATCGAGGCCAAGGACAAATACGGCCGGACGCTGGCGCATATCTACGGCCGCAATGGTGACAATATCGAAGCACAGTTGCTCAGCGAGGGCCTGGGCTATCGCGTCGCGGTTGCCCCCAACGTGCGCCTCAGTGCTTGTCAGCAGCTTGCCGAACAGGCTGCGCGCAAGGCTGGCTCCGGCCTGTGGCGCCGTTCGCCGGTGGTGCGTGCGGGGGATGTGAGGCGCTCAGGTTTCGCGGTCATTGCGGGCCGCATCGAAAGCGTGGAGCGCAACCGTGGCGGGATCTGGCTGAACCTGGACGGTGCCGTGGTGCTGCAGGTTCCCGCTCGTCTGCAGCGTAACTTCCCCGCCAGCTTCTTCGATAACCTCAAGGGACGCCAGGTCGAGGCGCGTGGTTGGGTGCTGGATCGTTCCCGCAAGGGCGGCCTCAGGCCCGGGCAGCGACGCTGGGTGTTGCCATTGACCGATCCGAGCATGTTAGAGCGCATTTCAGGCTAAAAGATGTAGACATTTCGCTACTAGATTGTACACACTGTTAGCCGTATGCCCCGTGGGTTATAGCGTAAAGTCGTAGGCTAAAGGCCTTGACACAAGTGACCGACCAGTCTTGTGGCTCCCCGGCTCTTTGCGTATCCTCGGCGGTCCGTCAGAACAGTAAATAGCGGAATGCCCACCATGTCAGACCTGAAAACCGCCGCTCTCGAATATCACGCTCAACCTCGTCCGGGGAAACTGAGCGTCGAACTTTCCAAGCCCACCGCCACCGCCCGTGACCTCGCCCTGGCCTACAGCCCAGGTGTTGCTGAGCCCGTGCGTGAAATCGGCCGTGATCCAGAGCTGGCTTACAAATACACCGGCAAAGGCAACCTGGTTGCGGTGATTTCCGATGGCACCGCCATCCTCGGTCTGGGTGACCTCGGCCCACTGGCTTCCAAGCCGGTCATGGAAGGCAAGGGTGTTCTGTTCAAGCGTTTTGCCGGTATCGACGTGTTCGACATCGAAGTGGAATCGGAAAGCCCGCAGGCGTTCATCGACACCGTTCGCCGCATCTCGATCACCTTCGGTGGCATCAACCTCGAAGACATCAAGGCGCCTGAGTGCTTCGAAATCGAGCGCACCCTGATCGAACAGTGCGACATCCCGGTATTCCACGATGACCAGCACGGTACCGCCATCGTGACTGCGGCCGGCATGATCAACGCCCTGGAAATCGCCGGCAAGAAGCTGGAAGACGCCAAGATCGTCTGCCTGGGTGCTGGCGCTGCCGCCATCTCCTGCATGAAGCTGCTGGTGAGCATGGGCGCCAAGGTCGAGAACATCTACATGATCGACCGCAGCGGCGTGATCCACGCTGGCCGCGACGACCTGAACCAGTACAAGGCGCAGTTCGCCCACGCGACCGACAAGCGTACCCTGGCTGACGCCCTCAACGGTGCCGACGTGTTCGTAGGCCTGTCGGGCCCGAACCTGCTGAGCGCCGAAGGCCTGAAGTCGATGGCTGCTAACCCGATCGTGTTCGCCTGCTCGAACCCGGACCCGGAAATCTCGCCGGAGCTGGCACACGCCACCCGCAGCGACGTGATCATGGCTACCGGCCGTTCCGACTACCCGAACCAGGTCAACAACGTACTGGGCTTCCCGTTCATCTTCCGCGGTGCCCTGGACGTGCGCGCCAAGCGCATCAACGAAGAAATGAAGATCGCTGCCGCCATCGCCCTGAAGGATCTGGCCAAGCTGCCAGTACCGAAGGAAGTCTGCGAAGCCTACGGCGTCGAAGGCCTGGAGTTCGGCCGTGAGTACATCATTCCGAAACCGCTGGACGCCCGCCTGATCACCGTCGTCTCCGACGCCGTGGCCAAGGCTGCCATCGAATCCGGCGTAGCGACCCTGCCGTATCCGAAGCACTACCCGCTGAAGAGCGTGGATGACGTGTTCAACGGCTGATTGCAGCTGAGCGACACAAAAAAGCCCCGGCTCGCATGAGCCGGGGCTTTTTGTTTGTCGCTGTCCCGATGGGTGTGGCCCCACCGGGGGCTTCAGAACAGATCCATCGGTGCCGCTTCATCCGCTGGCAGCGGGCTGCCAGGCGCCGCTCCGGTACCCAGCTCGTCCACCGAAGGCGGCGAGTCCTCGGCCTTGAACAGCTCGAAGTAGGCATTCGGCGTGCTTGGCGAGGCAGCCCGGCCGCTGACCGGATCGACGCGCAGGCTGAGGATGCCCTCCGGCTCCGCAGGTGGATGTTCAGGCTTGTCCTTCAGTGCCGCGCCCATGAAGCTCATCCAGATCGGGAGTGCCGCCGTGCCGCCGTATTCGCGACGACCAAGGGTTTCCGGCTGGTCGAAGCCGACCCAAACGGTGGTCACGTAGTCGGCGTTGTAGCCGGAGAACCAGGCGTCCTTGGACTCGTTGGTGGTACCGGTCTTGCCGGCCAGGTCGGTACGGCCCAGGGCCAGCGCCCGGCGGCCGGTGCCGCGCTTGATCACATCCTGCAGCATGCTGGTAAGGATGTAGGTGGTACGCCCGTCGATGATCTGTTCGGCCACGGCTGGCGCCTGCGGTGCTGCAGCTGGCACCTGGCTGAAGGCAGGCGTTTCACCTGGCATGGCTGCGGTACTGATCGGCTGTTCGGGCGCCGCCAGGCCAGCGTGATCCTCGGCGCCTTGCGGTACCCGGGCCGGGTTGGCGGTGAACAGGGTCTCGCCGTTGCGGCTCTCGATGCGCTCGATCAGGTACGGGGTAACCTTGTAGCCGCCGTTGGCGAAGGTGCTCCAGCCGGTGGCAATTTCCATCGGGGTCAGCGTAGCGGTACCCAGGGCCAGCGACAGGTTGCGCGGCAGGTCCTGCTTGTTGAAGCCGAACTTGGCAATGTAGTCGATGGTGCGGTCCACGCCCATGGCCTGCAGCAGGCGGATCGACACCAGGTTACGCGACTTGT
>Ga0268257_1001333_pt1 | contig 21629 bp, 17 predicted proteins | sample AgamicAtPrz_FD_200249 | JGI IMG/M metagenome (GOLD analysis project Ga0268257, IMG submission 200249) | Agave microbial communities from Guanajuato, Mexico - At.P.rz (v2) (version 3) | ecosystem: Host-associated > Plants > Phyllosphere > Phylloplane/Leaf | place: Guanajuato, Mexico | collected... | reverse complement strand
GCGCCAACCCCACGCAGATGAGTTGGGCCGACGCCAAGCCGGCGCTGACCACCGGCGCCGTGGATGGCCAGGAAAACCCGCTGTCGGTGTTCGACGTGGCGCGCATCGACCAGGCCGGGCAGAAGTATCTGACCCGCTGGAACTACATGGCCGACCCGCTGATCTTCGCCGTCAACCAGCGCATCTGGAAGGAACTGCCGCAAGCTGACCGCGAGCTGCTGGCGCAGGCCGCCCGCGATGCCGGCGAATGGGAAGTGAAGCTGTCGCGCGACGCCGAAGCCAAGCGCCTGACGGATATCCGCGAGCGTGGCGTGGAGGTGATCGAGCTGAGCGATGCCGAGCACCAGGCGTTCGTCGACGCCACCCGCAACGTGCAGGACAAGTGGTCTTCGCGTATTGGCAACGAGCTGATGGAGGCGGCGCGTAGCGCCATCGACAAGCCCTGATCCCGTTGCGTTAGCCGTCTTATCGGGCGCCACCCAGGTTGCGCAAAACCCGGCCTGGGTGGCTTGCCGTTTCGTCGAGGTTCTTATGAGCAATAAACCGGACGCGTCCATCGAGCGCGTACTGGCCACCCTGGCGTTGGCGCTGATCGGCCTGATCAGCCTGGCCAATGTGGTGGTGCGCTATTTCACCGACGCCTCGTTCGCCTTCACCGAGGAGCTCTCGGTGTTCCTGCTGGTGGTACTGACCTTCGCCGGCGCTTCGGTGGCGCTGCGCCGCAACGGCCATATCCGCATCGGCATGCTCGAGCAGCTGTTCCCGCGTCTGCGCACGCCGCTGATCCTCTTGCAGTGGCTCGCCGGTGTGCTGGTGCTGGGTCTGGTCAGCTGGTACGGCGGGCAGTTCGCCTGGGAGGAATACCAGTGGCAATCGGAGTCGCCGGGCATGGGGTTGCCGAATTGGTGGTACGTGGTCTGGCTGCCGCTGCTGAGCCTGTTCATGCTGCTGCGCCTGACCCAGATGACCCTCGATCGCCTGCGCGGGAGGATCAGTGATGAGCCCTGATCTGTTGCTGGTTCTGAGTTTCGTCGCGCTGCTCGCGGTGGGCGTGCCGGTGGCTTTCGCCCTCGGCCTGGCTGGCGCCATCGGCATCGTTGCCGGCCTGTCGCCGGACATGCTTGCCACCCTTGGCACCAACACCTACAACAGCGTGGCCAAATACCCGCTGATCGCCATTCCGCTGTTCATCCTCACCGGCCTGGTGTTCGAGAAGGCCGGCGTGGCGGTTCGGCTGGTGCGCTTCGCCCAGGCAGTGATCGGCCCGCGGCATGGCGGCCTGGCCATGGTCGCCGTGCTGGTGTGCATGATCATGGGCGGGATGAGTGGTTCCGGCCCGGCGGATGCCGCCGCGGTGGCCATGGTGATGCTGCCGAGCATGACCAAAGCGGGTTATCCCAAGCCGTTCTCGGCGACGGTGATCGCCGCATCTGCCTCGACAGCCATTCTGATTCCGCCGTCGATCGCGCTGATTCTCTACTCCATCGTGGTGCCCGGCGTGGACCTGCGCGCGCTGTTCGCCGCCGGCCTGTTTCCCGGCATCCTCGCCGGCCTGACCCTGTTGCTGCCGGTGTGGCTGATCTCCCGTCGCTATGGTTGGGAAGCGCCACAGGGCGAGGAGCGGCCACCGTTCTGGGCCAGCTTCAAGGATGCGCTGCCGGCGCTGTTCGCGCCGATCCTGATTCTCGGCGGCCTGCGCAGCGGCCTGTTCACGCCGACCGAAGCGGCTGTGGCGGCGGTGGCCTATGGCATCCTGGTCGGCCTGTTCCTCACCCGTGAACTGGACTGGCGCAGCCTCTGGCGCCTGTGCGGCGAGGCGGCGGTGATTTCCGGCGTGGTGATGCTGATCATCGCCCTGGCCGGCATCTTCGCCTGGGCCGGCACCATGCTCGGCACTTTCCGCCATCTGGCCGAGTGGATGATTTCGCTTTCGGACAACGGCACCACCCTGCTGATCCTGGTGATGCTCGCCGTCCTGCTGGTGGGCATGCTGCTCGATGCGATTTCCATCTACCTGATCCTCATGCCGATCCTGATTCCGGTGATGCAGCATTTCGGCTGGAACCCGGTGTGGTTCGGCATCCTGCTGGCGATGAACATCGCCATCGGCCAATTCACCCCGCCGGTGGCGGTGAACCTGCTGGTGACCACCGAGGTGGCGAAGATCCGACTGGAGCAGACGGTCGGCTGGGCGCTACTGTTCGTAGTAATCATGGGCAGCGCGCTGGTGCTGGTGGCGATCTTCCCGGAGATTGCCCTTTGGTTGCCGCGGACGCTTGGGTATGCGGTGGACTGAGTGATGGAGCGGGGCACCGCTCAGGTGCCCCGCTATTGAACGCCAATCGGTTGATTAGCTGGACTGGGAACCGGCGGATCACTGGTCAGCACCGGCTGGCGGGTGTTGTTGAAAATAATTATCAGCGGATATATGTTCGCAACCCTTTCCCTGCACGAGATTCCCGAGTGCGCCCGCCCCACGATCCTGATGCCCAAGACGGCCAGTTCCAGCGCCATGCCGGCGAGCTGCTGCGTTTTCTGACGCGACAGGTCAAGTGCAGCGAGCTGGCCGCGGACTTACGTCAGGAAACCTGGTTGCGCTTCCAGCGCCGCGGAGGTGATGAGGTGGGCAATCTGCGGGCCTTTCTGTATCGAATCGCCCGCAATCTGGTGATCGATCACCTGCGCCAGCAGCAGACACGCCCGGCGCAGGAGGAGGTTTCAGTGGAGCTGGCGTCCGAGCAGCCTGGCCCCGAGCAGATCGTCGGTGACGTGCAGCAAGTCGGTCGCTTGCAAAGCGTCCTTCAGGAGCTGCCGCCCCATCTGCGCCAGGCATTGCTGTGGAATCGCCTGGATGGCCTGACGCAAAAGGAGATCGGCCAGCGTCTCGGAGTTTCCGAGAGCATGGCCGGGCGCTATATCCTCAAGGCCCTCGAACACTGTCAGCAGAAAATGGATTTAATGCCGTGACCACCGATTCTTCACTTCTCGCCCAGGCCAGGGAATGGCAGGTGTTGCTGCATTCCGGGCGCGCCACGGCGGCCGATCACCTGGCTGCCAAAGCCTGGCGAGAACGCTCGCCGGCACACGAACAGGCTGCCCACGAGGTGGATCAGCTGTGGGCATTGCTGGGGCAAGTGCAGCAACCGGCCACCGCACAACCGATGTACTCGTCAGGCCGGCGTCGCTCGATACGCTGGCCCGTTTCCTTGGCCAGTGCCGCGTTGTTGCTCATCGCCCTGTGGCTGCCCCAGGGCACCTGGCTGGGCTGGTACGCCGATGTGGCGACGGCGCCGGGCGAAGTGCGCACCCTCGAACTGGGCGACGGCACCATCCTCACCCTCAATGGCGCCACGGCGCTGGACTGGACACTCGGCGAAGGACGCCGGGAAGTGCGTTTGTACCGCGGTGAGGTGGATTTGCAGGTCGCCAAGGATGCCAGCCGACCATTCATCGTCGAGGCCGGGCCGGCGCGTATCCGGGTCACCGGCACGCGTTTCGATGTCGACTACGACGGCCGCGATGTGGTGCTGGCCGTGACCGAAGGGCAGGTGCAGGCCAGCGATGCAACGGACCGGCCGCTGCCGGTAGGCGCCAACCAGCAGGTGCGCTGGAGGGGTGATCAGCTGCAGGCGGTGCAGCCGCTGGATGCCCGTCAGCAATTGGCCTGGCAGCGCGGCAAGCTGGTGTTTCGCGCTCAGCCGCTGGGCGAGGTGTTCGCTGCGCTGGAGCGCAGCCAGCGGCAGCGGGTGATCTTTCTCGATGACAGCATACGCGAGCTGAAGGTTACCGGCGTGTTTGCCCTCGATGACCCGCAAGCCGTACTGCGCGCCATCGAAAGCGCCCTGCCGATACGCCTGGTGCGCCTGCCTGGTTTGCTACTGGTCAGCCGAGCCTGATTCACCGCCACTGTGTCGGCCGAGTTGGAAAATATTCGGTTGGCGGTTCAGAAACGTGCAAGTGCTTCGTCTTCCTCTCTGCAAATGCGACTTCTTCGCATGACCTTATGCAGAACACAGGAAATTCAGCATGCGCCTGACGCGTACTCCTCTCTGGCAAGCCATCGCCACCGCCCACCTGCTGCTCGCCGCCACCAGCGCCTCGGCTCTGGAGTTCGATCTACCTGCCCAGCCGCTCGACGCGGCGCTGACCGACTTCGCCGAGCAGGCCAACGTGCGCCTGCTCTACGACGCCAGCCTGACCCCCGGCGAGCGTCAGGCACCGGCGCTCAAGGGCGACTACTCGGTGGACGAGGGGCTGCAGCGGCTGTTGCAGGGCAGCGGCCTGAGTTACCTGATCGGCGCCGATGGGACGGTCAGCCTGGTGCCGCTGAGCAGTGACGCCAACTCGCTGCAGCTCGACGCCACCACCGTCAGCGGCCAGGCCGACGGGCGCCTCGATCTGCCGGTCGAGTACGCCGGTGGCCAGGTCGCCCGCGGCGCGCGGATCGGCATGCTGGGCAATCAGGATATGCAGGACGTGCCGTTCAGCGCGGCGAGCTACACCAACGAACTGATCCAGAGTCGCCAGGCACGCAGCCTGGGTGAAGTGCTGGCCAGTGACCCGGCGATTCGCCAATCCAACGGCTTCGGCAATTTCTCCCAGGTCTTCGTGGTGCGCGGTTTCCAGCTGTACACCGACGACATCGCCTTCAATGGCCTGTACGGGATTCTGCCGCGGCAGATCATTTCCACCGAGGCGGTCGAGCGGGTCGAAGTGTTCAAGGGCGCCAATGCCTTCCTCAATGGTGTGGCGCCCGGCGGTAGCGGGGTAGGTGGTGCCATCAACGTGGTCTCCAAGCGTGCCGAGGACACCCCCACTCGCAGCATCACACTCGACTACGCCAGTGCTTCGCGCGCGGGCGGGCATGTCGATCTGGGGCGCCGCTTCGGCGAGGACAACCGTTTTGGGGCGCGCGTCAACGTGGCCAAGCGCGATGGCGAAACGGCGGTCGATGGCGAGCATTCGCATTTCAGCCTGGCCACCGTCGGCCTGGATTACCGCGGTGACCGGCTGCGCCTGTCTACCGACTTCGGCTACCAGAAACAGCGCATCAACGAAGGCCGTTCGGTGGTTTACCTGACGGCCGCGGGGCTGGGTGGCAAGGTGCCGAAGGTGCCGGACTCGGACGCCAACTACTCTCAGCCCTGGAGCTGGTCGCAGCTCGAAGACACCTACGGCATGTTCAATGCCGAGTACGACCTCAGTGACAACTGGACGGCCTACCTGGCTGCGGGCGGCAAGTACACCCGTGAGAACGGCGTGTATTCCTCGTTGTACGTCACATCTGCGGATGGCCGTGGAGAGGTGGGGCGGCTGTATTCGCCCCTGGACCAGGAGACCTTCAGCAGCCTTGCCGGCGTGCGCGGCAGTGTGCAGACAGGGCCGGTCAGCCATCAGCTGAACGTCGCTGCCAACGGCCTCTGGCAGGAAAAGCGCAACGCCTTCGAGTCCACGGCAACCACCCCGGTCAACAACCGCCTGCCTGGCAGCCTGTATGACCCGGTACCCGTCGCTGAGCCGGTGGCCAGTGTCAGCGGCGATCTGCATGATCCGCGCAAGACCGCCAAGGTGATCAATCGCAGCCTGGCGATCTCCGACACCCTGGGCTTCTTCGATGACCGCGTGCTACTGACGCTCGGCCTGCGCCAGCAGTCCATCGGCGCCGATGCCTGGAGCGCCGGCAGCGGCGCACGCACTGCGAACTACCAGGACAGCATCACCACGCCGGCCTACGGCCTGGTATTCAAGGCGAGCGAGGTCGTGTCGCTGTACGCCAACCGGATCGAGTCCCTTCAGCAGGGGCCGACAGCCCCCAGCGCAGCCAGTAATCGCGGCGAGATGTTCGCGCCATACCGCACCAAACAGATCGAGGCCGGCGTCAAGCTCGACTGGGGCAGCTTTGGCGGCAGCCTGGGCATCTATCGCATTGAGCAGCCCCAGGGCGTGACCCAGAACGGCATCTACAGCGTGGACGCCGAGCAGCGTAACCGCGGTGTGGAGCTGAACCTGTTCGGCGAGCCGCTATCCGGGCTGCGCGTTCTGGCGGGCGCCACTCTGATGGATACCGAACTCAGCGGCACGGCCAACGGCGCCAATGACGGTAATCGCGCTGTGGGCGTGCCCGAATTCCAGTACAACATCAGTGCCGACTGGGATGTACCGGGTATTGCCGGGTTGAGTTTCAACGGCCTGTTGCTACGTACCGGTGGCCAGTACTACGACACGGCCAACACCCTGAGCATCCCCGCTTGGACTCGCGTCGATCTGGGCGCCCGCTATGCCATGAAACTGGATGAAGAGCGCCTACTCACGTTGCGTGCAGGCCTTGAGAACGTTGCTGACAAGGCTTACTGGGCCTCCACCAACGGTGGCTACCTGACCCAGGGCGAGCCAAGGACCTTGAAGGTCTCGGCTACCGTGGATTTCTAAGGGGTTATCCGCCCGCTTATACCGTCGTCAGTTGAAGCTGTAGGACACCCCGACGTACGCCCCAAAACCCTCACCCGGTGTCGAGCGGGCGGCGTCGGCGCCGTTGTCGTCGTAGCCCGGTGTGACGGTGGCGGCGTAGCGTTTGTCGGTCAGGTTGCGCAGGTCCAGCCAGGTTTGCCAGTCGTCCTTCGGTGAGGCGTAGCCTAGGGTCGCGCCGAAGATCGCGTAGGCGTCGGCGTAGTAGGAGTTGGCGTAATCCACCGCCACCTTGGAGGCGTACTGGGTGTTGAGGCCGGCGTAGAAACCGTTCGGCAGGTTGTAACGCAGCTCGGCCTGGTAGTAGTGGCGAGGCAGGCCGGGTAGGCGGTTGTCGCCGAAGGTGGCGTCGTCGCGGTAGTGGAAGTCGCTGAAGGTGTAGGCCTGGCGCAAGGCCAGAGCGCCTGCCGCACCGCCGTCCCACAACGGGCTGTCGAGGCCCAGCTCGATGCCCTGGTGGATGGTCGGGCTGGCGTTGGCCTCGGAGAACACATTGGTTTCGACCGGCACGGTCAGCAGCTCATGGCGCACCAGCGAGTAGTAATAGGCCACGTCCCACCGGCCCAGCGCGGAGTCGCCCCGGCCGCCGATTTCGAAGGTGGTGGCGGTCTGGTTATCCAGCGAGATCGGCGCGCGCTGGCGAGCGTTATAAGGCTGACCTGGAGCGTCAAAGCGCAGGGGCGAGCTCCAGAGCATCGACCAGGCGTGGGGCGGCTCGACCGAGCGGCTGATATTGCCGTAGAGCTGCACGTCCGGGTTGAGCTGATAGCGCAGGCCGATGCGCGGCGCGTAGTCCCAGGTATGTTCGCTGAGCTTGTCGCCCGTTTCCGGCCAGGTCACCTCGACTTCACGGCGGGTGTAGATCAGCGCCAGGCCGCTGGTCAGCCACAGGTCGGGGGCCAGTTCGGTTTCGTTGCCGATATGCAGCACGTTGTCCGAGCCCAGGTGCTCGTAGGCGCGCATCAGGGTGCCGGCCGGGTAGACGGTGCCATTCACGTTGATCGGCAGTGCGGCATTTTCCCTGGATTTGCTGCTCGGCAGGTTGGTAGTACTGCGAAAGCCGATTGTGGTGGTGCTGGCGAGGCCGAACAGGCTGTGGCGACGGGTGTAGTTCAGGGTGCCGCTCACGTCGCTGTAGTCCACTCGCACCCGATAGGTGTTGCCGTTGGGCGAGCTGTTCTCGACGATATCCATCGGGTAGTGGTGATAGGCGAGACCCGCCACCAGGGTCGAATCGTCATCGAGCTGCCAGGTGGTCTTGTTGGCCAGCCAGGTGCTGCCGGGCTGGTCGCGGTGGGCGTCGATACGCAGGTTGTTGGCAGCGGCCGCCCGTGGGTCGTGCTCGATCTGCGCTTTGGTCAGGCGCCCCGGCACCTGATGCTCGGTCTCGCGGTAGCGCAGGTAGAAGCGTGTTTCCAGATTGTCGTTGAGGCGATAGCCGACGTTGGCAGCGACCCCTTTGCCCTTGCCTGACGAGTGATCCTGATAGCCGTCGTATTCGCTGTCGGTCAGGTTGATGTAGTAGTCGAAATCGCCCAGCACCTGGCCGGAGCTGATGCTGCGCTTCTGGTAGCCACGGCTGCCGGCTTCATAGCGCAGCTGCAGCTTGTCGGCATCACGGCCGGTGCGGGTGATGTAGTCGATGGCGCCGCCCAGGGCCAGGGAGCCCTTATCGAAGCCATTGGCACCGCGCAGCACTTCGGCGCGGCTTATCCACAGGGGCTCGAGCAGCTCGTAGGGCGTGCCGCCCGAGCCGGTCAGCGGCAGGCCGTCGAGCATGATGTGGTTGCCGGAGGCATGGGAGCCGGTGCCGCGGTTGATGCCCGAGCCGCGGATGGCGATCTTGATGCCCTCGTTACCCGGCGATTGCGCATACACGCCCGGCTGGTAGGCCAGTACATCGGCATTGCCGGCCACGCGGCCCTGCTCGACGCGCTGCATGTCTACCAGATTGGTGCCGCCCGGCACCTCCTTGAGTTGCGCCTCGGCCACTTGCTGCTCGGTCAGCGCCTGCTCGGTGACCTCAACCCCGTCCAGCTGCAGACTACCCGGCGTGGTATCGGCATGGGCGGCGGGCAGCGCGGCGCAACCCAGCAGGCTGGCAGCCAGCAGGTGACGGGGGCGCAGGGCGAACGGGGGCAGGGCAGGCATTCGGCAGGTTCTCCGGGAGGCGGCATTGAGATAGCGCGGGGTAGGACGGCGCCCGCCCGTGCCAGGCCACTTCTGCCCTTCGTCAGATCACGTGCACATCGAGGCCCGGCTGCGGAACTAAGTCAGAACGCCGCAGCGACAGCCTGTCGCGCGGCATCCGGCCACGCTGGTAAGTGGGGGTGGAAGGCGTAATCTGGCCTTGATCAGTTGATCCAGATCAAGGCGCGTTTCGCTTTGGCTGTCTGCGGCAACACCCATAACAAGAAGTCGATAACCGGTAATTCTGATCGAGGGGCACGTCCATGTTCGGCCTAGAGGCTTTGGATCTTGCGCGCATCCAGTTCGCCTTCACCATTTCCTTTCACATCATCTTTCCCGCCATCACCATCGGCCTGGCCAGTTACCTGGCGGTGCTCGAAGGCCTGTGGCTGAAGACCGGGCAGACGGTCTATCGCGACCTCTACCACTTCTGGGTGAAGATCTTCGCGGTCAACTTCGGCATGGGGGTGGTCTCCGGCCTGGTGATGGCTTACCAGTTCGGCACCAACTGGAGCGCCTTCTCGGATTTCGCCGGTTCGGTCACCGGGCCGCTGCTGGCCTACGAAGTGCTCACCGCGTTCTTCCTCGAGGCGGGCTTTCTCGGCGTCATGCTGTTTGGCTGGAACCGCGTGGGCCCGGGCCTGCACTTCTTCTCGACGGTGATGGTGGCGGTCGGCACGCTGATTTCGACCTTCTGGATTCTCGCCTCCAACAGCTGGATGCAGACGCCCCAGGGCTACGAGATCGTCGATGGCCGGGTGATCCCGGTGGACTGGTTCGCGGTGGTGTTCAACCCGTCGTTCCCCTATCGCCTGGCGCACATGGCCACCGCCGCGTTCCTGGCTACCGCGTTCTTCGTCGGCGCCTCGGCGGCCTGGCACCTGCTGCGCGGGCGCGACACCCCGGCGATGCGCAAGATGTTCTCCATGGCCCTGTGGATGGCCCTGCTGGTCGCGCCGGTGCAGGCGGTGATCGGCGACTTCCACGGCCTCAACACCCTCAAGCATCAGCCGGCGAAGATCGCCGCCATCGAAGGCCACTGGGACAACAGCTCCGGTGAGCCGACGCCGCTGATCCTGTTCGGCTGGCCGGACATGGAGCGCGAGGAGACTCGCTTCAAGATCGAAGTGCCGTACCTGGGTAGCCTGATCCTCACCCACAGCTTGGACAAACAGGTGCCGGCACTCAAGGAGTTCGCCAAGGAAGACCGGCCCAACTCGACCATCGTGTTCTGGTCGTTCCGCATCATGGTCGCCATGGGCCTGCTGATGATCCTCGCCGGTGTGTGGAGCCTGTGGCTGCGCTGGCGCGGCAGCCTCTACCAGTCGCGCCCGTTCCTGTACTTCTGCCTGTGGATGGGCCCATCCGGGCTGATCGCCATTCTCGCTGGCTGGTTCACCACCGAGATCGGCCGCCAGCCGTGGGTGGTCTACGGGCTGATGCGCACCGCCGAGGGCGTGTCGATGCACAGCGCCGCGCAACTGGGCCTGACCTTGGTGCTGTTCGTGGTGGTGTACTTCGCGGTGTTCGGCGCCGGCTTCGGCTACGTGATGCGCCTGGTGCGCAAGGGGCCGGTCACCGGCGAGGGCGATCATCAGCATGAAGGTGGTCCCGGCACCCGGCATACGCCCGCGCGGCCGCTGTCGGCTGCCAAAGAGGGCACCGACGACAGTGACCACGGCGGTGAACACGCCGAAGGGAGGGCATGACCATGGGTATCGATCTGTCGATCATCTGGGCGGTGATCATCGTCTTCGGGGTGATGATGTACGTGATCATGGACGGTTTCGATCTGGGCATCGGCATCCTCTTCCCGTTGGTGCCCGACAAGGGCGAGCGCGACGTGATGATGAACACCGTGGCGCCCGTGTGGGATGGCAACGAAACCTGGCTGGTGCTTGGTGGCGCCGGGCTGTTCGCGGCCTTTCCGCTGGCTTACTCGGTGGTGCTCAGCGCCCTGTATCTGCCGCTGATGTTCATGCTGCTGGGCCTGGTGTTTCGCGGCGTGGCCTTCGAGTTTCGCTTCAAGGCCAAGGACCACAAGCGGCATATCTGGGACAAGGCGTTCATCGGCGGCTCGGTGGCGGCGACCTTCTTCCAGGGCGTGGCGCTGGGCGCGTTCATCGAAGGCATTCCGGTCGAGGGGCGCGCCTTCGCCGGTGGCTCGCTGGACTGGCTGGCGCCGTTTCCGCTGTTCAGCGGCCTGGGGCTGATCGCGGCTTATGCGCTGCTCGGTTGCACCTGGCTGATCATGAAGACCGAAGGTCGCCTGCAAAAGCAGATGCACGATATGGCCCGGCCACTGGCCCTCGTGCTGCTGGCGGTGATCGGCATCGTCAGCCTGTGGACGCCGCTGTCCCAGGCGAGCATTGCCGAGCGCTGGTTCACCTTCCCCAACCTGCTGTGGTTCGCCCCGGTGCCGCTGCTGGTGCTGGCGAGCTTCTTCTACCTGCTGCGCTCGGTGGCCAACCACGACAACAGCAAACCGTTCGTGCTGACCCTGGCGCTGATCTTCCTTGGCTACAGCGGCCTGGGCATCAGCCTGTGGCCGAACATCGTGCCCGGCTCGCTGACCATCTGGCAGGCCGCTGCGCCGCCGCAAAGCCAGGGCTTCGCGCTGGTCGGCGCGCTGCTGATCATCCCGATCATCCTCGTCTACACCGCCTGGAGCTACTACGTGTTCCGCGGTAAGGTCACGCCGGATCAGGGGTACCACTGATGAACAACACCAGCGAAAAGAAACCGCTCTGGCAACGCATCGCCTGGCTGGCCGGCATCTGGACGGTCAGCGTGCTGAGTTTGGGATTGGTGTCGTATTTGCTACGGCTATTTATGAATGCGGCGGGGTTGAGTACGTCGTAGGAGCCGTTTTCGCCGGGTAGGGTGGCTCGGGATAACTCGTAAGGTGGATCGGGGCGCGTAGCTGGCGCTTTATCCACTATGGCAGTGCAAGTTGCGAACGGTGGACAAGCTTCGCGTTGTCCACCCTACTTGTCGGTAGGGCGTAGGGTGGATGACGCTTTATCCATCCACCACTCCGATCGCCGCGGGCGCTCTTTTACTGCCCCGGTACCGCCAGCCAGTGGCCAAGGGTTTTCTGATACGCGCCGGTGGCCTTGCTCAGGTGCAGCCACTGATCCACATAGCTTTTCCAGGTCATGTCATCGCGGGGCAGCAGGTAGGCTTTTTCGCCGTATTGCATGTAGGCGGTCGGGTTGACGGCGCATAGACCGGGCATGCGTTTCTGCTGGTACAGAGCTTCGGACGAGTCGGTGATCATCACGTCGGCGCGCTTGTCCAGCAGTTCCTGGAAGATGGTCTTGTTGTCGTGGAAATTCAGTTGAGCCTTTGGCAGATAGGCCCGCGCGAAAGCCTCGTTGGTGCCGCCGGCTGGTTCGATCAGGCGTACCTCTGGCCTGTTGATCTGCTCGACGGTCTGGTAGCGCGACACGTCTTCACAGCGCACTAGCGGGATCTTGCCGTCCACATCCAGGGTGCTGCTGAAAAAGGCCTTCTTCTGGCGCTCCAGCGTCACCGAAATACCGCCCATGCCGATATCGCACTTGCCCGCCACCATATCCGGCATCAGGGTTTTCCAGGTGGTCGGCACCCACTGCACCTTCACCCCAAGGCTCTGCGCAAGGGACTGGGCCATCTCGATATCGATGCCTTCGTACCCGCCGTCCTGGCGCAGAAAGGTATAGGGCTTGTAATCACCGGTGGTGCACACCGCCAGTTGTCCCTTTTCCAGCACCTTGTCCAGGTGCGACGGCGTTTCCTGAGCCTGGGCAAAACCCGACAGGCTGATAAACAGGGTGGTGATGGTGCTGATTTTTAGATTTTTCATGGTGGGTCGAACTCGCGGTTGAAGGCGGGGAGGCGAGGGGACAAGGTAAGGGCTGGGGCTTGGTGGGGCAAGAATTGGAGTTTAATGCAGATATGTTCTGTGTTTGTTCTGATCAGAAGATTTGAAGCGGTGGATAGGCTTCGTGCACTGTCGCTTTGTTATGTCTTGATATTTACAATGTTTTGCATTAGCTCATAAGTTGCCGCCTTTAGTACTTGTAGACACAGCTTTGCCGTATGCTCTGTTGGGGTGAACCCGGTGCTCATTTGCTGGAATGGATGGATGTAGTTTCGAAAGTCGCGGAGAGTGTGACTGAATTTTTGGGTGTCATGTTGTATGAGGCGGAGCTGATGCGCGACATCAATAAAGGCACTGAGCGTCCAGTCGTGGAGCTGTTTGACTTTGCCGCTGCCATCTTTGGGAGCTGAGCTTGCAGTGTTGAATGCTTTTGGGTATTTGTGCGCTACTCCAAGCAGGGTACCTTCCAACGTGCTACCGGCCATCAATATCGACGCTAAGTAAGCTTTGCCAAAGAAACATTTTTCGATCTCCCTGATTCTTTGCTCGATGACATCTGTTACAGAGCTTTCTAAACCTAGTCTTGCTATGGAGATGTTTGTAAATTCGCGCCTTAAAAAATCGTCTTCAGTTTGGCCGCTGCTGGTGGAGGATGTTTCATCTATTTCTATTTTTCCCAGTTTTTCAAAGGAGATTTCTGCTCCCTTTCGGACAATTTTCCATTTGTCAAAATTTAGAAATTGGTTGAAAGACGTGATATGTGCATCCAGTTCAGTGATTTTTCCGATAAAGTTGGCGGGATTTAATACGGCCCTAATGCATTTGTCTAGTTCGGGGGAGCCGTTTATTAGCTCTAAGTGTTTGTCTGTGTAAATCCATCGAGATGGAAAGCCCTGACCATATGATTCATTGAATCCTAGGCGGTTGAAGAATTGTACAAGTTGTGGGCCAGAGCGGTACTCGGTCTCCTCATTTATGAGTGTTCGCAGTTTTTCCAGAGACTTAGAGCTAAGGTTCATCCAGATACGACTCCCATGAAATATTTAATTCTCTGGTAGGGCTGAGGGTGGCTGCCTTTACCGCTCACCTATTCCTCATGAGCCGTCTTTGAGTTTTTTACTATTGCCTGCTCGGGAGCAATGATGGTGAGGTGACGGTCGGTGCCACTATGCGTTTCTTTGTTTTTTTTGGTTTTGATTTTTTGGCTGCTTTTTTGCTCTCTTGTTGCGCTTTTTCCAATGTCCCATGTAGCTCGATTCTCGAGTCGTAAGTCTCGAATTTGATGGGGATTAAACTCTCTGTTAAGGCAGAAATTTGATATGCCCCATTCCCCATGTTGCGTATAAATAGGTCGAGGTTTTTAGGAAGAATATGCACGCGGCCTGCTGGATTTATGATCTTCTTGCGCAAAGTGTATAGGGTGAGTCGGAGCTTATCGTTTGATGATAAAGCCTGAAGTCTAAATGTTTTTCTGTCTATCTCTTTAATACTCTCTAACTTGAATATTTCCCAGCCTTCCTTTTGCCATTTTGGCGTGGTCAATGATGCTCTGTCGTCAGATAAGGCTCGGGGCGGTTTAGGTTGATTGCTTTTACCGTTGTCCGTACATGGATGCTTTGGCCAAGGAGGACCAAGTTCGTCAAAAAAGACTGAGCTTCCATAAATGTTGCAGTAATAAAAAACAGACTCTCCGCATACCGGGCAACTTGCGTTCGGGATAGTTAGCGATGAAAAAGATCCGGAAAGTTGAGGTATATCTTTAGGCCAGGGATTGAACAGGCTGGCTTGTCTGTTTTCATTTTTTTCACTATTGCCTAAACCTCCCCAGCCACATGGGCAATGGGCAGGATGGTTCCACGCGTTGCACATAATTAGTTCCTCGTCAGCTGTAAATGCAAACCAAAAGGCAAACTTCTACAGGGTCGAGGATGGTGAAGAACGTTCCATGATCCATCTACGAGTCCTTTCTAGCTTCGCTCAATGACGCCTGCTTATCCTGTGAGTGCTGCGCTACGCAGAACAGTTTCACATAGTGGTCTGAGAGCCAGATCTAGCTTTGACACTAAGCTATTAGATTGCCATCTGTCTATCGCGAGCGATCACGCTCAACGGCTACCTCTCACCAGTGCTGCTAGCCAAATAATCGCGTAACGCCCTGTAGTTGATCCCCCATCCCCTTGTTCCCATACTCCCTCATCTATCACCAGCTAAAGAGCCCCGCAATGTTCGCCATCAGCGAAACCCTACAACGTCGCTTCGCCGCCCTGCATTGCACCGCGGACTTCTGGTCGCTGCGCCATGTGCGGGAAACCACCGAGCACTATTGGGTGCGCCGCAATGTGGCGCGGGCGCCGTCGTTCGCGGACGATGCGGGGGCCATGCTCAGCGTGCGAGTGGCCGGGGTGGAGGCCTATGCGGCGACCAGCGATCTCAGCCAGGCCGGCTTGCAGGCGGCGCTCGACAAGGCCGAGGCGCTGGCGCGGCATTTGGCGGGGCGCAATCTGCTCGATCTGCATGAGCTGCCGGTGCCCCATGAGCAGGCCGATGATGTGATGCCCGGTTACCAACGCACGCTCGCCAGCCCGGCGCACTGGTACGAGCTGCTGGCGGCCGAGTCGGCGCGGGTACCGCGGGATGAGCGGCTGGTGGACTGGTACGCCGGGCTGACCTTTACCGCCACCGAGCAGATCTACCTCAACAGCGTCGGCGCTCGTTTGCGCCGCGCTCAGCACTACGTGTTCCCGCAGCTGGGCGTTACCGCCAGCGATGGCGCCGACAGCCAGAGCCGCAGCTTTGGCGGCACCCACCTGGCGCGTCAGGGCGGTGCCGAGGTGATCGATGAACTGGGCGTGGTCGGCACTGCCAGCCGTATCGCCGACGAGGCGCTGCAACTGCTGCTGGCGCCCAATACGCCGAGCGGCCATCGTGATCTGCTGCTGATGCCGGACCAGATGATCCTGCAGATCCACGAGTCCATCGGCCATCCGCTGGAGCTGGATCGCATCCTCGGTGACGAGCGCAATTTCGCCGGCACCAGCTTTATCCGCCAGGAGGATTTCGGCCGTTACCAATACGGCTCGTCGCTGCTCAACGTGACCTTCGACCCGACGGTATCGGGCGAGCTGGCCAGCTATCGCCATGACGACGACGGCACCCCGGCGCAGCGCGAATACCTGATCAAGGGCGGCATCCTCCAGCGGCCGCTCGGTGGCGCGCTGTCGCAGTGGCGCAGCGGGCTGGGGGGCGTGGCCAACAGCCGCGCCTGCAGCTGGAACCGGCCGACCCTGGATCGCATGGCCAACCTCAATGTCGAGCCCGGCACCCAGCGTCTGGAGCAGCTGATCGGCGGCATCGAACGCGGCATTCTGATGAGCAACAACCGCTCCTGGTCGATCGATGACGCGCGCAACAAATTCCAGTTCGGCTGCGAGTGGGGCCGCCTGATCGAGAACGGCGAGCTCAAGGGCGTGGTGAAGAACCCCAACTACCGCGGCATCTCCGCGCAGTTCTGGCGCAACCTCAAGGCGGTCGGCGACGCCAGTACCTTCGAGGTGCTGGGCACGCCGTATTGCGGCAAGGGCGAGCCGAACCAGGTGATTCGTGTCGGGCACGCCACGCCGGCGTGCGTGTTCGCCGATGTCGACGTATTTGGAGGGGCGGCCTGATGAACGCACGTCAACATTTCGAGGCGCTGCTCGCGCACCTGAACAGCCAGCTGCAGGCCGGCGAGGGTTTTACCCTGGAGTATCAGGCCGAGGCTTCGGACTTCATCCGCTTCAACCATGCCCGCGTGCGCCAGGCCGGCCAGGTGCAGCAGGTGTACGCCACCCTGGCGCTATATCAGGGCGAGCGGCATGGCGACTTCGAACTGGCCCTGAGCGGAGTGATCGATGACGATCGCCCGCGCCTCGACCGGGCGCTGCAGCGCCTGCGCGCGGTATTGCCGACGCTCGCCGACGACCCGTACCTGCGACTGAACCGCGAGGCCTGGCGCAGCGAGGCCGTGACGGGTGATGCGGCTCAGCGCAGCGAGGTCGCCATTGCGCAGATCAGTGAGGCAGCCGCTGGGCTGGACCTGGTCGGTTTCTACGCCGCCGGGCCGCAGTACCAGGGTTTCGCCAGCTCCTGGGGCGCCTTCGGTTGGCACGGGGCGAGCAGCTTCAACTTCGAATTCAGCCTGTTCCACGAAAACGGTCAGGCGGTGAAAAGCATTTACGCCGGCGAGCGGTGGGACGCTCAGGCCTTCGCTCGCAAACTGGCTTTCGCCCGAGAGCAACTGGAGCATCTGGGCAAACCCGCCCATGAGTTGAAGCCGGGGGCTTATCGCGCCTACCTGACGCCAGCCGCGCTGGAAGAGTTGTTCGGCCTTTTCGCCTGGGGCTTTTCCGCCGAAGCGCTGGCCACCGGTGGCAGCCCGCTGCAGCGGCTGTTCGCCGGCAGCGCCAGCTTGAGCGACAAGGTGACGCTGGACGAGCGCATCGAAGGCGGCCTGGCGCCGGCCTTCACCCGCGAGGGGCCACGTCAGCCGCTGCGCCTGGTCAGCCAGGGCAAGGCGGGCGAGCGCCTGGTCAGCTCGCGCAGCGCCGCCGAACACGGGCTGATCGCCAACGGCGCGGGCAGCGGTGAGTACCCGTTCTCCCTGCACCTGCATGGCGGCGAGCTGGAGGAGGGCGAGATCCTGCAGCGCCTCGGCACCGGGCTGTATATCGGCAACCTGTGGTACGCCAACTTCTCCGACCTGCCGGCCGGGCGCCTGACCGGCATGACCCGCTTCGCCACCTTCTGGGTCGAGAACGGTCGCATCCAGGCGCCGGTGGACACCATGCGCTTCGACGACTCGCTGTTCGACTTCCTCGGCGCGAACCTGGAAGCCCTGACCCGTGAACCGGAGCTGCTGCTGCCCAGCGGCACTTACGGCGCACGGCAAACCGGCTCGATGGCGCTGCCCGGTGCATTGCTGTCGCGGTTTACCCTGACGTTGTGATCTTTATGCTCATGAGTCGGCAACTACAAAGCAGAAACGGTCGCTCAGCGACTGCGTGGGAGCGGCTTTAGCCGCGAGTTCTTTATTAAGGCAAACAAAGAGCTCGGGGCTAAAGCCCCTCCTACAAAAGCCATGTATCCGCTCCCAGCAACTCGCTACCAAAATCGACGAGCCTGAACTGAAAGATCATGAGCAGGTTTCAAGGAAGGCACTCCTGGGTATCGCTGCGCTCAACCTCAGGCTACGTGTGACTCTGGTAGCCCGGTGTTGAGCGTAGCGATACCCGGGGCAGCATGCGCCGCGATACTGATGGCTACTTCGTCGCCTTCAGCACCACGAACTTCGGCGTGGCCGCCACCTGCTCGACGCCGCGGAACAGCCGCGCCAGCTTGGCGTGGTAGCCGAGGTGGCGGTTGCCGACGATCCACAGTTCGCCGCCGGTGACCAGCGCGCTGCGCGCCTGCTGGAACATGCGCCAGGCGAGAAAGTCGCCGACCACCTGCTGCTGGTGGAAGGGCGGGTTGCAAAGCACCAGGTCCAGTGAGTCGGCAGGCTGCTCGGCCAGGCCGTCACCGGCGCGTACGGTCACCGGGCGCTCATCCAGGGCGGCCTGCCAGTTTTCGCCGGCTGATTGCACGGCCATGTAGGACTCATCAACTAACGTCAGCTCGGCCTGCGGGCTGCCGAGGGCGTAGACGATACCCAGCACGCCGTTACCGCAGCCAAGGTCGGCGACCCGGCGGTTGTCCAGGTGCTTGGGCAAGTGAGGCAGGAAGGCGCGGGTGCCAATGTCCAGGCCTTCGCGGCAGAACAGGTTGGCGTGGTTGCTCAGCTCCAGCGCCGGTTTGTCGAGGCGGTAGCGGGTCGGGTAGGGAGACTGCGCTGCTGGCCGAGCTTCGGGCGTGGCGTGCAGCAGGCGGGCTTTTTTCACCGCCAGCGAGGCCTGCACCGGGCCGATGTATTTCTCCAGCAGGTCGCCGGCGGCGCGGGGCAGGTGCTTGATCATCGCGCCGGCGATCACCTGGGCGCCTGGCGCGAGCTGGCCATGCAGGCGGATCAGCTGTTCTTCCAGCAGCGCCAGGGTTTTTGGGATGCGGATCAGCACCAGATCGAATGGGCCGTTCACCAACTCGCTGGCCGGCACGAAAGTCACCGCGTCTTCGGCGAGACCATTGCGCGCCAGGTTGAGACGCAGCGCCAGGTGGCCGAGGTGCGAGTCGCCGCTGCTGGTTACCCGGGCGCGGCCGGCGAGGGCGCAGGCCAGGGCGCCGAAGCTGTCGTTGAGCAGCAGCACCCGCGCGCCGTCCGGCAGGTTCTGCACCTGCTCGAGCAGATAGGCATCGGCGGCATCGAAGGCCTGCAGCGGCATGCCGGGCTGCTCGGGCTGGCGCTGCAGTTCGAGGGTGGCGAACGGGGTGACGAAGGACGACGACATGCTGATCTCGCGGTAGGCGTGGCGGGGCGCATTCTGCCACGGGAAATCCTCAGGTTGTGCGGCAGTTGGCTTATTTGCGGCTTGTTCGCCAGGCGCCAATCACGAAAAATCGCGGCCGCTGCCCTACCGGTCATTTACCAACCAGCCGGTCATGCTCGCAGCCCCGCCAATAATAGTCGGCCCATCCGCGTCCATTGCGGGCCCAGCCGACAACGCGTCGCCAGCGCCTCGCCGAGGCCAGTCCAGAACAACCCCTTTTTCAGGCCGGAGCCCCGTGCGCCTGCCGTGCTGCCATTTGCCAAGGTATCTGCATGTTCAAGTCCGTTGTCACCACTGCCCTGTCAGCCCTGCTGCTGATCGGCTTGCCGGTTTCGGCCGCCGAACCCATCGTCATCAAGTTCTCCCACGTGGTCGCCGAAGACACCCCGAAAGGCCGCGGCGCGCTGCTGTTCAAGCAGCTCGTCGAACAGCGCCTGGGCGACAAGGTGAAGGTCGAGGTGTACCCCAATTCCACGCTGTTCGGGGACGAGGACGAGCTGCAGGCGCTGCGTGACGGCAAGGTGCAGCTGCTGGCGCCGTCGCTGTCCAAGTTCGATGCCTACACCAAGCAACTGCAGGTGTTCGATTTGCCGTTCCTGTTCGATGACCTGGAAGCGGTGAAGCGCTTCCAGAAGCGCGAGAAGAGCCGCGAGCTGCTGCGCTCCATGGCCAACCAGGACATCTATGGCCTGGCCTACTGGAACAACGGCATGAAGCAGCTTTCCGCCTCCCGCGCGTTGAAGGCGCCGGCCGATGCCAAGGGCCTGAATTTCCGCATCCAGCCGTCGCCGGTACTGGAAGCGCAGTTCGCCCAGATCGGTGCCAGCACCAGCAAGCTGGCCTTTAGCGAAACCCTCGCGGCACTGCAGAAGGGCACCGTGCAGGGCGCGGAAAACCCCTGGTCGAACCTGGCCAGCCAGAAGCTCGATAGCGTGCAGCCGTTCATCACCGAAACCAACCACGGCTCGCTCAACTACATGCTGATCAGCAATTCCAAGTTCTGGATCAGCATTCCCTACCAGGTGCGCACCCAGTTGGAAGCGATCATCGAGGAGGTCAGCTTCAAGGTGAATCAGGACGCAGAGGAGCTAAACCGCAAGAGCCGCGAGCAATTGGTCGCCGCCGGCCGCGCGCAGATCATCACCCTGACGCCCGAACAGCGCGAAGCCTGGCGCACGGCGATGCGCCCGGTGTGGCAGCGTTTCGAGGCGGAGATTGGGGCTGATGTGCTGCGGGCGGCGCAGACGGTTAATCGGCGCTGATTGGATAATTCAGGCAGCCATGTGAGTCCTGTGAGCGTGTGGCGTGCTCGCGATTTTTCGCGGGCATGGACTGGGCGTCCCCGCCCGCTCCCACATATAGATCTGCGCAAGTCCGTAGGATGGGTGCAACCCATCGGGATTGAAGGGTTTCACCTACGCGGCCCGACCCATCCTACAAAGCTAGCTCGTAGGGTGGACGACGCTTCACCTACGCGGCCCGACCCGTCCACCGCTACAGTCGCAATGGTGGATGAAAAAAAGCGTCATCCACCCTACAACTATGTGAATCCTGCGAGCGTGTGGCGTGCTCGCGATTTTTCGCGGGCATGGACTGGGCGTCCCCGCCCTCTCCCACATTTAGATCTGCACAAGTCCGTAGGATGGGTGCAACCCATAGGGATTGATGGGTTACACCCATCCTACAAAGCGATGACTACGAAGCCCGCAACTCCTCCAGCAGCAAACGCGCTGGCGATGATAGCGGCGAGCCACGCCGGCTGATCACGCCATAGGGCTCGCTGCGCAGCACCTGGGCCGTGTCCAGGCATGCCAGCTGGCCGGCGCGCGCCGCCGACTGGGCGGTTTCCCGCGGCATCAGCGCGACCAGGTTCGGGTCTTCCTGCAGCAGCATCAGGGTGGCGAAGGTCGAAGCGGTTTCCAGCGGGTAGCGTGGAAACTCCAGCTCGGCGTCGCTGAACGCCCGCTCCAGAACCAGGCGCATCGGCATGTTCGCCGGAAACACCACCCAGCTGTAGGCCGCCAGCTGTTCCAGGCTCAGGCCCGGCGTGTTCGCCAGTGGGTGCGCCGGGTTGGCCACCACCTTCAATTGCTCGTCATGCAGGCTCAGGCAATCGTAATCGTCCGGCCGGCGGCTCACGCTGGTGCGGCAGATAGCGAGGTCCACGCGGCCCTGGTCGATCAGGCTGAGCAGCCGCGCACTGGTGTCCTCGACGATCTCCACCGACAGCTCCGGCTGGCGCGCGCGCAGGCGTGACAGTGCGCGGGTCAGGTGCGGCACCGCGCCCATGATCACGCCCACCACCAGGCGGCCGCCCTGGCCCTGGAGGATGCCGAGCATTTCTTCGCGCAGGTGCGCCAGGTCGCTGTGGATAAGCCGCGCGTAGCGAATCGCGCAGCGCCCCAGGTCGTTAGCTTCCAGGCCCTGGCTGGTACGGGTGAACAGCCGCGTGCCGAATGCCGATTCGATTTCGTTAAGCGCCTTGGTCGCGCCTGGCTGGCTGATCGCCACGGCGTCGGCGGCTTTGTGCAGCGAGCCCTGTTCGTCGAGGGCGATCAGCAGGCGCAGCTGTTTCAGGCGCAGCCGGGATACCAGAGCAGGAAGCGATGCGAGCATGGTGATAACCATCGGTTATTGCTTGATCAGAGCCT